>Ga0154739_1061_pt1 | contig 9842 bp, 10 predicted proteins | sample Rifle2008BG16ft_FD_105747 | JGI IMG/M metagenome (GOLD analysis project Ga0154739, IMG submission 105747) | Candidatus Eisenbacteria bacterium RBG_16_71_46 | reverse complement strand
GCATGCCACGGCGCCTGACGGTGCGGTATCCTGATGGCTGCTCGTACCACCACCGCATGCAGGCCCGTTCGCAGCGGCCCGGGTGGATCTCGCGGTGACGACTCGGAAGGGATGCGGAGCCATGATCGATGGACAGCCCAAGAACCCCCTGCATGGCGTCACACTCGAGATGATGCTTCGGCAGATGGTCGACCGCTTCGGCTGGGAGGGCCTGGCGAGGGACATCCCGATCAACTGCTTCCTCGTCGATCCCAGCATGACTTCGGCGCTCAAGTACCTTCGCAAGGCGCCGCGGGCTCGAAAGAAGGTCGAGGATGTCTACGCGCGTTTTGTCGCCGGACGTCGGGGCTGATCGCGCTGCGTCCGCCCGGGTCGCGTGTCAGCGTCCGCGCTGATCACCCGGCCTTCGCGGAGCCGCACGTGGTGCATGACGATGCCCAGTTCGCTCTCATAGCGGCGGACCAGCCGGGCCTCGTCGGCAGTCATCAGCGTGACCGCCTGCCCCTTCTCACCCGCCCGCGCGGTGCGGCCCACGCGATGCAGATACGCCTTGCTCTGGGTCGGCACGTCGAGGTTGACGATGTGCGTGACTCCCTTGATGTCGAGTCCGTGCGCGCCCACGTCGGAAGCGATCAGGACGCGCACCTCGCCGCTACGGAAATCGTCCATCGCCCGCTTGCGGTCCCGCTTGTCACGGGCGGCATGAAGGTCCGCAACCGGGATCTTGTGATGGGCCAATCGGGCCGCGACGCGCTCGGCCGTCTCCCCACGGTGCACGAAGACCATCGCGCGTTCCGGACGGAGCGCGTGCAGGAGCTTTCGCAGCTGCTCGGGTTTGTCCCGTTCCTCGCACACGAGATAGAGATGCTCGATGTTCTCGTTCACCGGCCCCGCGCCCGCACGTAACAGGACGAGATCGGGCGCGAGCGCCGCGATGGCCTCGGCGCTCTCCCGCTGTTCCGTGGCCGAGGCGAAGATCAGCTGGCATGTGCGCGGTGCGCCCTGGATGATCGCGCGGACCGCGGGCAGGCTCTCGTGGATCAGCAACCGGTCCGCCTCGTCGATCACCACGCTCCAGACCCCCTGCGTCTTCAGCCTTCCCATGCGGATCAACTCGAGGATGCGACCCGGCGAGCCGACCACGATGTGCGGCTTCTGCTTGAGCTTGTCGATCTGGCGATCCAGCGCCGTGCCGCCGATGAGCAGCAGCGAACGGATCGGGTAGCCGGCATTCTGCGCGAGGTCGCAGCACTGGCGCTGGATCTGGATCGCCAGTTCATGCGTGGGCGCGACGATCACGACCTGCGTCGCCTGCTTTGCTACGTCGAGCCGGCAGAAGATCGGCAGCAGATAGGCCAGCGTCTTGCCGGTCCCCGTCTCGGCGTTCAGATAGGCGTCCTTGCCGGCCATCAGCACGGGCAGCGCAGCGACCTGAATGGGCGTCGGCTCGGTGATGTGTTGCTTGGCCAGGGCCAAGACGAGTTCGGCACGCAGGTCGAGTTCAGCGAAGGCCATCGGGACGCCTAGTGATGGAGTGCGATCGCGCGTGGGAGTTCAGCGATCGGGATCGTGCTGCCCAGTAGACCACGGATGCGCGGAGGTGCCTAGCGGCGCGCGATCATCGCGGGCAGGCCCCGTGTGCGCGCGCGGCATGGCAGGATACGGGATGAATTCATTGCCTCGGGACGCCAGACCCTGACGCCCTGGCGCCAAACCGCGAGTCCGTCCAGCGCCCGCCGGCCGCCGCGCCTCGCGCGGCCGCGCTACGGCGCCGCGCGTCGCACCACCACCGGCGCCGGGTAGCGGATCGGGCCGAGCGACGTGTCGATGGTGGGCACCAACTCGAGGCGCAGATCCTTCTGCACCGTGCCGTACCCCGCGATCGCGAGCGCCAGGTCGAACAGGTCGCGCGCCCCACCACCGCCGAGCGCGAGCAGGTCGAAGCGCACCGTGAGCGGCACGTCGGTCGAGGTCCCGGGCGCGAGGGCCACCGGGTTCGCCAGCTGCCCTGCGAGCATCTGGCGGTCCTCGACGAAAAGCGTCCAGCCCAGCTGCACCAGGCGCGCCGTCACCGTGTTCTCGCGCGGGTTTGCCGCACTCACGTGCGCCACCAGCTCGAGCGGCACTTGGTCGGCCAGCACCGCCGCACCCAGCCGCGCCGCGTCGCTCACGCCGAGCGAGGTGAAGCGCGATCCCGCGCCGATGGACACGCCGGCCAATCGCACGTCCGACACGCCGGCGAACGCGAACGTCACCGTGCGGACCGCCGCCAGCTCCTGCAGCGCGGCGCAGCCGGGCGTGAGGCCGAGAACGGAGAGTGCCAGCAACGCGGCGATGCGGAACGATCGGGACATGGCGGCCTCGCGGGTGGATGGGGTCAGGTCAGGGCTGGCGCATCGTAGCGCGGCGGGGGCACGGGCGGTAGATGGCTCCGACACGGTGGCTCAGGCGCGGGCCAATCCATTTGGGAATGGGAACTTGCCTGCTACTGGGGGGAGCCTCCGGGAGTCCCGGCACGGTTCAGTGAGAGTTGCAGACCTTCAACAGGATGCCCCGATGCGCCTCGCGCGAGCCGTCATGGCCTGCCCCTGGCAATCGCCCGCAGCGTGTCGCCCCCGGCCCGCGACAGCAGTCGGCCCGCCCCCGGCGCGTCGATGCGCGCGATCACGCGCCACGCCGCACGCGCCGCGGTCGTGTCGCCCACCATGAGTTCCACCGACGCGCGACTCAGCCACTGTCCTGCGTTCGGCAGCGTCGCGGTGCTCCCGCGCAATAGGTGCAACGTGCGCGACGTGTCGTTCGCGAACCAGTCCGGCACCTGCCCCAGTTCGGGCCCGATCTCGTAGAGCACCCCCATGCGCCACCAGCTCAACGCGTCGCTGAGCCGCACCGGGACCACCGCGACCGCGCGGCGCGTGAGCCCGGGGACGCTGGCGGTGGTGTCGAGCAGGAACGCGGTCTGCGGGCGCAACAGCACCTCCGCGACCGACACGTAGAGCCAGCGCGCGCCGCTCTCGCGCGCACTCGCGCCGAGACCCACGAGGTCGTCGCTGGCCGGGTACGCCGTCGACTCGAGCCCCGCGAGCCACGCCAGGTGCGGTTTGCGCGCGATCACGCGGTCACCCGGCTGGGCCAGCGTGCGCAGAGTGGTCGCGCAATCGAGGACCTCGAGCGGCTGTTGCACGAGCACCTTCTGTTGCAGCCGGATCGACGCGCGCAGCGACCACGAGACGGCGAACAGGGCGAGGACGACGCACAACGCCTGGCCCACACGCGCAGGTCGCAGCCCCAGGAGCGCCACGAGCGCCGTGCTGGCGAGCGCCGCGTAGAACGGCAGCACCGCCAGCGCATAGCGCTCGTTGTGACCGGCGGGCACCAGCGCCAGGTACGCCCACGCGCCGCACAGGACGACCGGGGCGAGTGCGCGCTCAGGGCGGCGCGCCCACAGCAGCGCGAGCCCCGCCACCGCGAGCGCCGCCACCGGCCAGCCCATCAGCTGCAGCGCGTCCAGCCGCGCGTGGCCGACGAGATTCTGAAACAGGCGACTCGCCACCGCGGCCGGGTCGGCGGTGAACACGGCCAGCGGATGGTGCTCGAATCGCGGCCACACCTGCGCCAGGAACACGTCCCACGGCATGCCCTTCGGGCCGCCGTACACGTCGAACGCCAGCAGCTGATGGAACTGCACCGAGGCGCCGTGCAGGCGCGCGAAGACCACCCACGGGAGCGCCAGCGCCGCGAAGCCGGCGATGAACCTGAGGCTGGCGTTGAGCCTCCGGGGCGCGCCCGTGCCGCCCAGCCAGATGACCAGGCAACCGGCCGGCAGCAGGTACACGCTGGTGTAGCGCGTCAGGAATGCCAGCGCCGCGGCCGCTCCCGCCGCGATCGGCGCGGGTCGCTCGGGCCGGCCCAGCAGCAGCCATACGGCAAGCGATTGCAGCGCCACGGCCATCGCGTCGGTGGTGACCCCATAGCCCTGGCGGAACAGCACCGGGTTGGCCGCCAGCAGCAGGACGCCGATGGTGCCGGCGACGAGGCCGGCGCGGCGGCGCAGGAGATCGCCCCACAGGGCGAGCACGAGCAGCGCGGCCACCAGCGACACGCCCTCGGCGACATGGAAGTAGTCGCCGTTCCAGCGGCCAAACAACGCGAGCGCCGCCGGGTAGAGCGGCCCCACGAAACCGAACACCGCCGGCAGCGTGCCCTGCGGAGTGAGGATGCGCCCCTGCGCCAGCGCGGCCGCGGCGGGCGCGTACCCCCCGTAGAAATCGGTTTCGGCATCGAGGCCACCAATCCGATGCGGACCGAGGTCAATGGCGATCAGCGCGATCGCGAACACGAGCATGGCGGCGGGGGCGACATACGGGAGGACCCTGCCCGCCCAGGCATCGCGCGTTGCCGCTCCCGGCGCGCGGGTGGGCTTGCCCTCGGCGCGCCGGCCGCCACGCGCCTTCAGGCGACGTTTGGACATGCTCTCACGGGGACTAGGGGCGCGATTCGCCCCACGGGGGGCCGCGATTCGTGCACGGCCTCTCCCCCGGGTCGCCGGCGATTCGACTCGTCCACCGCCGAGCGCAGGAAGACCGAGACCCACACGTGCGAGTCGCCCTGCGGGAACAGGATCACGTCACCCTGCTCGAGCCGCACCGGGGGTTCGCCGACGATCGCGGCCCAGCACGAGCCCTCCGCGATGACCTGACGCTCCGTGATCTGCTCGACCCCGGGCATGATCGCGGGTAGGATCTCGCACGTGGCGGGCGCTTCCGCGACCCACGGCTCCGCAGCCTCGATGGAGTAGAAGACCGCACCCCGCAGCCGGACGGCGCGGAGCATGTCGGACAAGACGCCGCCGCTCATCGTCTCCCCCCGAAGACAACCAAACCACAATGCACCACCGCCCCCGCGGGCCGTTTTCGGACGCTTGGTCAATTCTCCCCGGCGCCCGGCAAGGCGGAATCATCCCGTTTTCCGTCATCTTCCGCACGTAGCAATCGCGCCACCCCAGACCGCAAGGAGCCGTGCCATGCAGACGCCCGAGCCTACCGCGACGCCCGATTTCGACGCCATCAAGACCCGCCAGCAGGTCACGTGGACTGCCGGGGATTAGGCCGCATCGGCGTCCTGCTCCAGATCGTCGGCGAAACGCTGTGCGAAGCCGTGGACCTGCGGGCGGGTGACAAGGTGCTCGACGTGGCCGCCGGCAACGGCAACGCCTCGCTGGCGGCCGCCCGCCGCGTGGGGCACCGAGACACGCCTCGTCGAGCTGTTCGGCCCGCACGCGAGCAACATCCGCACGGAGCGCAAGCAGTACATGTTCCGCTACCTTTCGGCGGCGCACTGGATCGACCTGTTCCGGAGGTTCTACGGGCCGCTGCACAAGGCCTTCGCGGCGCTCGACGCGGCGGGACAGCAGGCGCTCCACGCGGCGCTGGTCGAGCTGCTCGAGCGGCACAACCGCCGCGGGCGCGACACGCTGCTCGTGCCGAGCGAGTACCTCGAAGTGGTCATCGAGCGGGCGTGACGAGCCGCGCGGCCGGCAGGTGCTCGCGTAGCGGGTGGCACGGAGTGATCTGACGCGGCGAAACGACCGTGGCCGCGTATGCGGCGGGCGCCCCGCATCACGCGAGGCGCCCGTCGTGCACCGCCCCACCGGGGAATCCACCCCCGGTCAATCCTCAGTCCTTGCCCTTCGCCTTTGCCTTTGCCTTCACCTTGCCAGAGGCCTTGCCCTGCTCCCACCCGGGTCCATGGCCGGAGGAGGCGCGGGCGTACTTGGGCTCATGGTGCTTCCACTTGTACTTGTGCTGGCTCACTAGGAAGATGGCCCGCGGCACGTGCCGATCCTTCACCACGACGAACGGCCCGCGGTAGCTGCGGGCGCGGTACCAGTGGTCTTCGTTGTAGATGTAGTAGTAGCGCTCGAAGCGGAAGTAGTCGTAGTCGAGGTGGTTGTCCCTGACCACGTACACGCGGGTCTCGGGGACCACCACCATGTGCGGCGCCTCGCGGTAGATCACCACGGGGGGCGGCGGCTCGTTGCCGATGGATATGGTCGCACGGACTGCAGTCTCGGCCATGGCCGGCGTGGCCAGGGCGAGCGCAACCAGGGCGTACCAGGGACTGAGGCGTCTCACAGAGGTCTCCTTTCGTCGATTCGGAGCGGCGTCCCGGCCAGCGCCTAGATGACGGCGCCGCGGCGGGGTTGGGATCGCCTGGTCATGCACGACCCGTGCCGGGCCGAAGACCGTTCGACCTGCCACCGGCGCCAGCCCGAGCGGGCCGCGGTCGCTCACCGGGCGTGGCCCTGGCGCGACAGCCGAGGCGTGACGGAACTGGCGCTCCCCCTTGAGGCTGCGAGCGGCCGAGCTGCGGCGGGATGCCCCATCCTGCGCTCCGAGCGGGTTGGGTGCTGCCGTGCGCGTGGCCCCGGTTTGCCAATGCTGGCCCTGGCGTTTTGCCCTTCGGCCGCCTCGGCAGCCAAGGCACGCGGCGTCACAGCTCATGAAGATGCGGCGCAGGTGTGCGGCGCCGTGGAAGCGCTCGGCGCGGATCTTGTGCAGGTGCCCGGTGCCCGGCAGCGCAGTTCCTTCTGCTCGCGCTCATGTGGACGCCGGGCCTCGCCACAATCGTCGTGCGCCGCACGCGCGGGGCTGCGTGCCGAGGACCTTACGCGCGGCACCCGCTACGCGTTGAGCTCTTCACGCAGCTGACGCTCGGCCTCGAGCCAGAACTCGACCTCACGACCGCTCTGGTATCCCGACTTCTCGTAGAGCTGGCGGGCGCGCAGGGCGATCTCGTCGTGCGTGGGGAAGCGCATCTCGTCCGTCGTGGTCTTGCGGTTGCGCTTCGTCGTCGACGTGGACTTCAGCTTGGGCGTTTCTCGCATCGTGCTTGCCATGGTTCCCTCCATGAGAAAGGTGACCTTGGGTCGGAGGTTAGCACGTCACGTGTGAACGTGGGGTAAACTCGCACCGTGGCCTGCCTCGGACTCGCGATCACCCCCGGGTTGGTCCAGGCTAGTTTCGCATCGGATCCCGTGCCCTGCCCCACCGCATGTCCGGGGCGTTGTCGCGGGCTCATTTCAGGCGGCGGTGCCGATCATCTGGCACAGCGAGTCCATCGCGCGGAACCAGCCCAGCAGCCGGTTCGAATGCGCCATCATGGGGGAGGCTAAGATTCCGCCCCCGTCCGCGAAAGGGGACTTCAGCCCACCATGACCGACGGTCGCCGAGCCCTGTGGTCGTGACCGTGTGCGCCGGCCACGGGCGGTGAGCAACCTCGATCGCCGCGGCTGCGGCGTCCTACCCGGTCACGAACTACCGCATCGTTCCGAAGCTGATCGCGACCCCGTGCGCGCCCTTGCCGCCCAGCTGGTCGAATTCGGCGAAGACGTAGTGGTAACGCAGGTCCATCACCAGCTTGTAGTCGTAGGTGCGAAGCGCCAGGAAGCCGACGCCGACGTCGGCGCTGAGCGTGGTCTCGGACTGTTCGCTCGAGACCAGGTAGGGAAAGGTCCCCGAATAGTTCGTGACCTGTTTCTCCACCCGCACCGAATGGACCCCGAGTCCGGCGCCGACGTAGGGTGCGAAGTCGCCGATCCCGAAGATCCGCGCCGCGAACACATCGAGAAGGGTCCAGTCCACCGTCCCGGAGCGCCACGCGAAGCCGAGCACGGGCGTGCTCTCGATCAGGTAGTCGCGGATCTCGAACACGTGGGCGAGGCGCAGGCTCGTCAGGCGATCGACGCCACCGTAGCTGTCACCCACTGGGAAGATGAAACCCGCCCGCAGCCCGCCTCCGGAGCGGCCGACGCGGCGTCGCGGTTCCAGTGTCTCCTGCGCCGTGACTGTCTCGATCGTGGCGTGTTGCGCATTCGACCGGCCCAGGGCGATGCCGTCGGCGACGCGGCGCACGACCGCGTCGAGATCCTCTTCGGTCGTGGAGGTGACTTGGTCGGCGTAGTAGGGAGCCGCATCCGCGATCCACTGGGCCCGCACCCGGACGATGATCTTGTCGCGCAGGCGGCTGAGCGAGCCGTAGATCACCCGCGACGCGCCATAGCTGCGGGCCGCGGCCTTGGCGCACTCGGCGTCGTCGCAGGCCGACTCGCCGGGCAGAAGATCGGCGGACCGGAGGCTCCTCGCGACCATCGAGACGCCGCGCCCTTCGAGCTCGCCCTGGAGCAGCTCGGCGACCACGGTCGCAGTGGTATCGCTCACCCCGACGGTACGGAACGGTAGCACCAGCGTCTGAGGGACGGCGCTGTCATCGGCACGTGCGGCAGCGACATCGAGCGCGGCGAGCACGACCGCGCCGAACAGCAATAGGCGATACATGGACCGCCTCCGATTCGGACCCGTGAACGCGGCGCTTTGCCGGGCCACGATGCCACGCGTGCGGGGAGTCTATGGGTGCCGAGCGTCAGGGTCAACGGCACGCGATGGCGCCGTCATTCCCGGCGACGTCCATCGCCTGAAAGCTCAACAGCAGCGCGTAACGGTCGTGCGCGAAGCGCAGGCTCTGCCGCGCGCGCAATTTCTCGACGGACTCGGCCAGCGGCTCGCGTTTCGACTTGTAGAACGCTGACCGGCGTGGGCCGGCGCTCGAGGGCGACACCGTGGCCCTCGCGGATGCGGAACGACCCCGATCTCCCGCCCGCGCGCCCGGTTTCGGCCCGCGCGGAGCCTGCCCGCGCGGAGCCTGCGGGACGGATCGCCGCCCCCCGGATCGGCTCATTGACGGCTTCCGCCCGCGCTTGGGATGATTGGCGCGGCCATCCGCACATCTTCCAACGTCGTTCGAGGGTCGCGAGCACCCGCACCCACCGCCGGGCACAGACCAGGACCCTATCGCCATGTCCGACAGCTTGAACCGTGCCCATGCGCTTCGCGTCGCGATCCTCGTGGCCGCCCTCGGGGTGGCGTTCCCCGCGGCCGGCTGGACGTGGGGCGGCGCGACACACCACTACATCGCGCAGAACTACTCGCAGCACCTGCCGGCCTCCATCGACGGTTTGCGGGCCTACGACGGCGTCGTGGACCAGAAGGTGACCGACCCGGACTCGCGCAAGTCCTACACGCCCGGGGAGAGCTACCGGCACTACATCGACATCGATTCGTATCCCGAGTTCTTCTCGGGCACGCTGTCCCACGATCGCGCCGTGCTCGAAGCGCAGTACGGAGCCGGCACCGTGCTCGACATCGGCGTGCTCCCCTGGGCGGTGGGCGAGGTCGTGGCCACCTTGACGCAGCAGTTCCAGGCGGAGCAGTGGAGTGCCGCCGCGACGACCATCGCCGATCTGTGTCACTACGTCGGTGACGCCACCCAGCCTCTTCATTGCACCCAGAACTACGACGGGCAGTTCACCGGGAACTCCGGCATCCACTCGCGCTACGAGAGCACGATGATGTCCAGCCACATCGGCGACCTGCACACCTCGCCAATGACCGTGGGGCACTTCCCGAACGCCGTGGACGCGATGTTCGGCATCATCACGGCCTCATGGGGCGGCGTGAACACCATCCTCCAGGCCGACAACGTCGCCAAGGCCGCTTCAGGGGGATCGTTCAACTTCACCTACTACGCCTCGCTCTGGAACAGCACGGGAGACCTGACCCGGAGCCGGATCGACGAGGCGACGCTGGCCACCGCGTCCTTCGTCTACACGGCCTGGGTGGACGCCGGACAGCCGGCGGTGCCGGGCTCCACCGCGGGCGTCGGTCCCGGTCCGATCGCCAGCGCCCGCCTCGAGGCCGGCCCCACGCCGTTCCGCGATGCGCTCGCCATTCGCTTCGCGGGCGCCGGCCCGCTGAGCATCGACGTCTTCGACGTGCGCGGGGCCC
>Ga0154739_1087_pt1 | contig 9851 bp, 8 predicted proteins | sample Rifle2008BG16ft_FD_105747 | JGI IMG/M metagenome (GOLD analysis project Ga0154739, IMG submission 105747) | Candidatus Eisenbacteria bacterium RBG_16_71_46 | reverse complement strand
GCGCCGCGGGCGCCGGCCAGCCGCGCGAGCGCCGCGCGACCCGGCCGCAACTCCGGCGTAGCGGAACTCGCTCGCCACCCGCTATTCTGGTGCGTGCTGCCCGGCGCCGAACCGCGGACTCCGGGCGGCCGGCCGCCGAGCCCGTTTACCGCTCGCGCCGCGCCCGGCAGGGGCCAGGTCATCCGGCCCCGGCGCCTGTGGGGAACCGTGCATGCGCGTCCTGTTCGTCTTCCCGGACCTCGCCTCGACCATCACCAACTACACCGGGGTGCTTTCCTACGGCGTCGCATCGCTCGCCGCGGTCCTCCGCCGCGACGGCCACGAGGTGGAGCTGCTGCACCTGGTCGAGGCGTCCGCCGCAGAGGAATTCCAGGACCGCGTGCGCGCCGCCCGTCCGGACCTGGTGGCGTTCTCCGCGAACAGCCATTACGCGCGCCGCCTGCGCGCCTGGGCCGCGTGGGCGCGGGCCGCGTCGGATGCCCCGGCGGCGGTGGGAGGCATTCACGCCACGCTCGCTCCGGAGGATGTCGCGACCATCCCGGAGGTGGACTTCGTCTGCGTCGGCGAGGGCGAGGACGCCCTCTCCGAGCTGTGCCGCGCGCTCGAGCGGGGCACCGACCCGGGCGCGATCCCCAACCTCTGGGTGCGGCGTGGAACGGAGTTCACGCGGAACGCCCCTCGCCCGGTGCAGCACGACCTCGATGCGCTCCCCGACCCGGACCTCTCGGTGTTCGACGTGCAGCACCTCTACCCGGTGCGCCAGGGCACGTTCACCTACCTGATGTCGCGCGGCTGCGCCTACGGATGCACCTACTGCTGCGTTCACACGCTGCGCCGCATCGCGCCGCGCCGGGGCCGATACTGGCGGTTCCTTTCGCCCCAGCGGGCGGCGGATCAACTCGCCCGCCTGATCGCCCGTCATAGCCCCGAAGCCCGGGACGTCAGCTTCGTGGACGCGATCCTCTACCCGGATCGCGAGTGGCTGGCCGCTTTCGCGCCGCTCTACCGCCGGCGCGTCGGGCTTCCATTCTCGTGCAACATGCGGGCCGACCTGATCGACGGCCCCTCCGCCGCGCTGCTGCGCGAGATGGGCTGCCGCATCGTCCGGCTCGGCGTCGAGTCGGGAGACGAGCGCATGACGCGCGACGTCCTGCGGCGCAGCCTCGACATCGAGGACATCCGCCGGGCCTTCGCCGTGCTGCGCGAGCACGGCATCCAGCGCTGGTCCTACAACATGGTCGGGCTTCCCACCGAGACGCTGCGCACCGCGCTCAAGACCGTGAGGCTCAACGCCCAGATCGATCCCGACCTCGCACTGGCGTTCATCTTCTATCCGTACCCGGGTACCGAGCTGCACCGGCTCTGCGGCACGTCGGGCTACCTGACGGAGCGGGAGTTCGACCACTACCAGGTGGACGTGGCGATCCGCATGCCGCAGTTCGCGCGCCCGGACATCCTGTTCGTGCACCGGTTCTTTCGGCGGCTGGTCCGGGTCTACGGGTTCTCGCGCCGGCTTCCGGCAGGACTTCGCGACGCGTGGATGTCGGCGCTCGACGTCCTGCTCGCCGGACCGCTCTTCCCGCGGCGCGCCCTGCTGGGCGCGCGCGAGGGCTATCGGAAGCTTCGCCACCGAACCGGCGAGCTGCTGGTGCGGCGGGCGCCCGCGCTCTACCGGCTGCTCGGCGGGCGCGCGCCGGCGTGGCGCGTGGGCGACGATCGCGGCGGCGTGGTGGCGGGTTGAAGATCGCGCGTCTGCCACTGGCCGAGGTGCCCGGGGACGCCTACGCGCGGCTCGCCGCCGGGTCGTTGTTCGCCTCGCCCGGATTCCTCGATCTGTGGCGCGCGAAGGGCGGCCGCCCGGTGGTCTGGACCGCGGAGCTGCAGGGCGCTCTCGCCGCAGCGCTGCCGGGGGTCGAGTACGGCCGCGGTCCTTTCGCGCAGTTCGCCTCGATGCCCGACGGTTGCTACGGCGGCGTGCTGCTGGATCCGGCCCACGAATCCGCGCGCCCGTCCATCGCGCGCGCGCTTTTCGAAGCGCTCGCGCGCCGCCGCTACGCCAAGGCCAGCGTCTTCGATTTCCGCGAGAGCGCCCCGATCCACCCCGGATTCTCGGTCATATGGTGTGAGACGACGCTGGTGGACATCAGCGCGCCGCAGTGGATGCCGCCCGACCTCAAGCTCCAATCCGAGATTCGCAAGGCCGAGCGCGAGGGCATCGAGGTCGAGCGCTTCGAGTGGGAGCGTCACCACGCGGGATTCCTCGATCTCGTGGCCGCGACCGCCCGGCAGCATGGGGCCAAGCCGCGCTACGCGGCCCCGTTCTACCGCGCGCTGGCGGACCTGGCCGAGCGCGACGACCGGGTGGCATGGAGGTGGTGCGAGCACCGGGGGAGGCCGGCCGGCTCGCACATCTACTTCGTCGAGGGCGACACGCTCCAGGCGTGGCAGAAGTACTTCGATCGCTCGCTCTCGTTTCTCAAGCCGAACCAGTTCATGCAGTTCGCCACCTGCCGCGAGACGGCGCGGCGCGGGATCACCCGGCTCAATCTCGGCGCCACGCCTCCGGGGGCCGAGGGCCTCGCCTATTACAAGGCGCGCTGGGGTGGACGCCGCGTCGCGTACCCCAGCTGCGTTCGGGTCGAAGGCCTCCGCCGGGTGGCCTACCGGGTGTGGGCGAGCTTCGCCCGGCCGACGGTCCAAGTGGCGGAAATGCACACCGAGCCGGTGCCGCGACCCGACGGCGAGGATCCGGCGCCCGGCCGGTGAGCGACAGCCCGGGCACGCCAGCCATGCGCTTCGACCTCGCGCTGTTCGAGCTGCGGCTCTTCAAGAGCCGGACCGCCGCCCAGGAAGCGATCGAGCGCGGCGACGCTCGACTCAACGGCGGCCCGGTCAAGCCCAGCCACGCGCTCAAGCCCGGAGATCGCGTGACGGTCGCGCATGGCGATCGTGCGCGCACCTACGAGGTGTTGGGCCTGCCGCGCCGCGGACTCGGCAAGGAGGCGGCGCGGGCACTGGTGCGCGAGATCGGCGAAGCGTAGCGGGGCGGCGCGGCGGGCCGCATCCCGCGCGGGTCCGCCGCGGGCCGTGACCAGCCCGCGCCGCAGGCACCGCGGGCCGTCGAAGGGGCCCGGACAGCGCCAAGAGCCCCACAGGCCTCGTGGCCGACCTCCAATTACGGCCACCCTCGGGCCTCGCCGGCATGGTATCCTCGCTGCTCCCCGGGCGGCCGATCCCTCGGCCGCTCGAACCGACGACCCCCCATCGGGTGACCCACATCATGCGCCTCCCACGTCGCGTCTCGACCCCCGCTATCCGTCTCACAGCGCCGGCCGTCGCCCTCCTCTTCGTCCTTGCCGCCGGCGCGGGACGCGCCGCCGCCGATCCGCACGACATGCACGACCACGCCGGCATGTCGATGAGCGAAGACGAGATGATGCAGTTCTCGCGGAAGTGGGACGCTGAGCACCCGGGCTACCGCGCCACGCAGACGACCGTCGCGGCCGACACCTTCACCGCCCGCAATTTCCGCTTCGACACCGACGGCATCGGCACCACCCAGGTGGATACGGCGTACATCTTCGTGGGCGAGTCGATCTTCTGGAAGCTCACGCTCGGGATCCACACCGTCACCAGCGGCACGGGGTCTCTGGATCCCAACGTCGGCGCCTTGTTCGACGTTCCTCTCGACAGCGTTCATCCGACGTTCTCGTACACGTACACCAGCCCCGGCACCTTCCCGTTCTTCTGCCGCAGCCACGAGTTGAGCAACATGATCGGGTTCGTCGTGGTCCAGGATGTCGCGGGCGTGGTCCCGGTCCCGGGCAGCGGCGCCGGCCTCGGCTTCACGGCGGCACCCGCTCCCAATCCGACGCACGGCGGGGTCACGTTCCGCTTCGCGCTGCGCGAGCCGGGCCGGGCGCGGGCCGAGGCCTACGATGCCGCCGGCCGCCGGGTGGCGCAGGTCCTCGATCGGGATCTGGCCGCGGGCGGCTTCGCGGCCTCATGGGACGGGCGCAACCAATCGGGAGCGCGAGTCGCCCCCGGCGTGTACTACCTCCGACTGCGCCTTCCCGGTTACGCGGAGAGCCGGCGCGTGGTGATCGAGCGCTAGCGGGCGGTCCCGGGCCGGGCACGAGAATGCCGACGCGGCCATTCCCCGAACGGGGGTGGCCGCGTCGGCTTTCAGGCTGGCCGCGACGCGCGGCGTCGGCCCACTCTCAGGCGCGCTCCTCCCAGATCCGGCTCAGGTGCGCGATCACCTCGACCGCTTTCTCCATGTCCTGCGCCGAGACCCACTCCAGCCGCGAATGGAAATTGTTCTCGCCGGCGAAGATGTTGGGCGTCGGCAGCCCCATGAAGCTCAGCCGCGAGCCGTCGGTGCCGCCGCGGATCGCGGTTTCGCGCACCTCGAGTCCGGCGCGGCGGATCGCCTCGCGCGCGTTCTCGACCGCCTGCGGATAGCGGTCGAGGACTTCCTTCATGTTGCGGTAGGACTCGATCACCTTGACGGTCACCGCGGCGCCGGGCCAGGCCTTCACGGTCTCCCGCGCGAGCGCTTCGAGGAAGGCCTCCTTGTCCTTGAGGCCCGCGGTGACGAAGTCGCGGATCAGGAACTTGACCGAGGTACGCTCGACCGCGGCCTCCACCACGTAGGGATGGACGAAGCCCCCGCGGCCGGCGGTGGTTTCGGGGGAGAGCGCGTCCTTCGGCAGGCGCTGGATGAAGTCGGCCGCCACCTTGATGGAGTTGATCATCTTCCCCTGGGCGAACCCCGGATGGGTGTTGAATCCCTGGAAGGTGAGGATCATCGCGTCGGCGGAAAAGGTCTCGATCTCGAGCTGACCCCGAATCGCCCCGTCCATCGTGTAGGCGCAGAACGCGCCGAACTTCTTGACGTCGAAGCGCTCGGTCCCGCGACCCACCTCCTCGTCGGGAGTGAAGGCGATCCGCACCGTGCCGTGAGGGATCTCGGGGTGGCGCACGAGGTGCTCGGCGGCCGCCACGATCTCGGCCACGCCCGCCTTGTTGTCCGCGCCGAGCAGCGTGGTGCCCGAGGCCGTGATGATGTCGTGGCCGACCTGCTCGCGCAGCGCGGGGATCTCGGCCGGCCGCAGCACCGCGGTGGGATCATCGGGCAGCACGATGTCCCCGCCCTGCCAGTTGCGGTGCACGATCGGCTCGACTCCCGCGCCGCTCGCCTCGGGCGAGGTGTCCACGTGGGCGATGAAGCCAATCACCGGCACGTTCGGCTTGCGGGTGGTGGCGGGGATGGTCGCCATGACGTAGCCGTGCTCGTCGCGGGCCGCGTCCTTCAGGCCGATCTCGCGCAGCTCCTCCACCAGCCGGTCGAGCAGCACGAGCTGCTTCGCGGTGCTGGGGTAGGTCGGCGAGTCCTCGGCCGACTGGGTGTCGTAGGTGACATAGCGGAGGAAACGCTCGACGACGCTGGTCTTGGCAACGGTGGTCTGGGCCATGGTGGGGCTCCCGGGACGGTGGGGGCAGGGGGCTGGAGTGGACCGCATGACGATAGCCGCGGTGGAGCGCAGGAACAACCCGCGCCGGCCGTCCCACCCGACCGCGCCCCCCGACCGTCGGGGGCGCCGCGATGGGCCGGGAGGCCGGACGCGGCTCGGTCGCACCTCCGCGGGCGGCGCGCTCAGCGCAGGTCGAGCATGATCGTTCCGCGCCGCGATCGCAGGCGTAGGGCGGGGCCGCCGGCGCCCAGCGTTTCGCGCAATCGGGTGCGCTTCGACCGCGACGGGCGCACCCCCTCTCGCGCGAGCTCGATCCGGCCCCGCTCGGTGGCGACGTCGAGCACCGCCCCGAGATCGCGAGGCGTCTGCAGCACGATTTCGCCGTCGGTGGTTTCGAGCTTCCAGTCCGCGGCGGGTACCGACCCCGGCGCGACGCGCGCGATGAGGGCGCCGTTTCGGGTCTCGAGATCGAGCCGGTCGAAGCGTCCCTCGACCTCGAGGTCTCCGTCGCCCGCCTCCGCCGCGAGCGAGCCCGCGAGGCCGCGCGCGCGGATCGGGCCGTCTCCGGATCGCATCTCGATGCGGCCCGCGAGCCCCTGGACCGTGATCAGGCCGTCCCAGGTACGGACCCGGAATCGTCCCCGCATCGGCGGGATCTGGACGTCGGAGTCTTCGGTCTCGATATCCACATCGGCGCTGTCGGGCAGCCGGACGACGATCTCGATGGAGCGATGCGTCCAGTCGGGCGCGAAGCCCCAGGGCGGGAGCAGCACCTCGATCCGGATCCGGCCGCCCTCGTCCGCCGCCGAGACGCGCAGCCCGCCGGGACCGATGCTCCAGCCCGTGGTGGCGACGCGCACGTCCACGGCGCGACGCTTCCAGGGGTCGAGCCGGACCCGGGCGTGATCGGTGACGACGCGCACGTCGGCCGGGCCGGAGAGGGCGAAGGATTTCTGCCAGGTTTCCGCCCCGGCGGGCGGCGGGGCGGCGGCGCACCACAGCATCGAGGCGGCGATGAGCGCCTTGCCGCCCGGGGTTCGCATCGCGGCCTCCCATTCGTGCCGGGCCGGGGCCCGGTCCCGCTCCGCCTGTCGAGCCGGAGGGCCCGCGGGCCCGGGTCGCCTGGGCCCGGGCGAGGTTCCGGCGATCGAGTGGCGCCCGAAGGGCCACACGCCACTTTGACTGCGACTGTCGCCTCGTCTAGATTTCCTGGCCGCAACCTACTCCAAGGAGACTCAAATGAAGAAACAAATCTGGACCCTTCTCGCGCTGACCTGCATCGCCGGCTGCGCGCTCGCCGCCGATCCTCCGAAGCAGGAAGGCTCCTCGAGCTCTTCCCCGTCGACCACCGCCGTCGTCAAGACCGAAGCGTCGGGCGCGGCCTCCGCCAAGGCGAAACTCATGAATCCAGCCACGCTGAAGGAGACCGCTCCGGAGTCCTACGACGCCAAGTTCGAGACGACGAAGGGCGACTTCGTCATCCACGTCACCCGCGCCTGGGCACCCAACGGCGCCGACCGCTTCTACAACCTGGTCAAGAACGGCTTCTACGACAGCGTGAAGTTCTTCCGCGTCGTCCCGGGCTTCATGGTCCAGTTCGGCATCAACGGCGATCCGAATCTGAGCAAGATCTGGCGTGAGGCGACCATCCCCGACGATCCGACCAAGCAGAGCAACAAGCGCGGCTTCGTGACCTTCGCGACCGCCGGGCCCAACACCCGCACCACGCAGATCTTCATCAACTTCGTGGACCGGAACGCGTTCCTCGACAGCCAGGGGTTCGCGCCCTTCGGCCAGGTGACGCAAGGCATGGACGTGGTGGACAAGATCAACAGCGAATACGGCGAGGGTGCGCCGCGCGGTCGCGGACCCGACCAGGGTCGGATGCAGGCCGAGGGGAACGCCTACCTCGAGAAGTTGTTCGCGAACCTGGACGGCGTCAAGAAGGCCACGATCGTCAAGCCCGAGGCGAAGGCCGAGGCGAGACCCGCGGTGAAGGCGGACGACAAGAAGTAACCTCCCGTCGCCGCGCGGAAGGACTTGGACCATCGAGGGCGGCCCGCCGGCCGCCCTCGACGCTTTCGGCGCCGGCGCCGGCCCGGCGCCCCGTGCCGCACGACTCCCCGGAGGATCCGCCATGCCGCAGCCGCTGCTCGAAGACGCCGCCGCGCGCGCCGCGCGCTACCTCGATGGACTGGGCGAGCGGCGCGTGGCCCCGCTCCCCGCGGCGCTGGCGCGCCTCGCCGAGTGGGACGCGCCGCTGCCCGACGGCCCCACCGACCCCGCCGTGGTCCTGCGCCTGCTCGACGAGATCGGCTCCCCGGCGACCATGGCGATGGCGGGACCGCGCTTCTTCGGGTTCGTAATCGGCGCGGCGCTGCCGGTCACCGTGGCGGCGAACTGCCTGGCGGGCGCCTGGGACCAGAACACCGGGCTGCACGCCGTGACGCCCGCCACGGCCGAGCTGGAACGCATCAGCCTGCGCTGGCTGCTGGATGTGCTCGGGCTGCCGCCCGAATGCGGCGGCGGGTTCGTGACCGGGGCCACGGTCGCCAACTTCACCGCACTCGCCGCGGCGCGCCACGCGCTGCTGGCGCGCGCCGGGTGGGACGTCGAGGCGCAGGGGCTGTTCGGCGCTCCGCCGATCACGGTGGTGGTCGGCGAGGAGGCGCACCCCACGCTCGTCAAGTCGCTCGGCCTGCTCGGGCTCGGCCGCTCGCGCGTCGTCACGGTGCCGGTGGACGCGCAGGGCCGGATGCGCGCGGACGCGCTGCCGCCGCTCTCGGGGCCGGCGATCGTCTGCATCCAGGCGGGCAGCGTCAACACCGGCGCCTGCGATCCGGCGGAGGCGATCGTGCCCTGGGCCAAGCGCGCCGGGGCGTGGGTCCACGTGGACGGCGCCTTCGGGCTGTGGGCCGCGGCCGCGCCGGTGCTCAGGCACCTCACCGCCGGCGTCCGCGACGCCGACTCCTGGGCGACCGACGCCCACAAGTGGCTCAACGTCCCCTACGATTGCGGGCTCGCCTTCGTGCGCGACGCGGAAGCGCTGCGCGGGGCGATGGCGATCCGGGCCGCGTACCTGCCGACCGGCGCCCCGCGCGATCCTTCGGACTACACGCCCGAGCTGTCCCGGCGCGCCCGCGGCGTCGAAGTCTGGGCCGCGCTGCGCGCGCTCGGCCGCTCCGGGATCGCCGATCTGGTGGAGCGCACCTGCCGCCACGCGCAGCGCTTCGCCGCGAGACTCGCCGCGGGGGGCTACGAGGTGCTGAACGACGTGGTGCTGAACCAGGTGCTGGTCTCGTTCGGGGAGCCCGAACTCACCGAGCGGGTGATCGCCGCGATCCAGCAGGACGGCACCTGCTGGTGCGGCGGCACGGTGTGGCAGGGCCGCACCGCGATGCGCATCAGCGTGTGCTCGTGGGCCACCACCGACGCCGATGTCGAGCGCAGCCTCGAGGCGATGCTGAGGCTCGCGCGCCGCGAGGCCGCGGTGCGCGGCGCCGGGGCGCGCGGGACGTCCACCTCCGGCGCATGAAGTACGCGGGGGAGTTCGCCGCGCTGGGCACCGCGGTGTGCTGGGCGGCGGGGTCGAACCTGTTCGCCGCCGCCGGCCGCCGGATGGGCTCGGTGGTGCTCAACCGGCTCCGCATCACCGTGGCGGCGGTCTTTCTCGGCCTCGCTCTTTTCGTCACGCGCGGATCGCCCTGGCCCACCTGGGCGACCGGGACGCAGGTGGGCCTGCTCGCGCTGAGCGGGCTCGTCGGTTTCGTCTTCGGCGACGGCTTCTACTTCCGCTCGCTCGTGATCCTCGGTCCGGGGCGCGCGGCACTCCTGGCCTCCCTCGCCCCGCTCTTCACCGCCATCCTGGCGTGGCCGATCCTGAGCGAGATCCCGGGGCCGCTCGCGCTGGTGGGCATGGGCCTCACGCTGAGCGGGATCTTCTGGGTGCTGATCGAGCGCGGGCGCCACGAGCACGTCCACGTCGAGGGCTCCACGCTGGTGGGCGTGGTCGCCGGCGTGCTCGGCGCGCTCGGCCAGGCCGGGGGCTACGTCATCTCGAAGATCGCGCTGCGGTCCGGCCTCGATCCGCTCTCGGCCACCGTGATCCGCATCGCCGCGGCGATGATCGCGGTCTGGGCGCTGACGGCGGCACGCGGAGGTCCGGCGCGATCCCTCGCCGCCCTGCAGGACCGGACCGGGACGCTCTACATGGTGGCCGGAGCCTTCTTCGGGCCGTTCATGGGGGTGACGCTCTCGCTCACCGCGCTCAAGTACATCCAGGCCGGCGTCGCCGCCTCGATCACCGCGTTCTACCCGGTGCTCACCATCCTGCTCGCCTCGAGATTCCACGGCGAGCGGCTGACCCTGCGCACG
>Ga0154739_1126_pt1 | contig 10158 bp, 13 predicted proteins | sample Rifle2008BG16ft_FD_105747 | JGI IMG/M metagenome (GOLD analysis project Ga0154739, IMG submission 105747) | Candidatus Eisenbacteria bacterium RBG_16_71_46 | reverse complement strand
GGTGCACCGAACTGCGCCGTGCACGCATCGTTCAGATTGGCCAGGCCGGGGCCGAGCGTACAGTCGTTCCAGCCGAGGTTGAGGCCGGTCGCGCCCGCCATCGGCGCCGACAGCGCCAAGAGAACGCCGGTCATTACCAGAAGCTTCTTCATTATTGCCTCCAGGGGACAAACAAACCAGCGAAGGGGATGAGCGGGTGCTCCTGGAAATCAAACGCAATTGCTCGTGGGCCACCACCACCTTTCTTCACGGTCGATGTCTCCGATGCAGTCATGCGGTGCGGCCCGTGGTTCGAATTACGGGCAGCTGCAGAACGGCCCGTTGAAGTACGAAGCCTGGGTGCCGAACTGACCGCTGGCGAAGTTGATGGTGTCCCACAAGGACAGGTCAGCTCCCGAGATGTCCTGCACGCAGAGCACCTTGAAGTCGAGGTCCGAGCGCGCGCGATACGGATCCGACGGGGTGTGAATGACTCCGTAGAGGAAGTAATCGACCTGCAGCACGGACCGGTCGGCACTCGTGATGCCCTCAGCGCCTCCACCCAGCCCGCCGTCGAGGTCGATACAGGCGACCTGCGCCGTGCCGAGCAGCGTGCCGTCGGCGAAAATCCTGGCGCATGCGGCGGGGCTCTGGCCGGTGAGATTACCCGGAGTGACAGTACTGCTCTTGGAAGCGCCGGCAATCGTGAAGCACACGGTTCCCGTCGCATCGGTCAGCGCGCGCACCGTCTTCGTGGCGCAGTCCACCGTCGCCGGAAACACGTTGCAGGCCGGATTGCCGTTCTGCGACTGGGCGATCATGATGTCGTTGCAGCACAGGGCGAAGTCAATGATGACCGTGCTGTTGGCGATGGGCTGGGGAGGACTCTGATCGTCCATCACCACCACGCAGAACTTGCCGACGCAGTCCACCTTCGGGTTGCCCGCGCCGGTCGTGCCGTCGTGGCCCACCAGCACGATGCCGCAGGGAACGGTCGAATTACCGGGGCTGGGGCGCCCCGCGAACGCAGAACCAACCATGAGCAGGCCGCACGCAGCGAAAAGCGTGGCCTTGCGAACCAAACCAGTCATTGTCGCACCTCCAGAGATGGGTCACCCTGTTGCTAAGTCGTAGGCAAGGCTCAGTTGCAAGCAATCAGGTCTGGCTACGAGCCACCTCCTTTCGTCATCTCGATTTCGCAAGTTCTTCGAAGTGCTAGAGGAAGCTTAATTGACGCGCTTACAAGGCCTTCCAAGACGAGAACAAGTCTATGAGCCACGTCCGCGCGATGTCAAGGAGCTTTTTGATCGCCTCCAGCCGCTCCGACTTCCAGTTCGCCGTCGCTATCCGGCCACGGGCACCCATCCCAGGCGGATAACGTCTATGATGACGCGCTTTTAGGCCATTCGCGTCGCACTTTCCACGGTGGTGGGCGAAACAGGGCTCGAACCTGTGACCCCTTGCGTGTAAGGCAAGTGCTCTACCAGCTGAGCTATTCGCCCGATTTGGCGTTCCGGCCGCGGATCAGGAGAGAGGCGGGTATCAGACCGCAGTAGCCGAGCACTAGCAGAACGGGGGCCAGCGTGATGGAGCCCCTGGAAAGCCCCACGTAGCCCGCGACCAGCACCGCCAAGCCCAATCCCAGCAGGAGGCTATTGACGGGCCCCCAGTTGAATCCCAGGTCGGGTTCGGCGGGCCTGCGCAGCCCCCGCTTCACGGTGCTCTTCGCTACGGTCATTGCGCGCTCCTCTCCCCACGGACCGAAAATGCAAATAGCCGATCGCTTCGGGCTAAACGACCTATCCCGAGACCATCGGCAGGGCCTGTGTACAGAGAGGCCCGGGGCACGAACGATCCCAGCGAAGATCGCCTGACTGTGCCGCCGCCTCCGTGGGGCGTGCCCGTATTACCCACGTCCCTCCGGGTGCGGTTCCAGCTTTCTTCAAGTCGCCTGGGCCGGACCGGGCGAATCCAGCCCCGCGTTGAGGCTCCCCGAGCGGAATCCCTCGAGATCGAGCGCGACGACGCGGTATCCGATGTCCTTGAGCCCCGCGACCGCACGCTCCCGCAGCCCCGGCTCCACCAGCCGGGCGAGATCCGCGAGCGGCACCTCGATGCGCGCGGTCTCGCCCAAGTGCCGCACCCGCAGCTCGCGAAATCCGAGCCCGCGCAGCAGCTCCTCGGCCCGCTCCACCATGTCGAGGCTCTGGCGCGTGATCTCGGTCCCGTAGGGGATGCGCGACGCCAGGCAGGGTGCGGCCGGCTTGTCGCGGCTCGCCAGGCCGTAGTGCGCCGCCACCGCGCGCACGTCCGCCTTGGCGAACCCCAGCTCGGCGAGCGGCGAGCGCACCTGGTACTCGGCCGCGGCACGGCGCCCGGGGCGGAAGTCCACGAGATCGTCGGCGATGGTGCCGTCGAGCACCGCCGCGGCGCCGAGCCGCGCCGCCACCTCGCCGAGCCGGCGGTAGAGCTCGCTCTTGCAGTGGTAGCAGCGGTCGGCGGGATTGGAGCGGAAGCGCGGGTCGGACAGCTCGCCGGTAGCGACGACCTCGACCCGCGCGCCGAAGGCCGCGGCCTGGGCCAGCGCCAGCTCCAGCTCGCGCGCGGCGTAGGAATCGGAGCGGCCGATGACGCCCACCGCGCGCTCGCCCAGCACCTCGTGGGCCGCGCGCAGCAGCACGCTCGAATCCACGCCGCCGGAGTAGGCGACCACCACCGAGCCGAGCCGCGCCAGCTCGCCGCGGAGCCGCTCGAGGCGCTCCTGCCAGGCCAGCCCCGGAAGCGGGCGCGCGGCGGGCGGAGCGATCAGGACGTGAAGGGGAGAGGACAAGGGACGACGACTCTAGCACAGCGCCGGGTGACCGGCGAGCACGGCGCTAGAGTCCGCGCGAGACGAGCGTCGTGTCGAGCTCGATCGAGTCGACCTCGGCGCCGGCGCGCGATCGCACGTCGCGGATGTTGGCGAGGTGCTCGGCGTAGGTCCTGGCGAACAGGTGCCGCCCCTCGCCGCGGGCCACGAAGTAGAGCGCCTTCTCGCCCGGCGTGGGGTCGAGCACCGCGCGGATGCTCGCGCGCCCGGGATTGCAGATCGGGCCCGGCGGGAGCCCGTCGTAGAGGTAGGTGTTGAACGGCGAGCTGATCCGCAGATGCCGGAGGTAGAGGCGCGAGCGCGGGCTGCGGCCCATTCCGTAGGCCACGGTCGGGTCGGCCTGCAGCTTCATCCCGAGCTGGAGCCGGTTGAGGTAGACCGCGGCGATGCGCGGGCGCTCGTCGTTCATCTGCGCCTCGGAGTCCACGATCGAGGCGAGCGTGAGCACCTGGTTGAGCGAGAGATCGAGCGGCAGCGAGTCGCGCCCGACCGCGGCCTCGAGCAGGACGCGGCGCTGGCGCGCCACCATGGTGCGAAACGCCACCTCGGGCGAGGTGCCGGGCAGGAACTCGTAGGAGTCGGGGCCGAGGTAGCCCTCGAGCGACGGCGCGGTGATGCCGAGCGAGTCCATGAAGGCGCGGTCGTGGGCGAGCGAATCGAAGGCCGCGACCGGCACGCCGAGATGGTTCGAAAGCAGCAGGCTCACCTCGCCGAGGGTGAGCCCCTCGGGGATCGTGACCAGGTTGAGCCCGCTCATGCCGCGCGCGAAGGCGCGCAGCAGCGCGGGCACCGAGATCCCGAGCCGGAACGCGTATTGGCCGGCCTTGATGTGGCGGTCGAGGTTCATCACCCGCGCCAGCACCTGGAAGCCGAGCACACCGCGCAGCAGGCCCACGCGCTTGAGCTCCCGCGCGACCTGGGCCAGCGACTGGCCGCGCTGCACCAGCACCACGCGCCGCTCGGCCGGCGGAAACGGCCCCGCGGGCAGGAACAGGTCGGCGGCCACCGCCAGGCCGGCGACCAGGAACAGCAGCAGCGCCCAGCGCCGCGGCCGGAACGGACGCCGGCGGGCGGGCGGCTTGCGCGCGGTGGCGGACTTGCGGGGCGCCACCGCTCAGTCCTCCGGAGCGGCGGGCCGCGAGCGGATGCGCAGCAGGTAGGACTCGAGCAGGGCGATCGCCGCGCCCTGGTCCACGCGCCGCTTGGCGTGGCCGGTGCGCACCCCCAGCTCGCGCAGTCGCCGCGCGCTCAGGGCCGACGTCAGCCGCTCGTCGTACATGTCCACCGGCACCTCCGTTCGGGCCGCCAGCGCGTCGGCGAACGCCTGCGCCCGTTGCGCGGCCTCGCCGCGCTCGCCCGACATGAGCAGCGGGAGGCCGACCACGACCGCCTCGGCCTCGTGCTCCCGGATGGCACGCAGGACCCGTGCCACGGCGTCCGCGGCACCGCGCACCTCGAGGGTTTCGAGCCCGGTGGCGACGATGCCCTGCGGGTCGCTGAGCGCCATGCCGATGCGCCGGCCGCCCCAATCCACGGCGAGTATGCGGGGCACGGGCGTGAGGTCAGGCGGAGTTCGCGACCGCCGGCCGGCGTTTGACCAGGTGGCAGATCGTGCCCGACGGGCCGAAGCGGAAATCCACGGTGTCCATGCAGGCTCGCATGATGTAAATCCCGCGTCCGCGCGTTTCGAGCAGGTGCTCGGGCCGGGTGATGTCGCCGTTCACTTCGCTGAGATCGAAACCGGGCCCGATGTCGTGGACGTCGATCTCGATGCGGTCGGGAAAGGTCCTGAAGGTGACGTCCACGTCCTTGGCGGCGTCGCGCCGATGCCCGTGCTGGATGGCGTTGGTCCCCGCCTCGATCACCGACATCGTCACCTGCGAGCAGGCGTCCTCGCCGAACTCCATCCCCTCGCACAGCGTCTGCGCCACGCGGTCGATGACCGGCAGCAGCTCGAGCCGGCTGGGAATCACCACCGTCACGACATCGGCGGGCGGATGGGATTTTGGCATGGCGCGAGTCAACCCCGCTGTTCTCGACGATGAGCCCGGAGCAGCCCGAGCGCGCGGCCGATGTCCTCCGGCAGGGGAGAGGTGAAGCGCAGCGGCACCTCGTCGACCGGGTGCGGAAACCGTAACTCCGACGCGTGCAGCGCCTGCCGGGAAAGGCCATCGAGCACTTCCCGTGCGAGGCTACGCTCCGCCGCACCCGCGCTCAACTGCTTTTTCCCGCGCCCGCCATAGACCGGGTCGCCCACCACCGGCATCCCGGCGCTCGCCAAGTGCACCCGGATCTGGTGCGTGCGCCCGGTGTCGAGGCGCACCTCGAGCCGCGTCGCCGGGCCGAAACGCTCGCGCACCGCCCACAGCGTGCGCGCCGGCTTGCCTCCGCGCCGCACCACCGCCATGCGCTTGCGGTCGCGCGGACTGCGCCCGATGGCGCCCTCGATCTCGCCCGAGTCGGCCGGCGGGTCGCCCCACACCAGCGCCTGGTAGACGCGCCGCACCCGGCGCTCGCGCATCGCCTCGATCAGCGCGCGGTAGGCCCGCGGGGTGCGCGCGACCACCAGCAGGCCCGAGGTGTCGCGGTCGAGCCGGTGGACGATGCCGGGCCGTCCCGCGCCGCCGACTCCCGCGATCGCGGGGTCGCGGTGGAGCAGCGCGTGCACCAGCGTGCCGCTCGGCACCCCGGCGCCGGGATGGACCACCATGCCTGCCGGCTTGTCCACCACCAGGATCGCGGCGTCTTCGTGGATCACGCGCAGCGGCAGGTCCTCGGGCTCGAGCGCGACCACGCGCGGCGGCGGCAGCTCGATCTCGACGCGATCTCCGCCCTGGAGGCGGTGCGAGGCGCGGCGCGGCGCGCCGTTGACCCGCACCCGACCTTCGCGGATCAACGACTGCAGCCGGCTACGCGAGAGGTCCGCTTGCGCCGCCGCCAGGAAGCGATCCAGCCGCTCCCCCGCGCGCGGGGCCGGAACCGAGAGGTTCAGCATGCGGGTCATCCGTTTCCATCGCGTTCCGCGGCGCCGGGGCCGCATCCCCCGCGGCCGAAGCGTGCGGCGCCTCCGCCTCCGAGCCGGCGGCACGCGACCAGGGAAGCACGAACAGCAGCACGCCGATCGTGACCGCCGAATCGGCGACGTTGAACACCGGCCAGTGCCATTGCCGGACGCCGACCTCGATGAAGTCCACCACCTCGCCCGAGGTGACGCGGTCGATGAGGTTGCCGATCGCGCCGCCGAGGATCAGCGCCAGCGAGATCTGGCGCGTCAACGACTGCGCGCGCGCCCGCGAGAACAGATAGAGGATCGCCGCGGCGGCGACGATCGAGAAGACGTAGTAGGGGAAGCGCATGCCCGCGCCGATCCCGAAGGCGACCCCGGAGTTGCGCGTGTAGGTGAAGCGCACGTACTCGCCGATGACCTGGATCGGCGCGCTGTACTGCAGGGTCTGGACCGCCCAGTGCTTGGTCCACAGATCCAGAGCCAGCACCCCGCTCGCGACCGCGAAGAGCAGCAGCCACGAGCGCCTCACTGGCCGCTCCGGCCGGCCCGCTCCTCCTTGGACTTGCACACCACGCACAGCCGCGCGTGCGGCATCGCCTCGAGGCGTCCCCGCCCGATCGGCTGCCCACAGGACTCGCAGACGCCGTACTCGCCGCGGTAGACCCGACGCAGCGCCTCGTTCACCTCCATGAGATTGCGCCCCTCCGCCGAGGCGAAGAGGAACGCCTTCTCGCGCTCCATCGCATCGGTCCCGGCGTCCGCCATGTGGAACGAATAGCCGGACAGGTCGCCCGAGCTGTCGCGCTGGTTGATCTTGAGCACGTTGGTCTCGAGGTGGCCCATCTCCTTGAGGATCCTCTGGCGATCCTGGAGCAGCCGCTGCTCGAACACCTGGATGTCCTCCGGGTCGAGGCGCTCGGCGGCGGGACTCCCGGCGGTCTCCGTGACACCCGCCCCCGCGACGCGCGTGCGGACGACGCCCGACGCCGGCCCCGCCGAGCGGCGCGCGCGGGACTCCGGCGGCAGGACGCCCAGCGGGCGCACCACCGCCGCGGCCGCCGGCTTGCCCGATGCCTTGAGCGGACGCACTCCCTTGACCGCGGGCCGGCCCTTCACCGGCCGGACCTCGGCCACGGGCTTCGCCCCCTTCGCCGCGAGCCCGGCCTTGGGCGTCTTGACTGCGGGCGCCGCCTGGACCGCCTTCACCGCGAGCCCGGCCTTGGGGGTCTTGACCGCGGGCGCGGCCTTGACCGCCTTCACCGCCCTCGCCGGCCGGGATGCCTTCGCCGCCTTCACCGCCCTCGCCGGCCGGGGCGACTTCGCCGCCTTCACCGGGCGCGCGGGCTTGGCCCGCCGGGCCTTCCCGACCGCGACCTTGTGACGCGAACCGGAAGCCCTCGACTTCGCCCCGGAAGCACGCGACGGGCGGGACTTCTTGGCCGGCCGGGCCGGCTTGGCGCGGCGGGAACTGGACTTTCGCTGGGTGGCCATGGGCACTTCTCCTTATCGGCCGGTCCGGCCGTCGGGTTTCGCATCATCGAGCCGGCGCACCGTCTCGGTCACCAGGCGGATCAGGACCGGCGCGGCACGGCCGGCGATCGCCAGGATCTCGGGAATGTCCACCGGGTGAAGATCGTCGGGAAGGCACGCGTCGGTGACGACATTGAGCGCCAGCACCCGCTGGCCGCCGTGCACCGCCGCGATGGTCTCGGGCACCAGCGACATGCCCACCACGTCGGCCCCGATCCAGCGCAGGAAGCGGTACTCGGCGGCGGTCTCGAGATTCGGCCCGGTGACGGCGGCGAACACCGCGCGCTGCAGCGGGACGCGCAGCTCGAGCGCCGCCGCTTCGGCGAGCGCGACCAGCGCGCGCGCGTACGGCTCGCTCATGTCGGGGAAGCGCGGCCCGAGCGCGTCGTCGTTCGCGCCGATCAGCGGATTGTCCGCCATCAGGTTGATGTGGTCGGTGGTGACCACGATCGAGCCCGGCGGCATGTTCGGGTTCATCGCGCCGCAGGCGCTGGTGATGACCAGCGTTCCGCAGCCCAGCGCCGCGAGGACCCGCACCGGGAAGGCGACCTGACGCATCGAGTACCCCTCGTAGTAATGCGCGCGGCCCTTCATCACCGCCACCGGCCGGTCGGCCAGCGTGCCGAGGTGCAGCTCCCCGGCATGGCCCTCGACGGTCGAGGCCGGGAAGCCCGGTATCTCGCCGTAGGGCACGACCGCATCCACGCGCAGCGCGTCGGCGAAGTCGCCGAGCCCGGTGCCGAGGATGATGCCGATCGTCGGCCGCACGCGCGTGCGGCGGCGCACGCCGTCCGCCGCCTGCTCGATCTCGGCCCGCAGATCAGTCACTCGCCCCGCCTTCCTGCTCCCGCAGCGCGACAGCGATCCGCCGCCGCAGCTCGGCGGCCTCGAGGCCGCGCACGTCCACCACCTTGTCGCGCGCCGACGCGCCTCGCACCAGCGTCAACGCGCTCCTCCTCACCCCCAGCACGTCGCTCAACAGCTCCAGCAGCGCGCGGTTCGCGCGGCCCCCCTCGGGCGGCGCGGCCACCGCGATCCTGAGCGCCCCGTCGTCCCTCCAGCCCTGGAGCCCCGCGCGGCGCGCGCCGGGGTGCACGCGCACCGCGATGCGCGCGCTCACCCCAGGCGCAGCGCCATGTCCTGCAGCGTCGCCACCAGGAACCTCTGGGTGAAGTAGATCAACAGCATCGCGATGAACGGCGCGAAATCGATGCCCCCCATGCTGGTGGGGAACAGGCGCCGGATCGGATCACAGACGAAGTCGGACACGCGGTCGAGGAACATCACGATCGGATTGCTGGGATCGGGGCGCACCCAGGACAGCACGGCATTGACCAGGATGATGATGAGCAACAGCTGGAGGACGATCTCGAGCACGCCCGCGATCGCCTGGAGCAGGTTTCCTATCACGAACATCGCGTCCCCCTCCCTAGGCGCGCGGGCCGAACAACGCCGTCCCGACCCGCACCATCGTGCTGCCCTCCTCGATGGCCACTTCGAAATCCCCGCTCATGCCCATCGACAGATGCGGCAACCGCAGGCCGAGCGCGTCCTGCGCCCGGTCGCGCAGCCGGCGCAGGAGATCGAAACCGCTCCGCGCCCGCTCCGGCTCGTCCACCGGTGCTCCCACCGTCATCAGTCCGTCGACCTCGAGACCCGGCAGCGCCGCCGCCGGCTCGAGCAGCCGCAGGAGGTCATCGGGTGCCAGGCCATGCTTGCTGGCCTCGCCGCTGACGTTGACCTCGAGCATCACCGGCAGCCGCCGGGCCGCCGCCACCGCCATGCGCGACAGGCTCTCGGCCAGCTCCATCCGGTCCAGACTGTGAATGCGATCGAACAGCTCGAGAGCCCGGCCGGCCTTGTTGCGCTGCAGATGGCCGACCATGTGCCAACGCGCCGCACGCCGCCCCACCTCTCCGACCTTCACCTGCGCCTCCTGGACCCGGTTCTCTCCCAGGTCCATGAGGCCCAGCGCGACCGCTTCGCGCACCACAGCGGACGGCACGGTCTTGACCACCCCCACCAGCGCGACGGCGGCGGGGTCCCGGCCGGATCGCTCGGCCGCCCGCGACATCCGGGCACGAACCTCGTGCAGACGGTCCCGGAGGGTGGAAAGGGCGGGATTCACGGAACGCGCGAGGTTAGTCACGCGGAACTCGTCCTGCAAGCGGAAAAGCACGCGCGCCGCGCTCGGAGGGCCCCGGCGCCGGGCGAGACCGCCAGCCGGCGGGTGCTCCGGCAACGCCTCCGGCAGGCCAGGGAGGCCCCGGGGCCGGCGAGCCCTGCCGTCCGGCGTGGTCCGCAACCGATCCGCCCCGGCGCGGAGATCCGGGCCGAGGCGGTGGGAAGCCGAACAGCAAATGGTGGAGGCGGCGGGAATCGAACCCGCGTCCGAAAGCCAGTCCCCAGGGAGTCCTACAGGCGTGTCCGGCCTATTGTATCTCGTGCGCCTCCGCTCCGGCCGGCGGGATCAGCGGCGCACCAGCCCGCTTTGGATCTCGTCCGCTGCCCACGGGCGTGGCGTTGGACCAGCCTGCGTTTGTCTGACGCCCGCTCCGGCCCCCACAGGCGGGGTCCGGGCAGCCGTCGCCGCTATTTAAGCGGCGAGAGCCAACTGCTCATTGGCAGTTGAGTTTTTCCCGCTTTTTTGACGAGGACACGGGCCCCCGGCCTGCACTTCCTGGTTTTCGACCTCCGTCGAGACCTTTACGCCCCCTCCTTCCGTCGTACCCCGTTTGGATGCGCGCGCCCCGAAAACGTCGAGGCCGAAAAA
>Ga0154739_1100_pt1 | contig 10260 bp, 8 predicted proteins | sample Rifle2008BG16ft_FD_105747 | JGI IMG/M metagenome (GOLD analysis project Ga0154739, IMG submission 105747) | Candidatus Eisenbacteria bacterium RBG_16_71_46 | reverse complement strand
GCGCCGCGGGTCCATCCCGCGTTCGACAACCTGCTGTCGCGCTCGGTGATCTGCCGCGGCGACGCCGAGGCGGCGCTCGCCGCGAGCGCCCACGTCGTGCGGGGGACCTGGCGGACGCAACGCATCGAGCACCTGTTCCTCGAGCCCGAGAGCGCCCTGGCGGTCCCGCTCGCCGACGGGCGGCTCCACCTCTATACGCAGGGCCAGGGGGTCTTCGACGACCGGCGCCAGGTGGCGCGCCTGCTCGGCGTGCCCGAGGAGCGCGTGTTCGTCGAGCTGGTCCCGAGCGGCGGCGCGTTCGGCGGCAAGGAGGACATGTCGGTCCAGGCGCAGACCGCGCTGCTGGCGTGGACGACGCGCCGGCCGGTGAAGCTCACGCTCAGCCGCCACGAATCGATCCGCCTGCACCCCAAGCGCCATCCGATCGCCATCGAGCTGGCCGTGGGCTGCGATGCCGAGGGTCGCCTCACCGCGGTGCGGGCGCGGCTCACCGGCGACACCGGCCCCTACGCCTCGGTCGGCGCCAAGGTGCTGGAGCGCGCCGCCGGCCACATGTGCGGGCCGTATCGCGTGCCCCACGTGGACGTCGAATCGCGCGCCGTGCGCACCGATAACCCGCCGTGCGGGGCGATGCGCGGCTTCGGCGTGCCGCAGGCGGCGTTCGCGCTCGAGGGCGCGCTCGACCAGCTCGCCGCGGCCGCGGGGATCGACCGCTGGGAGATCCGCTGGCGCAACGCGGTGGAGCCGGGCGACACCCTCACCACCGGCCAGGTGATCGAGCACTCGGTGGGGATCAAGGCCACGCTGAGCGCGGTGAAGCCGCACTACGACCGCGCCCGGCGCGAAGGGCGCGCGCTCGGGATCGCGTGCGGGCTCAAGAACACCGGCCTCGGCAACGGCGTCGAGGAGTGGGGCAAGGCCCGGCTGGTGGTCGAGCGCGACGGCACGGTCTCGCTCTACAACGGCTACACCGAGATGGGCCAGGGCCTGCTCACCGTGCTCATCCAGTTCGCGGTCGAGGTCACGGGACTGCCGGCGGCGGTGTTCCGGCCCAAGGTGGACGCCACCTTCGCGCTGGGCTGCGGCCAGACCACCGGGTCGCGCGCCACGCTCTTCGGCGGGCGCGCGGTCGAGGCCGCGGCGCGCGGGATGCGTGCCGATCTCGACCACGGGCTCGCGCTGGCCGACCTGGTCGGCCGGGTCTACGCCGGCGACGTCTCGATCGCCGACACCCACGCGCTCGAGTCGGGCGTGCCGCGGCCCAAGACCCACACCACCTACGGCTTCGCCACGCAGCTCTGCATCCTCGACGCCCAGGGGCGCGTCGCGCGCGTGGTCGCCGCCCACGACGTCGGGCGCACCGTCAACCCCGAGCTCGTGACCGCGCAGATCCACGGCGCGGTGCACATGGGGCTGGGCTACGCGTTGAGCGAGGAGCTGCCGTGCGCCGACGGCATGCCGGTGACGTTCTCGCTCTACCAGCTTGGGGGTCTGCGCGCCAAGGACATGCCCGAGGTCGAGGTGCTGCTGGTCGAGGAGCCGGAGCCCGAGGGCCCCTTCGGCGCCAAGGGCGTGGGCGAGATCGGACTGGTGCCCACCGCGGCCGCCGTGGCCGGCGCGCTCGAGGCATTCGACGGCATTCGCCGCACGCGGCTGCCGATGAAGGACTCGCCGGCCGCGCGCGCCCTCTCGGTCGGGAAGATCCGTACCAAGGCGCCGCGGGAGAGCTGGCGGTGAGCGCCAAGGCCCCCCCGGCGCTCGCGGGCTACGTCAACGCCCACACCCACCTCTACAGCGGCCTCGCCCCGTTCGGCATGCCGCCCGCCGATCCCGCGCCGCGGAACTTCGTCGAGATCCTCGAGCGGGTCTGGTGGCGCCTCGACCGCGCGCTCGACGAGGCGAGCCTGCGCGCCGCGGCCCGCCTCTACGTGGCCGAGGCCCTGCTCCACGGCACCACCACCCTGGTGGACCACCACGAATCGCCGCGCCTGATCGAAGGCTCGCTCGACGTGCTGGCCGACGCCTGCCACGAGCTGGGCGCACGCGCGCTGCTCTGCTACGGCGCCACCGAGCGCAACGGCGGCCGCGACGAAGCCGAGCAGGGGCTCGCCGAGTGCCGGCGCTTCGCCCGCGACAACCGCCGCCCGCTGGTGCGCGCCCTGGTCGGGCTCCACGCGTCGTTCACGGTATCGGACGCGACGCTGCGCGAGGCGGCGGAGCTGTGCGCCGAATTGGGCGTGCCGCTCCACGTGCACGTGGCCGAGGACGCGGCCGACGTCCAGGACGCGCGCCGCCGCGGGCATGCCGGCCCCCTCGAGCGCCTGCTCGCCTTCGGCTGCCTGCCGCCGGGCTCGATCCTGGCCCACGGCGTCCACCTCGAGGAATCGCAGGTGCGCGAGGCCGCCGCGCGCGGGCTGTGGCTGGTGCAGAACCCGCGCTCGAACCAGGGCAACCGCGTCGGCTACCCGCGGGCGCTCGCCGCCAGCGGCCGCGTGGCGCTCGGCACCGACGGCTACCCGGCCGACATGCCGGCCGAGGCGCGCGTCCTCGAGCGGCTGGCGCGCGAGCACGGCGCCGAGGAGGTCGAGGCGGCCGGGCCGCGGCTTTCCGCCGGCGCGCGGATGGTCGCCGAGCGCTTCGCCGACGCCCCGTCCGCGCTGGCGCCGGCCGACGACCGCGTGGTGCTCGACGCCGCGCCCGGCGAGGCGACGCGTGCCGCGAGCGTGACGGTGGGGGGGCGCGTGGTGGTGGCGGACGGGCGTCTCGTGACCGGCGACCTCGACGAGATCCGCGCCCGCGCGCGCGAGGCCGCGACCGGGCTTTGGCGCCGGATGGAGGCGCTCGCATGAGCGGGCTTCGTCCCCATCCGCCCGCGCTGCTGCTGGCGCGGGCGTTCGCGGAGTTCGAGGCCCAGGGGACGATCTTCGATCTCCCGCGCCGTTCGTTCTGGCGCCCCGGCCCCGGGCGCGACCTGTCGCTGGAACTGCCCGGCGGCCGTGCCGCGAATCCGCTCGGCCCCGCGGCCGGGCCGCACACCCAGCTCGCGCAGAACCTGGCGATCGCCTGGCTCGCCGGGGCGCGCGTGCTCGAGCTCAAGACCGTGCAGCGGAACGACCGCCTCGCCATCCCGCGCCCCTGCATCGACGCCGCGACGGTCGGCTACAACGTCGAGTGGTCGCAGGAGCTGCGCCTCGCCGAATCCACCGAGCAGTACCTGGCCGGGTGGTTGCTCGTCCACGCGCTCCAGGCGCGCGGCGTGACCGGCGATCCGTCCGGCGACCCCGGGGTGTGCTTCGACGCCTCGATCGGCTACGACCTCGAGGGCATCCGTTCCGCCCCGATGACGCGCTTCCTCGACACGCTGACCGACGCCTCGACGGCGCTCGCCGCGATCCGCGACCGCCTGCCCCCGGCGTTGCGCGCCGCTCCCGGCCTCGAGCCGCCGCCACGGGTGGTCGCCGCGGTCACGCTCTCCACCTTCCACGGCTGCCCCGCCGAGGAGATCGAGCGCATCGTCGAGCACGTCTTCGAGCGGCACCGGCTCCACGTGGTGGTGAAGCTCAACCCGACCCTGCTCGGCTACGACGCGGTGGAGGAGCTGCTGCGCGGCCGGCTCGGCTACGACGAGATCCGGCTCGACCGCGAGGCGTTCGACAAGGACCTGCAGTGGGACTACGCGCTGGCGATGTTCGAGCGCCTCCAGGGCGCCGCACGGCGCGCCGGGCTCGGCCTGGGCGCCAAGCTCACCAACACCCTGATCGTGCGCAACCACCGCCGCGTGCTCGCCGGCGACGTCGTCTACCTGTCCGGACCTCCTTTGCACCCGATCGCGATCGCGCTGGCGGAGCGCCTCACGGGCGCGACCGGCGGCAGCATTCCGCTCTCGTTCAGCGCCGGCGTGGACGCCGACAACGTCGCCGACGCCGTCGCCTGCGGCTTCGCCCCCGTCACCATGTGCACCGACCTGCTGCGGCCCACCGGCTACCGCCGCCTACCCCGTTACCTCAAGGCGCTGGAACAGGAGATGGAGCGGCTTCAGGCCCCGTCGCTCGCCGCGTACATCCTGGCTCGCGGCGCGGAGGCGGGGGCGGCAGCGCCCGATGCGGTGCGTGCGGCGGCGGGCCCGCCCGCGCCCGATGCGGTGCGTGCGGCGGCGCGGCGCCATCTCTCGGCCTATGCCGCGCGGGTCGCCGGCGACCCGCGCTACCGCGCCGCGGCGCATCGCACCCCGCCCGAGCGCCACGACTCGCGTCTCTCGCTGTTCGACTGCGAGTCGTGCAACAACTGCCTGCTGGTGTGCCCGAACGACGCGATCTTCTCGCTGCGCCTCGGACCCCTCGCGCTCGACACCTGGGATCTGGTGGCCGAGGGCGGCGTGGTGGTGAGCCGCCCCGCGCGCTTCGCGCTGCGCGAGGAGCGGCAGTGGGCGAGCTATGCCGATTTCTGCAACGAGTGCGGCAATTGCGACGTGTTCTGCCCCGAGCAGGGCGGACCGTTTCGCGCCAAGCCGCGCTTCTTCGGCGGGCGCGCCTCGTTCGAGGCCGCGGCCCCGGCCGACGGCATCCGGATCGAAGCCGGCGGCGACCGGGTGGTCGCCCGCATCGAGGGGCTCGAGCACGTGCTCGAGCGCGCCGGCGAGGGGGCGCGCTTCGGCGACGGCGTGATCGAGGCCGAGCTGGACGGCGGCCACCGCGTGATCGCGGCGCGCCTGCGGGCCGAAGGCGAGGGCCACGTGCTGCCGCTGGCGCGCTACCACGCGCTACGGCTGCTGCGTGACGCCACGCTCGCGCGGGTCAACCCGGTGTCCGCGGGATCGCTACCCGCGCTGGGGCTCCGTTCCGCGGACTAAACGACCATCGCCGCGTCGAGCCAGCCCAGCAGATCCTGGATCACCTCGGCGCGGCAGGTGTCGTTGAACACCTCGTGGTAGGCGTCGCGGTAGGGGATCAGGCGCGCCATGCCGTGCGGGGCGGCGGCGTTGAATTCGAGCGCGCCCTTGGGGTCCACCACCCGGTCCGCCGTGCCCTGCAGCAGCAGCGCCGGGACCGCCAGCCGCCGCGCCTCGCGCACCACGCGCTGGCGCGCCTCGTTGAACTCGAAGTAGAGCCGCGGGCTGATGCGGTCGTGCACCAGCGGGTCCTGGGCGCGGGCCCTGAGCACCTCGGGGTCGCGCGACATGCCGCTCTCGTCCAGGCCGTGCTGGAACCCCGCGGAGGGTGACGTGATGCGGGCGACATTGGCGAGCGTGAGCTTCCACCACGGCGGGATGGTGCTGCGCAGCGCCGGGGCCGAGGCGATCACGGCGGTCAGATCCCGCGGATGGGCGATCGCGAAGTCGAGCGCCAGCACCGCGCCCATGCTGTGGCCGAGCAGCACCCGCGGCGGGTCGAGCGGCTGCCCCGGGAGCCCGCGCGAGGCGGTGAAGATCGCCGGCACCACCTTGTCGCGCAGCAGGGCCCACGACTTGACGTCGCCGCGCGGGCCGGCGGTCTCGCCGTGCCCCGGCAGATCGAGCGCCACCACGCTATAGCGCGCCGCCACCAAGTCGGCCGCCAGTGCGGCGTAGCGGCCGCCGTGCTCCCCCAACCCGTGAGTGATGGCGATGAGGGCGCGGGGGGACTCCGCGCACCAGGCGCGCCCGGGCAGCAGCAGGTCGCGCTCGACGCGCACCTCGATCGGGGTCGCGGGGACGGCACCGACGGCGGGATTCACTGCAGCTCCGAGCCTCCGGTTTCCGTCGACCCGCCCTCGTCCTCCGGACCGGCGAGAAACACCAGCTCGGTCGAGGCGTAGGTGGTCCCGGTGTTCTTGACCAGCTTCACCACCTGGTCGAGGAAGCCCACGAAGTCGTCCGGCGCGAGCGTCGCCAGCGGATGCACGCAGACCGACCACACCTCGCGGCCGCGCAGGGCGTACTTGGCGTCCAGCGCGCGGTCGTAGTTGGCCTGGAGCAGCACCTGGAGGACCTCGGGGTCCAGTTCGGTCAACTCGCCGATCGGGGCCATGACCCGGACGCGATCGTGCTCGTCGTCGCTGAAGACGAAGAGCGAGACGTCGTCATGGATCCCACGCCAGAAGCCAGGCTGGCCTTCCATATCGGTGAGGTAGGATTCGAGGAATTTGGTGATGGCGGTCGAAGTCATGGCGTCGGGGGCGGATATTGACCCAGAACCGCCTCCGGCGCACGCACTTTCGGGCGGACACGGCGCGCGAGAGCGATCGATCGCCCTGAACGCCGCGACGCGGGCGGGCGACGCGACGCGCGTCGCCGGCGGTCGTGGGCGGGAGCCGGCCCGCGCGCTTGAGCGCCGTGCGCCGGGCGCGATAGACTGCCCGCTTCGCCCTTTCGTGACCGACCCGGAATCCGCATGCCGATCGACGATCCATCCGACCCGCCGCGCAGCGGCCGCATCATCATTCCCGGCCAGGAGCCCGACGAGGCGCCGCTGGGGGCGCAACCCGCGCCCGGAGCCCCACGGATCGTGCTCCCCCCCGGCGTGGCGCGCGAAACCCCCGACGACCTGCCCGAGTATCCGCGACTGCGGCCGCTGATGCTGATGCCGATCCGCGACCGCGAGCGCGAGCTTCTGCTGGTGAACGATCCGCTCGGGGTGATCCCCGGCCAGCCGGTGCTCGGGATCGAGTCGCTGGCGTTGCTCCAGTTGCTGGACGGCACCACCTCGATCAACGACCTGATTGCCGTGCTCATGCGCGAGAGCAAGGACCTGCGCGTCGGCAACCTGGTGCGCGATTTCATTGCCGAGCTGGACCGGATGCTGATGCTCGACTCCCCGCGCTTCGAGCGCGCCTACCGCGAGCTGCGCGAGGCCTACCACCCGCTCGAGGTCCGGCCCGCGGCCCTCGAGGGGCACGGCTACCCGGCCGAGCCCGCCCCCCTCGCCCATTTCGTGGAGGCGCACTTCGCCGAGGCGGAGCAGATGCGGGTCGAGGCCGGCGAGCCCGCGCCCGCCCAGGACGCCCGGCCGCGCGCGGTGCTCTCACCCCACCTCGATCCCCGTCGCGCGGGGCCGACGATCGCCCGCGCCCTGCTCGAGATCGGCGCCGAGCCGCGCGGACCCCTGCGCCTGGTGGTATTCGGCACCGGACACTCGCTGTTCGGCGACCTGGTGGCACTCACCCGCAAGCACTTCGAGACTCCGCTCGGCAAGGTCGCCTGCGACACCGCCTTCGTGGACGCGGTCGCGGCGCGGCTGGGCGACGCCGCGTACCGCGCCGAGCTGGCGCACCGCGACGAGCACTCGATCGAGTTCATCGCGGTCTACCTGCGCGGGCGCTTCAAGGAGCGGCCGCTCCGGATCGTGCCGATCCTGTGCGGCGGCTTCCACGCGCTGATCGCCGAGGGCAAGACCCCGCGCGAGGACGCCACGTTCGAGACCATGGTGACGGCGGTGCGCGAGGCCGAGGAGCGGCTGGGCGGGGACACGGTCTACGTGGCCGGCGTGGACTTCTCGCACATCGGCCCGCGCTTCGGCGATCCGCCGGTGGACGAGGACACCCGCAAGGAGGTGCGCGCGCTCGATCACGAAGCGATCGATGCCGCGCGCCGTGGCGATGCCGATGCCTGGTTCTCCGCCATCGCCGCCCACGAGGACTCGACGCGCATCTGCGGTTTCGGGCCCACCTACGCCCTGCTGCGCTGCGCCGCCCCCGGGACAGGCCGGCTGCTGCACTACGACCAGTCGGAGGAGCCCGACACATCGTTCGTGAGCGTGGCGGCGATGGCCTGGCCGTAGGCGCCCGGGCCGAAACGGTTTTCTCCCGCCCGGCGCCGATGCTAGCCTGCTTCGCGCCTGACTTCCGCGCCGTCCGCACCCCTCGCTTCAGGAGGATCCCATGGTTGCGACCCGCCACGTGAACGTGAAGCAGGGTGACGTCGTGCTGCTCGTCGGGACGATGAAGGGCGCCTTCCTGGCGCGCTCGAACGGCGCGCGCCGCAGCTGGGAGGTGGGCGGCCCATACTTCCCCGGGCACGCGATCTACGCCCTGGCGTACGACGCGCGCGAAGGTCGCCAGCGGCTGTGGGCCAGTCCCCAGAGCGAGCACTGGGGGGCCACCCTCAGCACGAGCGACGATTTCGGGCGCACTTGGACCAACTCCGAATCCGCGCCGATCAAGTTCCCCGAGGAGAGCGGGGTCGCGCTCAAGCGCGTCTGGCAGATCATGCCCGGGCGCGCCGACCAGCCGCAGGCGCTCTACGCCGGCGTCGAGCCCGCGGCGCTGTTCGAATCACGCGACGGCGGCGCGACCTGGTCGCTCAACCACGGCCTGTGGGACCACCCGCACCGCGCCCGCTGGCAGCCCGGCGGCGGCGGCCTGTGCCTGCACACCATCATCGCCGACCCGGTCCGGCGCGGCCGGCTGTTCGTCGCGGTTTCGACCGGCGGCGTCTACCGCTCGGACGACGGCGGCCGCAACTGGCGCAGCGCCAATCAGGGCGTGCGTGCCGAGTTCCTGCCCGACAAGTACCCCGAGTTCGGGCAGTGCGTGCACAAGATCGTGCAGCACCCCGCACACCCCGACCGGCTGTTCCTGCAGAACCACTGGGGGCTCTACCGCACCGAGAATGCCGGTGACTCGTGGGAGGACATCGCCCACGGCGTGCCTTCGGACTTCGGCTTCGCGATGGCGATGCACCCGCACGACGCCGAGACCGTCTATATCCTGCCGATCGAGTCGGATATGTTCCGCTGCACGCCCGAGGGGAAGCTGCGCGTCTACCGCACCCGCAACGCCGGGCGCTCGTGGGAGCCGCTCACCCGCGGCCTGCCGCAGAAGAACGCCCTCGAGACCGTGCTGCGCGACGCGATGGCCGCCGATCCGCTCGACCCCGCGGGGGTCTACTTCGGCACCCGCAGCGGCAAGGTGTTCGGCTCGCCCAACGGCGGCGCCGCCTGGGACGTGGTGATCGAGGGCCTGCCCCCGGTGGTCTGCGTCAAGGCGGCCGTGGTCGGCGACCCCAGGAAGGTGCGGGTGCCCAAGGCGCGGGCGGCGGGTGCCGCGGCCCGACCGAAGCGCCGCGGGGGCGCCAAGGCCGCGGCCCGGCCCAAGCGGCGGGCCGCGGCGCCGCGCCGGCGGGCGGCGGGGCCGGCAAAGAAGAAGTAGCCGTGGCCGTCGTCTTTCACATTCCAGGCTACCTGCGCGCCTTCACCGGGGGCGCGGCGCGCGTGGAATTCGCGGCGTCGCCCGCGACCGTCGGCGAGGCCCTCGGGCTGCTGTGGAGCGCCCATCCCGGCGTGCGCGACCGCATGCTCACCGAGCAGGGCGAGGTGCGACCCCACGTCAACGTGTTCGTCGGCGACGAGAGCATCCGCTTCAGCGGAGGCCTCGCCACGCCGCTGCCGGGGGCGTGCGAGATCTCGATCGTCCCGGCGGTGAGCGGGGGATGAGGGCGGGGCCCTCGCGCACTCGGCCTCACTGGACCGTTGACGAGTGCGCCGATGGACGGTACTGGAGTAGGCGTAAGCTGACGGGCCAGGCGGGGCTCCTCGTGCTCGCCGAACGGCGATGACCCTCGACGATCTCTGGAACACCCCGGCGCCTTCGCGGGGGCGATTCGAGCCCGAGCGTCTTGCGTCGCTCCCAGGGCCCGCGCGGCGCTACCTCCGGAGCGCGATCGCTCCCAGGACGCCCCTCGCGTACGCGGTGCGCCTCCGCATGCACGGCCAGATCAAGCTCCGGGGCTGGGCGCCCTTCGAGGCGGAGCAGGTGATCCACGCCGAGCGCGGCATGATCTGGGCCGCGACGGCCCGCCTGCGCGGGCTCCCGATCCGCGGGTCCGACCGCATCCTCGACGGCGAGGGCAGCATGCGCTGGCGGCTGCTCGGCCTGGTCCCCGTCCTTAGCGCGGCGGGCCCGGACGTCACCCGCGCCGCGGCGGGGCGCCTGCAAGCCGAGTTCGTCTGGCTCCCCTCCTTCTTCCTGCGCCCGGACGTGTCCTGGACCGCCGACGACGAGGCGCACGCCACCGCCACGCTGTCGGTGGCCGGGCACAGGGCGTCCGTGACCCTGGCCCTGGACGAGGCCGGTCGCCCGGTCACGGTGTCGCTGGCCCGATGGGGCAATCCCGAGGGCGGGGCATTCCGCGCGATTCCCTTTGGAGCGATCGCCGAGGCCCACCGCACCTTCGGCGGATACTCGATTCCGAGCCGCCTCCGGGTCGGCTGGCAATTCAGCGGCGATCGCTTCGAGTCGGAGGGCGAGTTCTTCCGTTGCACGATCGACGAGGCGGAGTACCGAGCC
>Ga0154739_1055_pt2 | contig 10308 bp, 9 predicted proteins | sample Rifle2008BG16ft_FD_105747 | JGI IMG/M metagenome (GOLD analysis project Ga0154739, IMG submission 105747) | Candidatus Eisenbacteria bacterium RBG_16_71_46 | reverse complement strand
CTACGCCTGCGTGCGCGGGCTGGTCGCCGCCGGCGGCTTCAATCGCGAGACCGGTGCCGCGATCGACGCCCTGCACGAGGCGGTGCTCGAGGACTGGATGCGCGCGGAGGGTGCGACCGAGGCGTTCGACCGGCGGCGCGCCCGCGTGGCCGAGCGCTACGCCGAGTACGGGGCGATCGGCCAGGAGGGCGGCGCGGCCGGGGCGGAGACGGTGACGCGGCGTCTGGGCGAGGCGGCGGGGCGCCGCATCGCGGGGGACGCGATACCCGCCGACGGGCTCGCGGAGATGGCCGGCGCCCTCCACGAGGCGCTGGCGGAGGGCGCGGCTGAAGCCGTGCGCCGCGCCGAGTGAGGCGCGCCGGCTCCTGCGTGCCGGCACGCGCATCGGATGTGCCGGGCGCGCTCCCGCGCGGCAGCGCGCGCCGGACGCGCGCGGCGGGCCATGCGACGACGGCGCCACGCCGCGCCGGCGCCGCGCCGCGAACCGCCGCGGGTCAGCCCCGGTCGCCCGCGGCCTCCTCCCCCGCGGCCACCGCGCGCAGCGCGTCGCCCTCGAGCCGGTAGCGCAGCCAGTCGGTGCTTGAGGCCGCCGCGCCGAGCCGCTCGTAGAACGCGATGGCCGGCGCGTTCCAGTCGAGCACCTCCCACTCCACCCGGGCGCATTCGCGCTCGACGGCGATCGTGGCGAGTGAGCGCATCAGCGCCCGCCCCGCGCCGCGACCGCGCCAGGCGTCGATCACGTAGAGGTCTTCGAGCCAGAGCACCGGGCGCACCCAGAAGCTGCTGAGCGCGCCATAGAAGAGCGCGTAGCCGCCGAGGCGCCCGTCGCTCTCGGCGACCAGGCACTCGGCCCGCGGCCAGGCGTCGCCGAACAGGTGCCGGCGCATCGCCTCGGCCGAACCCGTGACCAGGTGATCGAGCTTCTCGTACACCGCGAGCCCGCGCAGCAGATCCCAGATCGCTTCGACGTCTGCCGGACGCGCCGGGCGCACCTCGATCGGCCCGCGCGCGGCGAGGGATTCGGGCGAGGCACTCACCTAGTCGCCCAACACCTTGACCAGCACGCGCTTCTTTCGGCGCCCGTCGAACTCGCCGTAGAAGATCTGCTCCCAGGGGCCGAAGTCGAGCTTGCCGCCGGTGATGGCGACGACCACCTCGCGGCCCATGACCTGGCGCTTCAGGTGGGCGTCGGCGTTGTCCTCGCCGGTGTCGTTGTGACGGTACGCCGCCACCGGCTCGTGGGGCGCGAGTGTTTCGAGCCACGCGTCGTAGTCGTGGTGGAGCCCGCGCTCGTCGTCGTTGATGAACACGCTGGCGGTGATGTGCATGGCGTTCACCAGGACCAGCCCTTCGCGCACGCCGCTCTCGCGCACCACGCGCTCGACCTCGGGCGTGATGTTGACGAACGCGCGCCGCGCGGGCACGTGCATGGTCAGGTACTCGGTGCGCGACTTCATGACGGGCGGATTCTCCTGCGGCGGTGGGGACGGCGGCGGTTCGCTCGGGCGAATGCCCGGCGGCGGCGCAGACGATTTCAGGTCGGGAAGCCCAGCCTAGCGCAGGCCACGGCGCGGTGTCACCGCAGCGGCGGGCGCGGCTGGCTCTTGAGGGGTCGCGAAGCCTCTGCTAGCGTGCCGCCACGGCCTGCACACGCCGGCTGCGGGCCTGATCCGAACGCCCGGGCACGAGCCGGCCGGCGCTTCGACTCGACTCTCAACCGTCAGGAGCAATCCCTTGTCCAACAAGGAGATCGTCATTCTATCCGGGGCGCGCACGCCGATGGCCGAGTGGATCGGCGGCAAGCGCGGCGACGGGCTTCAAGGCGGCGCGCTCGCCTCCGTCTCGGCCATCGAACTCGCAGCCGTCGCCTCGCGAGCCGCGCTCGAACGCGCGGGGGTCGCGCCCGAGACCATCGACCACGTCATCTTCGGGAACGCCATGCAGACCTCGGGCGACGCGATCTACGGCGCGCGCCACGTGGCACTCAAGGCCGGCATTCCGATCCGGGTGCCGGCGATGACCGTCAACCGTCTGTGCGGCTCGGGGCTGCAGAGCGTGATCAGCGCCGCGCAGCAGATCCAGACCGGCGAGTCCACGTGGGTGCTGGCCGGAGGCATGGAGAACATGAGCCAGGCGCCGCACGTCATCCGCGGCGCGCGCGGCGGGCTCAAGCTCGGCCAGGGACAGCTCGAGGACTCGCTGCTGGTGGCGCTCACGGATTCCTACTGCGGCTGCGCCATGGCCCAGACCTCGGACAAGCTGGCGCGCAAGTACGGCATCACGCGCCAGCAGCAGGACGAGTACGCCCTGCGTTCCCACACGCGGGGCAACACCGCCACGACTGACGGTCGCTTCGCCGAGGAGATCGTGCCGGTCGAGGTGAAGCAGGGACGCAAGACCGTCACCGTGGACCGCGACGACCACCTCTTCCCCAACTCGACGCTCGAGGGGCTGGCAAAGCTCAACCCGGCGTTCGGGCCCGAGTCGTTCGTCACCGCGGGCAATGCCTCCGGAATCGTGGACGGGGCCGCGGCCGTGGTGGTGACGTCGGCGGACCGGGCGCAGCAGGCGGGCCGCAAGCCGCTGGCGACGCTGCGCGCCCACGCCAGCGTCGGCGTCGAGCCCGACATCATGGGCATCGGTCCGGCGCCGGCGATCCGCAGGGCGTGCGAGATTGCGGGCATGAAGGTGGACGACCTCGAGCTGTTCGAGATCAACGAGGCGTTCGCCGGGCAGTACCTCGCGGTGGAGAAGGAGCTGGGGCTCGAGCGCGAGCGCGTGAACGTCAACGGCGGGGCGATCGCCCTCGGGCATCCGCTGGGCGCCACCGGCACGCGGCTGCTCTACACGCTGGTGCTCGAGCTGGGGAAGCGCAAGAAGCGCTGGGGCGTGGCCGCGGCGTGCATCGGCGGCGGCCAGGGCATCGCCCTTATCGTCGAGCGCGCCGCATGAGCGTCGACCTCACGGCTCGACGCGCAGGTCGAGGATGCGGGCGGGCGGGGTGACGTCGGGCCCGCCGCGCTCGCGGGCGCCGATGTCGGGTGCGGCACCAGCGTAGGCGTCGTTGATGCCCGGCAGGCGGAGCGCGGCGTCGAGCGCCGGGCTGCCGTCGGCGAGGTCGTAGTCCCCCGCGGGGGGATTCGCGAACAGCGGGTCGCCCGCGCGTCCCGCGGCCTCGAAGCCGGTGCCGGCGCGCAGCGCCGCGAGCGTCGAGTAGAGCACGTTCTTCCAGCGGAACAGGGTGCCGGTGCCGATGACGTGGAGCAGGTCCCCGTCGAAGTCGTTGCCGGCGTCGCTCTCCCCGTTCTCGTCGTTCACCGACTCGATGCCGCGACCGACCAGGATGTTGTTGCGGAAGTGCAGGTTCGAATAGGCGCCCGCCGGTTTGACCGCCGGCGAGGGCGAGAACGTGCTGGTCACCGTGTTGTGGCAGATCCAGGCGTGGCCGGTGCTGGCCAGCGAGAACTTGAACCCCCCGCGCCGCGAGTTGGTGATGGTGTTGTAGAGCACGTACTCGGGTCCCTGGAAGATCGGGGCGATCGAGAAGCCGCTGAAGTTGCCGTCGAAGACGTTGCGGTAGACGCGCAGGTTGATCCCCGAGACCACGTCGGTCTCGATCCCGTCGTCGCCGACGCCGGTCACCGCGTTGTCGTAGTAGTCGCAATCCGCGGCGATGTTCTCGTCGGTGTCGCCGTCGCCGCAGTCGAGACCGTCGAACCAGCCCTGGACGAGGTTGCGGCGGATGACGTTGCCCCGGCCGGCGCGCACCGCGATGCCCGACACCTCCTCCTCGTGGGCCTTGGTGGCATCCCACGGCCAGCCGCCGATGCGCGGGTCGCGCACCAGATTGTCCTGGATCAGATTGTCCGCCGCGAGCGCGTTGAGCAGGAGGCCGCGACCACCGATGGTGTGGAGGTGGTTGTCGGCGACGACGCAGTCGTGGGTCGCGCGGATGCGCACGCCCGCGCCCCCACTGGCGACGCCGTAGTGGCGGATCTCGAAACCGCTCACCCGCCAGTAGGGCTGGTCGAGGAAGATCGCCTGGTTGAAGCGCGCGACGTGGATTCGATGCCCCGCCGGCGACGTCCCGTCCTCGAGCCTCACGTAGAGGCGTCCCGATGCGACGGTCCAGCCCTGGGAGATGCCGTAGGCCGCGCCGCTGAGCGCGGCGAGGTCGGCGTGATGGTAGAGCCGCTGCAGGCTGTCGGCGGCCACCAGTCGGGTCGCGCCGGCGAAGGGGACGCTGAAGACCCCTCCGCCCTCGTCGCGCCAGTCCGCGCGCGTCAGGTAGGCGGGGTCGGCGCCCTCGAGCACCACGCCGGGCCCGTCGGCGATGAGGTGGATCGGCGCCCCCGGAACACCCGCGGTCGCGACGTCGAGCGTCTGGAAGTAGACGCCCGCGCGCACGCGGATGACGTCGCCGGGTGTCGCGCGGTCGGCGGCGGCCTGCAGGGTGGCCAGCGGCGAGGACGCGCTCCCGGACCCGCCATCGTCACCGTCCCCCGCGACCCACCAGGTCCGCCCCGAGGGCGTGGTGATGGGCTCGGCCCGGGTGCGCGCCGCTGCGGTCGCGCTGCCTCCCCCGTCGGGGTCGTCGATCACCGCCCGGATCTCGTAGGGCGTGTCGCTCGCGAGCCACATCACGCTCCCCGCCCAGCGTTGAGCGGTGATGCGCGTCATCGCCACGCCCGGGGTCCAGGTGGCCTCGCCCTGGCGCCGCCACTCGAGACGCGCGGAGGCGTTCGCATTGGCGTCGCCGGCGTAGCCGAGTCGCGCCCCGACGGCGCCGAGCGTGGGGTAGAGCTCGAGAGACCCGGGAGACGACGCGTTCTGCGCCGCCGCCGGGAACGCAGCCAGGACGGCGAGAATCATGCAGGTGCCGAACAGGGCGCGGGTCATGGGCTCCGGGCAAAGGGGTCGCCACGACCGGCAGGCGGGCCGCGAGGCCGCCGCCGGCCGGATGAGGTAAGGTAGTGGACGCGCCGGGGAGGATCAATTTTCGTGCCCCCCGCGACCGGGCCCGCGGGCGAGGATAGCGCTTGCCCCTGGACCTCCGGCGGCGATTTACTTGCCACTCTCGTGCGATTCGGCCAGAACTCGACCTCATCCATGAACGAACGCGACCTCATCTACGACTGGAACCAGGCGGGAGAGCGCTGGGAGCGCCCACCGTTCCGCATCCAGCTGGACGACGAGACGCTGCGCGACGGCCTGCAGTCGCCCTCGGTCCGCACGCCGGCGATCGAGGACAAGCTGCGCCTCCTCCACCTGATGGAGCGTCTCGGCATCGACACCGCCGACATCGGGCTGCCCGGCGCCGGGCCTCACGTGGTGCAGGACGTGTCGCGCCTGGCGCACGAGATCCGCGACAGCAAGATGAAGATCACGGCGAACTGCGCGGCGCGCACGCTGCACGCCGACATCACGCCGATCATCGAGATCTCGCAGAAGGTGGGGCTACCGATCGAGGTCTGCACCTTCATCGGCTCATCGCCGATCCGCCAGTTCGCGGAGAACTGGACGCTCGACCTCATGCTGCGCCACACCGCGGACGCGGTGAGCTACGCGGTGCAGCACGATCTGCCGGTGATGTACGTGACCGAGGACACGGTGCGCGCGCAGCCCGCCGTGCTGCGCCAGCTCTTCCTCGCCGCGATCCGCAGCGGGGCGAAGCGCCTGTGCCTGTGCGACACGGTGGGCCACGCCACGCCCACCGGCGCGGCGAACCTCGTGCGCTTCGCGGCCGAGGTGGTGCGCGAGAGCGGCGCCGAGGTAGGGCTCGACTGGCACGGGCACTGCGACCGCGGCCTGGCCGTGATCAACACCATCGCCGCGATCCGCGCCGGCGCCACCCGCGTGCACGGCTGCGCGATCGGGATCGGCGAGCGCGTCGGCAACACGCCCATGGACCAGCTGCTGGTGAACCTGCGCCTGCTCGACTGGGTGGAGAACGACCTCACCGCGCTGGCCGAGTACTGCGAGCTGGCGAGCCAAGCCACCGGGGTGGCGATCCCGCCCAACTACCCGATCATGGGCCGCGACGCGTTCCGCACCGGAACCGGCGTGCACGCCGCCGCCGTCATCAAGGCCTTCCACAAGGGCGCCGACTGGCTCGCCGACCGCGTCTATTCCGGGGTGCCCGCGAGCCTGGTGGGCCGGCGGCAGGAGATCGAGGTCGGCCCGATGAGCGGCGAGAGCAACGTCATCTACTGGCTCGAGAGCCGCGGCCTGCGCGTCACACCCGAACGCGTGCAGGCCGTGTTCCGCCGCGCCAAGAGCGTGGATCGCGTGCTCGCCGATGAGGAGATCCTGGCGGTGCTCGACGCCCTGGACGAGACCCGCGTGACGTGAGTCACACCTCCCCGCCTCCCATGCGCGGGCCGCGCTCGGGGCGCGCCCCGGCGCCGGCGTGCATCGCGCTGGCCCTGCTCGTCCCACTCGCCGCGATCGCGGGCGTGGCGTCCGCCGCGCTTCAGGTCGCGGGCGCGGCAGCCGCCCAGTCGCCGGTCGCCGGCACGGCCGTGCCCCCGATCGCGGGCCCGGCCGCCACGCAGTCGCCGGTCGCCGGCGCGGCCGCCACCGGGTCACCGGTCGCCGGCGCGGCCGTCACCCAGTCACCGGTCGCCGGCACTCCCGAGTCGCGCAGCGCTCTGCTCGAGCGCGCGCGCGAGGCGCGGGTGCTGGAAGAGGTCGGCTCCTACGCCGGCGCCGCCGAGGTGCTACGGCGCGTGCGGCGCGAGGTGCCGCGCGATGCCGACCTCGACCTCGAGCTGGCGCTCGACGAGGCGCGCGGCGGGCGGCCCGACTCGGCCGCCGCTCTGCTGTGGGAGCCGCTGGTGGCCGCCGCGCTCCGCGACTCGCTGCCGGAGGCGCGGCGTCGTTTCTTCACCTTCGCGCGCGAGGGCCTCTGGGTCAACGGCCAGTACGACGGCTGGCGCTGGTACATCGCGCGCGCCCGCGCCGAGGTGGCCCTGGCGCTCGGGCGCTGGCGCGAAGCGCGCGACGCGGCGCGCGTGGCGGTGGACGAGCGACCGCTCGCGGGCAAGGAGTGGCTGCTGCTCGCGGTGTCGGCCGGGCGCGCCGGCGAGCTGGCCGAAGCGCGCGCCGCCGCCGTGCGCGCCGCCGCGCTCGACCCCTCGCTCCCCGAGGCCCACTACTTCTCCGGTCTCTGGGCGTGGCGGGACGGCCGGCGCGCCGAGGCGGACGACAGCTTCCGGCGCGCCGCGGAGCTCGATTCGCTCTACCGCGATCCCGCGCTGGCGCGGGTCCGGCTCATGCTTCCCGGCTCGCGGCCCGACTCGCTGCCGGGGTACTTCCTCACCGGCCCGCGCGGGGTCGGGATGATCACCTCGCCGATGCGCCCCAAGCTCGAGGAGTTCGTGCAGATGGACCTCACGCCCCGGGTCGCGCGCATCGGGCAGATCCCGGTCCCCGATTCGGTCGAGATCCGGCTGCGGCCCGAGCAGCGCGCCCTGCCGGTGCTGGTGGACCAGCAAGGCCGCGTCGTGCTGCACGAGCTGCTGCCGTTCCCTCCCGATCTCATGCCGGCCTCCGCGGTCGCCTCGCTGGTCGGCTCGCTGCCCGAGTGGCGCTTCCAGCCGGCGATGAAGGGCGGCGAGCCGCGCATCGCCTGGGCCACGGTGTCGTTTCGTCTCGATTCCCCATGACCGGCGCGGCCCACCGCGCGCGGCGCGAAAGGAGCGGGTGATGTCCAGGTCGTACAACATCGCGGTGATCGGCGGTGACGGCATCGGGCCCGAGGTGGTGCGCGAGGGCCTGCGCGTCCTCGAGCGCGTCGCGTCCATCGAGGGCTTCACGGCTCGGACCACGTCCTACCCCTTCGGCGCCGAGCACTACCTGCGGACCAAGGAGGTCTTCCCCGACTCGGCCTTCGAGGAAATTCGGGCGCAGGACGCGATCCTGCTGGGCGCCATCGGCGACCCGCGGATCGAGGTCGGCTATCTCGAGTTCGGCATCATCGCCCGGCTGCGCTTCGGGCTCGACCTCTACGTGAACCTGCGCCCGATCAAGCTCTACGCGGAGCACCTCTGCCCGCTCAAGGGCAAGACCCCCGCCGACGTCGACTTCGTGGTGGTGCGCGAGAACACCGAGGACGCCTACGCCGGCATGTACGGCTACTTCAAGAAGGGCACCCCGGACGAGATCGCCACCCAGGAGATCCTCTTCACGCGCAAGGGCGTCGAGCGCGTGATCCGCTACGCCTTCGACCTCGCGCGCCGGCGCGGCAAGGCGAAGAAGCTGACGCTGGTGGACAAGGCGAACGCGGTGCGGGCGATGGACCTGTGGACCCGCACCTTCGCCGAGGTCGGCGCCGAGTACCCCGACATCGCGCGCGAGCACGCCTACATCGACGCGGCGACCATGTGGTGCGTCAAGAACCCCGAGTGGTTCGACACCGTGGTGACCAGCAACATGTTCGGCGACATCCTCACCGACCTCGCCGCGATGATCCAGGGCGGGCTCGGTGTCGCCGCCTCCGGCAACCTCCACCCCGGAAAGGTCAGCCTGTTCGAGCCGATCCACGGCTCGGCGCCCAAGTACGCGGGAAAGAACGTCGCCTCGCCGGTGGCGACGATCATGGCGGTGCAGATGATGCTCGACTACCTGGGCGAGGCGCGCGGCGCGCGCCGCATCGAGGAGTCGGTGGCGGGACTGCTGCGCTCGCGGCGGCTCCCCTCGCTGGGCTCGGACTCGGGGCTCTCGACCAGTGCAGTCGGCGACCTGGTGCTCGAGGAGCTGGAGCGGGCGCAGGTGCCGGCCTAGTGTCCTGTCCCAGGATCGCTGCGGAGAGCGGGGTCCCACACGGATGAACGAGCTTCGCGCCCGCCGGTTGCCGCCGATCGGCGCACCCATCGGTGCCTACTGGTAGGTGAGCGTGCGATGGTTCTCAACTCGTCGCCGCTAGTCTTCTCGTTGCCGCGGCCCGAGCACGTGTCTCCTGCGCCCCTTGATTCGATCGCATGCCCCCGTGAATCGCACTCCGATGGCCCCGCCATCTCATGGCAGGATCCCGTGATGCATGGACAACGACTCTCATGTGCGCAAGCCCAGTAGTGGCCTCGGCATGACGCTCCGCGCCAGCCCGATTCCTCCCGCCGAGCCCGGCTCGCACCCTGCGGCGCCACCGGACCTGCGCGCGGGATGGCGCGCGGCCCCGGCTCCGCAACCGTCGGCGGTGCCTTCGGCGCGCCCGCGTGCTGCCGGCACGCACTCGCCCCAGCGCGCCGATGCGCACGCGACCAATCCAGTCCGGAAGAGGACGATCCAGACGGACGCCGGCGCCTGACTCCTCGGCGCAGCGGCGGCGAGAGGGAGACACGCCGGCCATCAGAGGCGCCGTCAATGCCAGCCGCTCGATGCCGAAACGCTGCGATATCGGCGCTGCCGTCGGTCTCTCGGGGTCAGTTTCCCGGGAAGATCTGGAGTTCTGCCTCCGCGCTGGCGAGCGGCGGGCCGGAAGACCTCGTGCGCACGAGCGCCTCGACCCGCAGTGCCCAGGGCCAGGCGCCGGCCGGCTCGTGAGCCTTCATCTTGCTTGCAAGATCCACCGGCAGGCGAACCAGGGCGCTGCCGCCGGGGTTCACGCGGACCGCCGGCGCGCGTCGCGCAGGAAGGGGGGGCTCCCACTCCGCCTGGGTGGAATCATTGATCGGCCCGACCCGCCAGCGCAGCACCCATTCCACTTCGGCCTCCGCTCCCGCCTCGGAGCCGTTCTTCAACTCGAGCACGGCCTCCAACGTATCGGGATGGGGCACGGCGATCGGGTCGGTGTATTCCCAACGCTGGAGCGTCACTTCAGTGTTCTTCGGAGGGGGCGCGTTGGGGTTGAGCCCTTCCATCTGCTCGGACGACCACCACAGGGCGCGGAAACTGATCGCTGCGGAGAGCTTGGGCTCTACCGACTTCGCCGGCCCCGATCCGCAGCCGGCCGCAAGTGCGCCCAGCAGGAGCAGCGCGGCGGCGGTTCGCGTATTCCTAAACGTGCGCCTCATTGGTGCATGTTCACGTGTAGGTGGTTGTCGTGGCCCGCCCAATGGGTGACTCCCTTGATCTGAGTGTCGTTGAACAGAATGCTGCGGACGTTCCTGTGGGCGAGCAGGGATTCGACGAGCACGCGGGTATTCTCCCGGCTGTACGAGGAGTTCTGGAAGGTCACGCCGAGCATCTTGGCATCCGTGCGCAGGGGGCGGACATCCACATTCCGGCCATCCTTGTGTGAGACGTGTGGCGGCAGGTTGCCACCGGCGGCGAGGCTGATGTCGCCGATCCCAAGCAACAGGTTTGGGC
>Ga0154739_1068_pt2 | contig 10422 bp, 6 predicted proteins | sample Rifle2008BG16ft_FD_105747 | JGI IMG/M metagenome (GOLD analysis project Ga0154739, IMG submission 105747) | Candidatus Eisenbacteria bacterium RBG_16_71_46 | reverse complement strand
CGGATCGGTCCAGAGCCAATGCGATAGTCTGGGCCGGTGCACCGCCCCCCCGGGCCCGAGGCTCGCCCTCGCGAGCCGGAACCCCGCGAGCGCGGAGGTGGCGCTCGTCTACTCGCTGCCGCGAGCGGGACGGACGAGGCTCTCGATCCTCGATCCCAGCGGGCGGCGGGTCGCGACCGTGATGGACGATACCGTGCAGGCCGGTTCGGGGCGGGCCGTGTGGCACGGCGGGGACAAGGCCGGGCGCGCGGTCGCCCCAGGCGTCTACTTCGCGGTGCTCGAGTTCGAAGGGGATCGGCGCGTGGCGAAGTTCGTTCGGGCCCGGTAGCGCGGGAGGCGCGCCAGGAAATTCGACGCGGGCGTCGGCGGCTGCCCGCCGCCCGGCCACAGCATCCTCGTCTCGTGCGGCTTCCACGCGCCCCTGGCGGGCGCACCCCGGGATGCGGTGATCAGCGATGCAAGAACCAGCCGAAGACAGCCCCGACCAGGATGAGCAGCAGGTATGCGAAGAACCACTGCTTGCTGGAGATGATCTCCGGCGTCGCGGCGCGCCCCTCGATCGGCCCGCTCTGCGCGCGCGGCACCGGGATCGCGGCCGCCTGGCCGTGATCGCTGAGCATCTGGAGGAACGCGCGGTAGCCAGGATCCTTGCTGGTCACCGAGAACCCGCGGATCGCGAGCGGCACCTCGGAGATCTTCACCTTGACCCGCGTCTGGACGTATCGATCGGTCCGCATCACCACCCGGCGCGATCCGACCTCGATGACGTCGCGCCATGCCACCCGATGGCGGGGGAACCGGAAGAAGGCGCCCCAGCTCATGTCGGCGAACTCGATCCCGGACGGGTCGAGGGCGACCTTGATCGCTGGGAGTGACACGAGGTAGAGGGCCCACCATACGCACGCCCCGCTCACGACCTAGGCGATCTCGTGCCCGCGGTAGGGCAGCGCGATCGCGAGCAACGTGAGCATCGCGGCACCGGCGAGCGCGAGAATGCTGCCGGCGACGCGGTCGAACGTACTCAGGCTCGGGATCTCGAGGGTGCCATCCTGCGCCGGATCGAAGCTGAGTGCGGGCTCCATGCCAGCGTTGTCGGCCGCGGCGGACGGGGGCTTGACCCGCGGCAGACACCGTGCCCCCGCCAAGCCCGCGGCTCCGCCGTGGACCGGCGCCTCCTCACCCGATCGGGCAGGCATCGCATGGTCACGGGGTGTTGCTCGCTCCCGCGTATTGGGGCGGCGTGGCGAGCGGGCCCGGAGCTCCGAGCCCCGGGCCCGCCGCTTGGAGCGGAAGATTGAGCCGCGTCCGCCGCGGCTGCCGTCCTCGCTACTGGATTCGGATCAACGTCCGGGTGAGCGTCTGGTCCCCGGCGTGCAGCTTCAGCAGGTAGAGCCCCACCGGAGCCACGCCGCCCTCGTCGGTCCGGAAATCCCATCGCAGCGAGTGCTCGCCGGCCGGCAGAGTGCCATGGGCCAGCTCGCGGAGCTTGCGCCCCGCGATGTCGTATACGCTCAGCGAGACCTCGCTTTCGCGCGGCAACGCGCAGTTGATCGTGGCGCCATCGCGCGACGGGTTCGGCACGACCGCGAGCCGCAGTTCGCTCGGCGGCTGCCGGTCACTGACGCCTGTCAGCGAAGGCAGGATCACGACCGGGTAGTCCTCGGTCTCACCGTTTCGGTACTGCTCGCCCGGCATGCACGCCGATCCGTTCCATGGGAAGTTGTCGCACGCCGGCTCCTGGGTCAGCGTGATGCGCAGCCAACCCAATCCGGGCCGCGGTCCCACGGTGAACTGCGGCGAGGTCAGCGTACGGGTACCGCGACGCAGCGTGATGGGCACGTTCTTCACCGCCCATTCGTAGGCGCAGGCGGCGCCGCTCAGGCACGCGAAGTTGTCGTTCCAGTCTCCGTCCTGGTTCCAGTCCACCAGGATGTTGAGATACACATCCAGGTCCGAGCAGCTGAACGCCTGGAAGGTCACCGTCCCGATCGAGCAGGCCGCGAACTCCATCGGCGTTGCGATCCCCGCGTCGAGGTCGCCGTAGCACTCGTCCTGGCCGAACATCGACCCGAACGCGGGCTCCCAGCAGTCGGTCGGGACGGCGGAGTTGCAGAAGCTGGGGTCGCCCGGCATCGGCATGAAGTTGACCTTCCCGTCCTTCTCTGCGTCCACGCCCGGATACGCGTTGATCATCGAGGGCGATCCAAGCCAGAAATGGACCGGGTCGCCCGCCACCGCAACGTGCTTCATGAAACCCGCCGGCCCCGGCGGGGTGCTGATCGGCGGGCAGGCCAGCTCCACGGTGCCGATCGGCCCGGGGAATCCGCAGGTCGGGAACTTCCCTGGCGTGCCCGAGGGGTAGCACGCGAGCGCCTCCGGCGCGTCCCCGAAGTCCAGGTACTCGGCCTGGCACGGATCGAAGACCGGCTCGCGGACGGTGATCGGGTAGTCCTCGGTCTCGCCGTTGCGGAACTCCTCGCCCGGCATGCACGCCGATCCGTTCCAGGGGAAGTTGTCGCACACGGGCTCCTGGGTCAGCGTGATGCGCAGCCAGCCCTGGCCGGCGCGCGGCCCGGCTTGGAACTGGGGTGATGTCAGCGCCTGGCATCCACGCTGGAGGGCGATCGGAACGTTCTTCACCGCCCACTCGTAGGCGCAGGGGACGCCGGTCAGGCACGCGAAGTTGTCGTTCCAGTCTCCGTCCTCGTTCCAGTCCACCAGGATGTTGAGGTACACATTCAGGTCCGAGCAGCTGAACGCACTGAAGCTCACGGTCGCAGTGGAGCACGCGACGAACTCGATCGCGGACGTGATCCCTGCATCGTCGTCGCCGTAGCACTCGTCCTGGCCGTAGCTCACGCCGAAGGCCGGCTGGAAGCAGTCGGTGCCGACCGACGAGTTGCAGTGGCTCGGGGCGGGCGGCATCGGCATGAAGTTGACCTTCCCGTCGGCTTCGCCGTCCACTCCGCTCTGACCCACCGCCGTCGGGCACCCGAGCCAGAAGTGGGCGGGGTCGCCTGCGATCGCGGCGTGCCGCACGAAGCCGGTCGGTCCCGGCGGGCTGCTGATCGGGGCGCAGGACAGCTCCTGGGTTCCCGCGGGACTCGGAAACGTGCAGGTGGGGAAGTGCCCGACCGCGCCCGACGGATAGGCGGCGAGGTCTTCGGGGGCGTCGCCGAACTCCAGATACCCCGACTGGCACGGATCCGGGGATCCCTGCTCGATGAGCACCGGGTAGTCCTCGGTCTCGCCGTTGTGGAGCGCCTCGGTGTCCGTTCCCGCCGAACCATTCCACGGGAAGTCGTCCGGCACCGCCTCGTCGCTGAGGGTCACGCGCATCCAGCTCTCACCGGCGTGCGGTCCCAAACGAAACGCAGGAGAGGTGCCGGCTCCGCACCCCGACGGCACCGTGATCCGGACGTTCTTCACCGCCCATTCGTAGGCACACGCGACGCCGCCCGGGCAGGCGAAGTTGTCGTTCCAGTCTCCGTCCTGGTTCATGTCCACGAGGATGTTCAGGAAGGCTTCCCGGGGCGAGGCGCAATTGTAGGTATTGAAGGTCACCGTGGCGGTCATGCAGGCCCGAAAGACCGGTGGGGCGACCCCCGCGTCGTCGCCGCCCACGCAATCGTCCTGGCCGAAGTTGATCCCGAACGCCGGCTCGAAGCAGTCCACGCGGATGTCTGCGCATGCGCTTCCCAGGGCGCCGATGCTCACCTTCCCGTCGGGCTCCGAGTCGATGCCCATCGGTGGGAGCGGCCCCACCGGGCAGCCGAGCCAGTACCCGTCCAACGAGCCGAGATGCCTCACGAAGCCGGCCGGACCGGGCGGAGTGCTGATCGGCGGGCACTGCGACTCCTGCGTGCCGACCGGGCCGGGGCTGAGGCACGTGGGGAAGCTCGCCATGGCTATGATGGAGTACGCGGGAATGCCCTCGGGGGCATCCCCGAAGTCCTGCGTCGTCCTCATGCAGTCGTTGGGCCCGTCCACGTCCTTGGCCGCCGCGGGCGGCGGCAGGGACAGCGCGATCGCCATCATCGCGCCGACCAATAGAATAGCTCTGGATCCCATCTGCTGATCCTCCCTCCGTGTTTCGCGATCCGTTCGCAAGGTCCGCAGGCGCTAGCTGGCGATCCTCGCGTGACAGTGGAGAGAGGGTGGAATCGGGGCGTCGAGAAGGCGGGAGCAGACAACCAGCCCGCTCGTGGCCGGCGGGGCGAGGGCCGGCGACGAGGAGGCAACAGATGGGGGACGTATCTGCGCCATGAGTCGGCGCGTCGGTTCATCCGAGCGAAGGGGAGTGGTGCAGCCCACAGCCCGGTGACTCTCCTGCCACGGCCGAGGAGCGTCGAAGAACGCAGATCCCTGACGGATCCGACGGGGAATCCTCCCACCGAACCGCCCGCTGTCAACAACATTCTCCTTGCGCCCGGGTCGCGCGGCGCCCGGCCTCCCTGGGTCGTGGTGAGGCGCGGTGCCGGGTGATTCGTCCTGAACGGCTGGCTCGAGGAGGACGAGGCGACCGGCATGCTGACCCGGGCGCACCCGGGGCTTGGGCCTACGGGGCCCCCGCATCGAAGATGCACGAGGGCGTGCCGCGCGTGGCGCGCTGCTCGGCCCGCGCGCCGGTGGGTGCGGTGTCGACGGCCCGGGTGGGCGCGCGGGCTGGACCGTGGGCCGGTGCGACCGCGGCCCTGGGTAGCCCGCCCTTGCGTCGAGCCCCGGCCCCGCTCCTGACAGAAGCGCCGCGTCACTGCCAGCCTGGCAGCCTTCGAGAACGGGCCGGATCTGCGCGTGAGCCAGGTTGAGGCGCAAGTCTAGGCTGCGTCAGCCGTTTCGTTGCGAGTGTCACCAGTGGCACAGGTGGTGCTTGACGCGATCCTGACAAGGCCGACTTGTTGCCAGGAGCCCCCCATGACCCGTGTGGCGGTCGTCGCCTGGGCCTTCGTTTCGCTTCTCGCCCTGCCCGCTCGAGCCGAGGTCGTCACCCTCGCGTCCGTGCGCGACAACACGCTCTTCGAGGACGCAAACGGCGACACCAGCAACGGGGCTGGCCCGGCGCTGTTCGCCGGCCTCAACGCCCAGGGGCGCACGCGGCGGGCGCTGCTGGCCTTCGATCTCGCCGGGCAGCTGCCGACCGACGCCGTGATCGACTCGGTCGTGCTCACCCTCGAGGTCACGAGCGCGCCCGATGCCGTCGCGCGGTTGTTCACCCTGCACCGCGTGCTGGCCAACTGGGGCGAGGGGAGCTCCTCGTCGGCGGGCGGGTCGGGCGCCCCCGCGACCCCCGGCGACGCAACCTGGCTGCACGCGTTCTACCCCGACGTGTCGTGGAGCCTGCCGGGCGGCGACTTCGTACCGACGCCGAGCGCCGATCAGATGGTGGGCGACGTCGGCACCTGGTCGTGGCGCGGCGCGGGAGTGATCGCCGACGTCCGGCGGTGGGTCGAGAATCCCGCCTCCAACTTCGGCTGGCTGATCCGGGGAAGCGAGGACGTCACCCGCTCGGTGCGCCGTTTCGATTCGCGCGAGACCGGCATCCCCGCCAACGTTCCGACTCTCACGATCCATTTCTCGCTTCCGGTCCCGGTGCGGACCACGAGCTGGGCCGGGATCAAGGCCCGATACCGATGAGGTGCCACATGCTCTCCCCTGCGAATCGAGTGTTCCGGAAAGGCGGCGTGGCCGCCGTGGCCCGCGGCGCGCGGCCGTTGGGTCTGCTCCTCGCGGCAAGCGCCCTGCTCGCGCCGGCAGTCGCCGGGGCGATCACGGTGGTGATCCCGGCCTCGAAGGACAACACCCTGTACGAGAGCGCCACCGGAGCGACCAGCAACGGCGCGGGCGAGTACATCTTCACCGGGCGCACCAAGGACGGCTTCAAGCGCCGCGCGGTGATCGCCTTCGACATCGCGGCCAACATCCCGGCGGGCGCGACCATCAACAGCGTCTCGCTCCAGCTCAACGTGTCCCGCGTGGCGAACAACACGCTCCGCACGACCACCCTCCACCGGATCCTCGCGGACTGGGGCGAGGGCACCTCGAACGCGGGCCAGAACGAAGGCCAGGGCGCGCCCTCCACCACCAACGACGCCACCTGGATTCACCGGTTCTACCCGTCCACGCTGTGGAGCGCCGCGGGCGGCGACTTCGTCGTGACCGCCAGTGCCTCGACCGGCATCACCGGCAACGGCAACTACACCTGGTCCTCCCCGACCATGGTGAGCAACGTCCAGAGCTGGCTGGATTCGCCCGCCACGAATCTCGGCTGGCTGGTCCTCGGCGACGAGAGCGTCATCGAGACCGCGAAGCGGTTGGGCAGCAGCGAGAACGCACAGACGTCGCAACGGCCCGCGCTGACCGTCGACTACAGCGTCGGGGGCGGAGCGAGCGGCGCCTGCTGTCAGCCCAGCGGCACCTGTTCGATCCTGACCTCATCCCAGTGCGCGAGCGCGGGCGGGACCTATCAGGGTGACGGGTCCACGTGCAGCCCCAACCCGTGCCCGGTGGTGGCGTCGCTCACCGCCGCTGCGGACAACACGCTGTACGAGAGCGGGTCCGGGTCGCTCAGCAACGGCGCCGGGACCAAGATCCTCGCCTCCAAGGGTGGTTCCAACCTGCTGCGTCGCGGACTGGTCCGGTTCGATCTCTCCTCGATCCCGGTCGGCTCCACGGTGCAGAGCGCGACCCTGGCTCTCTACAACGCCGAGGCGTCCAACTCGGCGACCGTGTCCCTCTATCGGGCCACCAACACCTGGGGCGAGGGCACATCGGTCGCCACGGGCACCGAGGACGCGGGCGCGGCCCCCACCACGGGCGACGCCACCTGGATCCATCGCTTCTACCCGAGCACCAACTGGACCGTCGCCGGCGGCGACTTCTCGGCCACCGTGACGGCGACGGCCACCGTGGTGGGCGTCGGCTCCTACGCCTGGTCCTCGGCCCAGCTGCTCGCGGACGTCCAGGGTTGGGTGAACACCCCGTCCACCAACGCGGGCTGGGTGATCCGCGGCAAGGAGTCGGGCGCCGCCAACGCGCTCAAGCGCTTCGAGAGCCGCCAGAGCTCGGACGTCGTCCACCACCCCCGCCTCAGCGTCAGCTACATCGCTCCCCCGCCCGTCCCCACCGGCGCGTGCTGCCTGCCCGACGGCACCTGCGACACGTTGAGCGCCGCGCAGTGCGGTACGGCGGGCGGCGTCTACCAGGGCGACGGAAGCACCTGCACGACCGGTCTGTGTCCGGTCGTGCTCGCGCCGTACGTGGATTCGCTGCCGCGGCCCGCCGTGGCCACGCCGACGATCGGTGTCCCGGGAGGCACGGCGAGCTACACCATGCACATCCGTGAATTCACCCAGCGGCTGCACCGCGACCTGCCGCCAACCCGGGTGTGGGGCTACGCCAACAGCTACCCCGGGCCGACCATCGAAGCCGCCACTGGCCAACCCGTCACGGTGACCTGGGTCAACGACCTCCGGGACTCGCTGGGCGTGCTGCGCAGCACCCATTACCTCCCGGTCGACCTCTGCCTCGTCGGCCCCGATTCGGCCGGCCCGACCGCGCGCGTGGTCTCGCACCTGCACGGCGGGCACGTGCCCGCCGCGGTGGACGGCCATCCCGACTCGACCTTCCTGCCCGGCCAGCAGGTCGTCTACACCTACCCCAACAACCAGCAGGCGGGCACGCTCTGGTACCACGACCACGCCATGGGCATCACCCGGCTCAACGTCATGATGGGGCTGGCCGGCTTCTACCTCCTGCGCGATCCGGTCGAGAACGCGCTCGGGCTCCCCTCCGGCGAGTTCGAGATCCCGCTCGCCATGCAGGACCGGGCCTTCAACCCCGACGGCACGCTCCAGTACCCCAACATGTGGATGGACCATTTCTTCGGCGACAAGATGCTGGTGAATGGCAAGGTGTGGCCGTACCTGCGGGTGAAGCAGGGCAAGTACCGCTTCCGCCTGCTCAACGGCTGCAACTCGCGCGTCCTGCGGCTGTCGCTCTCCAACGGCGCCCCGTTCACGATCATCGGCACCGAGCTGGGCCTCCTGCCCGCGCCCGTGACGCGCAGCCTGCTGCTGCTGTCGTCGGGCGAGCGGGCCGACGTGATCCTGGACTTCTCCGGCTACGCGCCGGGGACGCAGATCGTCCTCGCCAACGACGCCCCGGCGCCCTATCCCGGGAACCCCGGCGTCGGCGTGATCCCGAACGTCATGCGCTTCGAGGTGATCGCGGCCACCGGGCAGACGGCGCCGATCCCCATCTCGCTCCGACCCGTGCCCCGCATCGACAGCACCGAGGCGGTGGCGAGCCGGGAGTTCGTGCTGCGCAAGACGACGAACCCCTGCAGCGGGAGCATCTGGCTGATCAACGGGCTGCCGTTCTCGTCGGTCACCGAGCACCCGGTGCTCGGCACCACCGAGATCTGGCGGTTCGTCAACCAGTCGGGGGTGTCCCACCCGATGCACATGCACCTGGTCGCGTTCCAGGTGCTGGACCGCCAGCCCTTCGTGCTGCAGAGCGGCCAGATCGTCCCGACCGGCCCGCCGGTGCCACCGGATTCGAGCGAGGCCGGCTGGAAGGACACCGCGCCGGTCGAGCCCAACGAGATGCTGCGGGTGATCGCCCGCTTCGAGGACTACGCCGGCCGCTACTCCTACCACTGCCACATCCTCGAGCACGAGGACAACGAGATGATGCGGCAGTTCCAGTCGGTGCCCGCCCCCACCGTCTCGGTCGGTGACGCCACGGTGACCGAGGGCCACTCCGGCACGGTCACGGCCAACTTCACGGTGTCGCTGTCGGACGCGGTGCAAAGCGAGGTGCGGGTGGTGGCCTTCACCGAAGACGTCACCGCCGCCGCCGGGGCCGACTACGTCGCGATCCTGCCCGACACCCTGGTGTTCCCGCCTCTCAGCACCTCGCAGTCGGTGGGCGTCACGGTGAACGGGGATCTCACTGACGAGTACGACGAGACGTTCCGCCTCCGGCTCACCACGCCGGCCGTCGCGGTGCTCGGCGACTCGATCGCCATCGGCACCATCACGGACGACGACGCCCCGCCGACCCTGTCGGTCGCCGACGTCACGCTGGCGGAGGGACATGCGGGCACGACCTCGGCGGTGTTCACGGTGTCGCTGTCGGCTCGCAGCGAGAAACCGGTCCAGGTGGAGGCGGCGACAGCCGACGGCAGCGCCCTGGCCGGTGAGGACTACGTCGCGATCTCGCCGCCGACGGTGGTGAGCTACCCGGCTGGCGGCGACAGCCTCACCCGCACCGTCACGGTGAGCGTGGTGGGCGATGCCGTGGTGGAGCCCGACGAGGACTTCGTGCTGAATCTCGCCTCACCTCAGAACGCCACCCTCGCCGACGCTTCGGGCACCGGCACCATCGTCAACGACGACGGCGTGCCGGTGGTGGCCGTGAACGACGTCTCGCTGACCGAGGGCGACGCCGGGACCGCGACCGCCACGTTCAGCGTGACGCTCTCGGCGCCCAGCGCCAGCCCGGTCGAGGTGGTGGCGGAAACCCGCGACTCGAGCGCGCTGGCCGGCCACGACTACGTGGCGGTCGGTCCGGACACCCTGCGTTTCTCGCCGCTCGTGACCAGCCTGCCCTTCCAGGTCCAGGTGGTGGGCGACACCCGCGACGAGTTCGACGAGCGTTTCCTGGTCCGGCTCGCCTTCGCGCGGGCGGCGGTGATCGCCGACTCGGTCGGCTCTGGAACCATCCTCGACGACGACCCCGAGCCGCTCCTGTCGATCGGCGACGTCGCCACGGTCGAGGGTGACGCCGACACGACCTGGGCGGCCTGGACGGTCTCGCTCTCGGCGGTGAGCGGCAAGCCGATCCAAGCGCTGGTGGCCACCGAGGAGGGATCCGCCCTCGCGGGAACCGACTTCGTGCCGCTGGCGCCCCCGCTCGCGGTGGTCTTCCCGGCCGACAGCGCGAACCTGGCGCGGGTCGTGAGCGTGGGGGTGCTGGGCGATCTCGTGCCCGAGTCCGCCGAGACCTACTTCGTGAGGCTGAGCGGCGCCCAGAACGCGGTGATCGCCGACTCGTCCGGGCTCGGGACCATCACCAACGACGACGGCCCGACCGGGGTGCCGACGGACCAGATCCCGGCCGCGAGCTTCCTTGGGCCGGGCCAGCCCAACCCCTCGTTCGGGCGCGTCTCGCTCCAGTGGGGACTCACGACCGCAGGTCCGGCGGAGCTGGCGGTCTTCGACATCCACGGCCGGCTCCTGCGCCGTGGCGTGGACGGGGAGCAACCCGCGGGCACCCGCTCGTGGGTTTGGGATGGCCGGGACGACCGGGGCAACTTCATGCCCAGCGGGCTCTACCTGATTCGCCTGAAGACGCCCGTCCGGACCTTCCAGCGCGCGGTCGTGCTCCTGAGGTAGCCGCGCGAGCGCTGGGCATGAGCGG
>Ga0154739_1117_pt2 | contig 10525 bp, 7 predicted proteins | sample Rifle2008BG16ft_FD_105747 | JGI IMG/M metagenome (GOLD analysis project Ga0154739, IMG submission 105747) | Candidatus Eisenbacteria bacterium RBG_16_71_46 | reverse complement strand
CCACACGTTGACCAGCACGAGCGCGGCCACCGCGAACCGCAGCACGGGCGCCGGCAGCCGTGCCGCGCCCGCTCCTGCCAGCAGCGCCAGCCACGGCACGGCGGGGTAGGCGAAGCGCGCGTTGGAAACCCAGTAGCGGGCGAAGAAGAGCATCAGGAGCGGCGCCATGCCGAGCAGGGCACCGAGCGAGAGAAACGCGATCGTGCGCCCCGCCGGAAATGTGGAGCCGCCGCGACCCGCGGGGGACGAGACCCCGAAGAGCAGCCACACCGCCACCGCGGCCGCGATGCCGAGCAGGCCGGTCGCGATCCCCGCGGGGGCCCCCGGGTAGACGAAGCTCTGGGCGATGGCAACGAAGGCCTCGGGCAGCTCGCGCGCGACGTAGGGGTGGAGCGCCGCGTCGCCGCCGGGCGGCCACGTCGTCCGCACCAGGGCGTGGATCCCCAGCGCGGCGATCCAGACCAGAGCCTGCCGCAGCATCCAGGGCTCGAGCCGTCGCCTTCCCTCGACCAGGAACGCGAACGCCAGGATCAGAGGAGCCACCAGGAAGCCGCTCTCTTTCGCGAACGGCGCCAGCGCGGCGAGCACCAGCGCGCGGGACGAACGCCCCTCGACGTGTGCCAGGACGGCCCACAGAACCAGCGTGGTCGCGAGCAGGTCCTGGAACCCGGCGCCCCAGGAGAGGAAGACCTTCGTGTAGCCGTACGTGACCAACAGGGCGGCCGCGGCGATCCCCGCCCCGCGCCCGAACAGGAGTTGGCCCAGCCGGTAGAGCGCCCACGCCGCGCCCAGCAGGCACGCCAGGCTGAGGACTCGCGCGGTGAAGACGCTTGCGGGGCCGGCGAGCGTCACGACGTAGAAGAACAGCTCGCGCGATAGCGGGCGATACCACGGCCAGATCCCGAAGTGCCCGAGCAGGACCCGCCCCAGGGGCATGCGCCGCGCGACGTCCAGGAAGTGGAAGTCGTCGGCGAAGAACCCGATCCGAAACACGTCCGCGCCGATCGCGAAGACCAGGAGTGCCAGCAGCAGGAGGGGGAGCGTGCCACCACTCCTCGGCGCGGAAGGGTGCGCGTGTGGCTGCCCCGGATCGGATTCGAGTCCCTCGGTCCCACGCCGCCGGCCGGTCGATCCCGATCGCCCCGATTCTCGACGCGACATCCGCATGAGCTGAGTCACCTTTCCCGCCCAGCTCCCGCCGTGGCGAAGCGCTGATGCGTGAATCATGCTGCGCCGCGGGTGCCACCGTGCCGCGCCGTGGCGTCCACCCGCTCGCCATCCTCCGACACCGCCCGCCGCAGGGTATCATCCCGGAGACGGCGTCGAACTCGCGGTGCGCCGCCGCGGCGATCGCGGCAAGGACCCCTCGGTCGCTCCGAGGCCGCGGCGTTTGCAGCTCCACCGCCGGGAATCCCGTTGACCGTCCCCGGGGCCGGGCCTAGTGTGCGGTTCGGTTTTCGAGTTCACCACGATCGCGGCGACGCGCCCGCGCGCCGATCCGTCCTTCGAGGAGAGAGACTCCCATGAGCGAGATCCCGCCGGCCGACGCGGCCCCGCCCGCAGCACCCGAAACCTGCGCCCGCTGCGAGCGGACGCTGAGCGAGAGCGACCGCGTGCCCGCCGGCGATCGCGTCTTCTGCCGCTCGTGCTACGAGACGCTGCGCATGGAGCTGGAGCAGGCGGTGAACGCCATGTCCACCGGGATCAACTACCCGATGGCGGCGGTCGGCGCGCTGCTGGGCGGGGCGCTCGGGGCGGCCGTGTGGTGGGGGTTCACCGTGCTCACCCACATCGCCTTCGGGCTGATCGCGGTGGCGATCGGGTTCCTCGCCGCCCACGGGGCGGTGCGCTTCGCCGGCAACAAGCGCTCGGGGGGACTCCAGCTGCTCGCCATCGGCGCCTCGATCCTGAGCTTCTTCGCCGCCAGCTATCTCGTGAACATGACCTTCCTGAACCAGGAGCTGGTGCGCCGCGGCGAGACCTGGCGGCTCGGCGTGGTGCCCGCGAGCTTCGGCCAGTTCCTCAGCGTGGTGAGCCTCGGCTTTGGCCTCATGGACCTGGTCTTCCTCGCGATCGTCGTCTACCAGGCGTGGTCCATCCCGCGCCCGCTCAAGCTGCCCGCGCCCGCCGCCCCATGAGCGTCCAGGATGACCGGGATCGCCAGGCGCGCGAGATCGAGAACCTGCGGGCGGTCTACCAGAGCCTGACCCAGCCCGCGCCGCGGCCGGCGCCCGCCGCGGGGGGGGCGCCGGCCAAGAGCGGCGGCGCGGCCGGACGCCGCTCGGCCTGGGGCGCGGTGATCGCGGCGAGCTTCTTCGCCGCCAGCTATCTCGTGAACATGACCTTCCTGAACCAGGAGCTGGTGCGCCGCGGCGAGACCTGGCGGCTCGGCGTGGTGCCCGCGAGCTTCGGCCAGTTCCTCAGCGTGGTGAGCCTCGGCTTCGGCCTCATGGACCTGGTGTTCCTCGCGATCGTCGTCTACCAGGCGTGGTCCATCCCGCGCCCGCTCAAGCTGCCCGCGCCCGCCGCCCCATGAGCGTCCAGGATGACCGGGATCGCCAGGCGCGCGAGATCGAGAACCTGCGGGCGGTCTACCAGAGCCTGACCCAGCCCGCGCCGCGGCCGGCGCCCGCCGCGGGGGGGGCGCCGGCCAAGAGCGGCGGCGCGGCCGGACGCCGCTCGGCCTGGGGCGCGGTGATCGCGGCGCTCGTCTTCGCCGCCGGCAAGCTCAAGCTGCTCGGTCTGCTGGGCGTGGTGCTCAAGCTCAAGACCCTCGCCACCATGCTGCTCTCGGTCGGGGCCTATGCCACGCTGTGGGGGTTGCCCTTCGCGCTCGGCTTCGTGCTGCTGATCTTCGTTCACGAGCTGGGGCACGCGGTGGTGTTGCGCCGCGAGGGTATCCCCGCCGGGGCGCCGGTATTCATTCCCTTCGTCGGCGCGTTCATCACCATGCGCGGCATGCCACGCGACGCCTACGTCGAGGCCAAGGTCGCGCTCGGCGGCCCGGTGCTGGGCTCGCTCGGTGCCTGGGCGGTGCTCGGTGCCGGGATCGCGCTCCAGCAGCCGCTGCTCGCCGCCCTCGGTCACGTGGGAATCCTGATCAATCTCTTCAACCTGATTCCAGTCTCGCCGCTCGACGGCGGCCGCATCGCCGGGGCCTTTACGCGGCGCTACTGGCTGATCGGCTACGCGCTCGGGCTCGCCGCGTTCGCGTTCACGCTCTCGCCGCTGCTGTTGCTCGCCCTCGCCGTCGGCCTGTGGACGCTGGTCCAGCGCTGGCGGCATCCGGTGCCGGGCTACGACGCCATTCCGCGCGCGCGGCGGTTGGCCGTCGCCGGGGTCTACGCCGCGCTCGCCGCGGCGCTGCTGATCACCCTGCCGCTCGGGCACACCGTGGCGAGCCGGGCGCTGGGGGCGGGGAGCCCGTGATGCGGGCGGCGACGAGCTGCAGTCCACGCTCGGCGCCAGCTGCCCGCTCGGACGCTGCCGGGAGGGGGCGGCCGGGCGGCAGCTTCCCGGGGCTTCCGGTGCCTGCCCGCAACCGCGGCGGAGGCTCGATCGTCCCACTCACACGGGAGCGGTGAGGTTGCGCGCAGGCGTTGTGCCGTTCCTGACATCCTGCGACTCGATCCAGCCATCCCAAGTTGCAAAGCCGCAGGGCTTTCGAGGCAAGCACCCCTGACCACACGGCCAGGGGGAAAGAAGGTGTAACGTGAAGCACATTCGAGGGGCGGCCAGCGGGTCTTCCGGGGCCTGAGCTTCGGGTTCTGCGGCGGCCATCGGGGCGGCTTCAGGCACTGGCATCGATTCTGACCTGGCCGGCGGCCCACGTGGGCTTCGGCGGCTCGGCAGGCTGACAAGGAGGGCGGAGATGTCCGTTCAGCGAGTCGCAAGATCCGGCATGCTCCGTGGCGTCGTCCAATGGTCCGCCGCGCTGGCCGTCCTGGGGCTGCTCGCCCTCGACACCCCGGTGCGAGCCGCGGATTCCGGCTGGCCGCGCCAGTTCGATTCGCCGAGCGGCTCGTTCGTGATCTACCAGCCGCAGCCCGAAGATCTCGATGGCGACCTGCTGTATAGCCGCGCCGCGTTCTCGCTGCAGAAGAGCGCGGATGCGAACCCGATCTTCGGGGTGCTGTGGTTCAACGAGCACATCGAGATCGACCGCGACAGCAGCACGGTGGTGGGACGCGAGCTCGACGTCAGCAAGGTTCGGCTGCCCGGCATCACCGCGGCCGAGGCGGGCCGCTACGAGGCGCTGGTCGAGTCCGAGGCGACGCAATGGGATCTCCCGGGCTCGCTCGAGGAGCTCAAGGCCGGGCTGGCCGCGACCGAGAAGGAGCGCGCCAGCGTTGCCGGCCTGGACAACACGCCGCCCCGCATCCAGTTCGTGTACGAACGCGCCTTCCTGGTTCCCTACGACGGTGCGCCCATGCTCGAGCCGATCGAGGGCTCGAGTCTCGAGTGGGTCGTGAACACCCCCTACGCGGTCATCCTGGACCCGGCGAGGCACGAGTATTACCTGAGCGGCCCGGACCTCTGGTACCGGGCCAAGGACCCCCTCGGCCCCTGGGTCGTCACCGCCAGTCCGCCGGCGTCGGTGCGCGCGGTGATGCCGCCCGACACGTCGTCCCGCGACCAGGTGGAGGGTCCGCCGCCGCGCGTGTTCACCGCCACGACGCCCACCGAGCTGATTTCGATCGACGGGCAGCCGCAGTACGCGCCGCTGGTCGGCGACGAGCTGCTCTACGTCACGAACACGGAGAGCGACGTCGTGCGGCTGGTGAGCACGCAGGCGCTCTACGTGCTGCTCTCCGGCCGCTGGTTCACCGCCGCAACGCCCGATGGTCCCTGGACCTTCGTGCGCGGCGATCAACTGCCCGCGGTCTTCGCCCAGGTGCCACTCGATTCGCCGAAAGGCAACATCCTCGCCAGCGTGGCGGGGACGGAGCAGGCCGATGACGCGGTCGCGGACGCCGGGATCCCGCAGACCAGCGCGATCCGGCGCGACGGCGTGGATTTCCAGGTGACCTACGACGGACCGCCGCAGTTCGAGCCCATCGAGGGCACCAGCATGCAGTACGCCGTGAACACCGACGCCGAGGTGATCTTCGCCGATGGGCGCCACTACGCATGCGATCAGGGCGTGTGGTACATCGCCGACAGTCCCGATGGCCCATGGCAGGTGAGCGAGACACGGCCGATCGAGGTGGACGACATTCCACCGAGCTGCCCGGTCTACGATGTGCGCTACGTCTACATCTATGACGTCACCCCCGACTACGTCTACATGGGCTACCTGCCCGGCTACCTCGATTGCTACCCGTACTACGGCACGGTCGTGTACGGGACCGGCTACCGCTACCGTCCGTGGCGCGGACGTCACCACTACTATCCGCGTCCGTGGACGTGGGGATTCCATGCGCGCTACAACCCGTGGATGGGTCGCTGGGGCTTCGGCCTCACTTACAACTCCGGGTTCCTGAGGATCGGCTACCGCTGGAAGCGCGGACCGAATCTCGACCATCCCCAGAGCCGGCCGCGCTGGTTTGGAGCCGGCGGCTACCGTCGCCCGCTGCTCGGTGCCGACCGGTCGTTCCTGCGCAGCAGGCGTCCCGGCCGCCCCGTGGGGCGCTCTGCGGACCTCACGCCCATGAACCTCTACCGCCGGCCGACGAACGTGGGGCGCGTGGACCGCACCGCGAGCCGGCTCCCGATTCGACAGATCGCCCCCTCGCCGGGGCGCCCGCCGAACCGGCCCAACAACGTCTTCGCGGGCCGGGACGGCAGGGTCTACCAGCGCGACGAGCGCGGGAACTGGAAGGTCAACGAGGGGCGCGCGTGGAAGCCGGCGCGCATCACCGAAAAGCCGCGCGCGAAGCCGGTCCCGGTCGCGCCGGGCTCGGTAGGCGGATCGACCTCGCCGCGAACGCGACCCGAGGCGCCGTCGCCGCCGAAGCCACAGCCCCGGCCGCAGCCGGTCAGGCCCAGCGAGCCGCGGGCGCCCGCCGCCCGCCCGCCGCAGCCGCAGCCGGTCCGGCCCAGCGAGCCGCGGGCGCCAGCGGCCCCCGCGCAGCAACCGCGCCCCGTGGCCCCGGAGATCCGCCCCGAGCCCGGAAACCTCGAGCGCGAGTATCGGGCGCGCCAGCGAAGCGGTGCCGAGCCCATCCGGCGCGAGGTCCGGCAGGAGGAGAAGCCACAACCGTCGGAGCAACCCGCCGAGCGACCGGCCGAGCAACCGGCGAAGGAAAAGGGGAGGCCATCCCGGGGCAGGCCCTAGAGTCGAAACGCGCGCCCCAGAATCGACCTGACGCACACCCCGCCCGGGTGCCGGCGTTTCTCGCGACCCCATCACATGGTGGGGTCCACCGATCGGAGTCGCGCGAGGGGCGGAGGCGACGACGGCGAGCAGCCGGTCGCCTTCGAGGTTCTTCCCGTCCAGCACCAAGGGCCGGCCCTGCGGGGCCGGCCCTCGTTCATCTGCCGCCGATGCGGACTATCGGTAGATGCTCTTCAGACGTCCCCAGGTGGGCGTGGTCGCGGGCGTCGGATCGTAGCGGACGTAGCCGATGTTGCCGCCCACGCCGTCGCCACGGAGCTGATTGAAGATCAGCGTCACCGAGCTGACCGCGTCGTTGATCCTCACCACGCCGAGCGGCGTGTTCCACCACGGGTCCGCGCCACCGGCGCCGGTGAGCGAGTTCTGCATCTGGAACGTGCCCACGCCACCGGTGAACTGCGTCGGGCCCCAGGGTCCGCAGCCCCCCGACCAGTCGCCGAGGAACGTGCCGTTCTGGTTGACGGTGGCAGTGGAGGTGCCGCCGCCGAAGCTGGTCGTCGCCCCCAGCCCCGCGATGCCGACGAAGACCGAACCGGCAGGCAGCGTGGAGGGGAAGGTGTAGGTGATCGTCCACTGGACCGGGACCAACGGGTCGGGGCCGGTGTTGAGGACCGTGGCGAACAGTTCGTGGCTGGTCCAGGTGTAGGTGTCCGGGCCGAGGACCAGGCTGCCATTCTGCAGGCACGCGTTCTGGAGCCGCGAGTCGGTGAAGGTGCCGGGGATGGAGTAGGTGACGGTGACGTTGCCGACACCCGGCAGGTTGAAGACCGAGTTGTTGGGAACGCTGGTGCCGAAGGGAGTCGGCGCCATGCTCAGCCAGGTGATAGGGAGAGTGGCCGCGATCGCTGCGCCGGTTCCGGCGGCAAAAGAGGTCAGTGCGGCGGTGAACAGAACGACGGTTCTCGCAATGCTGCGCATGTGCAGCTCCTCGTGGGCCTTCACCCACTCATCCGGTTGAACAATCGCGGTGAAAAAGCGCCGCGGGGGGGTGGCCCCGTGGGCCCACCTCCCCGCGCGAACAAGATACTACCGATCCGGTCTCGGCCAGAGTAAAGATTGTGCGGCGCGCCCCGAGGCTTCAAGTCTCCGGCCTGTTTGGCAGATCTAAACGACCCTCGCTCCCGATCGGAGGCACCCCGATCCGGTTGTCGCGCCGGCGCGCCCGGGGACGCTACCGACTGCAGGGCGCCGGGAACTAACGCCGCCCGCCAATCGGTTCGGCTGCAAACGCATCACGGGGCGGCGATCGCAGCTGCAAGTGGCGCGGACCAGCGGATCTGCAGGCGCACGAGATCGCCGTGATTCCAGACCTTGGGGCACAGCTCGAGCAACGAAAGGTAGCGCCGGCGGACGGCCTCGGCGCGATCGAGAATGGTCGGATCGCGCGGAGCCGGGTCCCGCATGATCCCGACCACCAGCTCGAAGTAGGGTTCGAGCTCCGCCAGGTCGCCGGGACGCTGCTCGACGATCCGCAGCCGCAGGGCGGCCTCTGCGCGTGGATCCCGATAGCGCGGGACGGAATGCCGCAGCGCCGCCAAGGTCTGCAGCGCCTGTAGGTTCTCGGGTTCCAGTGCGAGGCTCGACTCGGCGAGCGCGCAAGCGCGGTCGGTGCAGATGCTCTCGAGGTCGCTTCCGCCGGGCACGAGGGGATCGCCGACCAGCGACTGCCAGCCATCGGCTTGATAGGCGAGGTACTCGGCGCGCCGGAGCCCCCGCCAGCCATCCGCCACGTCGAGCGCGGGAACCGCCGCGCGCGGGCTTCCCCCCGGCTCTCGTTCTCCGAGAAGTTCCCGCAGCGCCTTCAGGCGTCCGAGCGCGTAGGGATGGAAGATGCCTTCGGTCGTCTCCCACCTCGTCTTGCCGTACTCCCGTCCGAGCGATGGAAGCCGCCACTCGCGAACGGTGTTCGAGAACGAGTCGCACCACGCCGCGAGGTTCACCGCCGAGGCTCTTGGCTCGACGGCCGACCAGATGCCCATGGTGCGCATGCGGTAGGCAGCGGCCCAGCTGTCGTCGATGAACCGAATCGCTGCCACGGGCCGGGGCTCCGGGGATCGCCGACCGAGGTTCGAATCCAGCCACGCGCGGCTTCCGGTGTCCGTGGCCCCGACGTAGACCGTCATGGTGTCCGGCAGCCGGAGCGCATGCCTGCGCCTCAGCTGGGTGACGTACCAGGGCGCCGCCATCATCGGCTGTTCGACCAGCGTGACATCGGGGCGGCGGCCAAGGCAGAGCTGCTGGTAGTAGAAGCTGTTGCGGATCAGGTCCCCCGTCGGGAACAGCAGCGCCCTGGGCGCTAGCCCCAAAACAAGCGCGGTTTCACACAAACAGTTGTCATCGTCGACCTGGTTCTCAGCGACATAGATCTTCCCTTCGACCGATCTCTCGGTCGTTGATCGGGTTTCTGGTGTGACTGCTCTGCCTTCGCTTTCCCTTTCGTCGTGAGTCGAGTGGTTGCCGCCGGTTTCCGCCCCGCACCTCCCAGGTCCGTCCGGATCAGCAGCGGAGCGGCAGCCGCAGCGCTTCGACCCCCCGGAGGAAGACCCGCTGCCACGGGTTCCACGCCAGCAGCCGATAGACGATCTTTCGTCCCGCCCGGATGATCTGACACGGCATCGCGATGAACGCCTGCTGAAAGGTGCGGAACTCCATCTTGAGCACCGTGCGCTTCTCGGCCGCGTGCTGCTCCCCCCAACGCCCGCCCTCCGGCAGCACCAGCGCGAACCACGCCTTGAGCGTCCACGCCAACGACGCCATCACCATGTAGGCCCAGTTGCTCACCAGTGTCCCCACCGGCATCCGCAGCGCGTGCACCCCGTTCTTCAACTGCTCGATCAGGTTCTCCTGGTTGCAGCGATCGTTGGCCAGGAACACCAGCTCGTCGGCCGCGGTCTCCACGTCGTTGGTGAGATAGAAGAAGTACCGGACGTCGTCGAACAGCACCCGCTCGCCCCGTTCCACCGAGAGGTTCTTGCGCACCACCACCATCCGATACGGTCGCCGACACGCCCCCGGTTGGTAGGCGAACTCCGCCACGTCTTCCGAGTCCAGCCGGAGGTTCCGGAACTCGCGCTCCACCACCACCCGTTCCTTGATGTTCTCCGGGCGGGTCCGGGGCGCGGTCTGGACCTGGTACTTCGCCGGTCGCTGGAGCCGCTTCCAGGCCCGCCCCGACAGGCCCGCCGCGAGCTTCACCAAGTTCGGCATCGCATCGATCCCGAACAGGAACCGCACCCCCGCCTCATCCCACCGGTCCAGGTGCTGCGTCGAGCTGAAGTCGGTGTCCCCGCGCAGCAGGATCTTCCGAAAGCCCGCCTGGCGACACAGCGCGATCGCCTGATCGAACCGCTCCGCCGCCCCTTCGTGCGACGGCCGGTTGCCGCTCCGATTCACCAGATAGAGCGGCTCCCCGGTATTCGCCAGCGTCACCACCAGCGGGTGATAGCCCCACACCCCGTGGTAGGAGATCTCCATCCCCTCCTTGCACTCGCCCGTGGTCGGCGCCATCATCCCGTCCGCCTCCACGATCGCTTCTTCGAAGAACGCCGCCGGCTGCTGCCGCCACACCTTCACCCGCACCCCATCGATCGCCGCCATCAGCGCCTCGAGGTCCAGTTCCGTGGGGCGCCGGCAGAAGTCCCCGGCCGTGGTCGGATCGGGGATCACCCGCGCCCCGAGCGCATCCTGGTACACCTCGTCGTGGCGCAGATGCTCGAGGTCCTCCAGCGTCCTACCCCCGCACAGAATGTTGTAGGCGATGTTCAGGACGTGGTCCGACTCGTGGTAGGGCTGGTGCACCTTCAGCAACCGCAGGCTCTCGTCGATCGCCGCCGTCAACCCGGTGCGCTGCGCCAGCAGGTGCATCGCGCCGATCCCGCCGGCACCGAGACCGCGCATCCGATCGCTGCCCTCGTAGTGGATATTGCGGCCCCGGAACATCGGCTCGACCTGAGCCGGCCAGTTGCGCCGCCGCAGCCGCCGCCGAATTCGCTGCTTGCACCGCGCCTCGCGTTTCTGTATTGCTGAGCTCACTTGAAATGCCCTCCCTGGCGTCCTGAAGGTGAGAACGAACACCTCCTTCTTAGCCGCTATGGGCGGGCATTTCGAGTTTTTTCTTGGCCCTGATCAACTTCTTGGTCGAAACCGCGCTTGTTCAGGGGCTAGCCTGGTCTATTCATGAGCCCGCCG
>Ga0154739_1105_pt3 | contig 10650 bp, 7 predicted proteins | sample Rifle2008BG16ft_FD_105747 | JGI IMG/M metagenome (GOLD analysis project Ga0154739, IMG submission 105747) | Candidatus Eisenbacteria bacterium RBG_16_71_46 | reverse complement strand
TGTGCGCGACGCTGAACCTGCTCGGCGACCGCGCGCGCGAGGTGGCGCTCGAGCCCTGCCTCGGGCTCCTCGCCCAGCAGGCGCTCTACTGCCGCGATCACCTGAGCCTGGGCTCGAGCGCCAACAACCACCTGATCGCCGAATACGCGGCGCTCGCGGTGATGGGCGGGCTGTTCCCGGCGCTGCGCGGCGCCCGCGGGCTGCTCGAAGAGAGCCTGCGCGGGCTCGAGCGCGAGACCTTGCGCCAGATCCACCCCGACGGGGTGCCCGCCGAGCAGGCGTTCGGCTACCTGCCGTTCGTCTGGGAGTTGCTGCTGGTGGCCTTCACCGCTGCGGCGCTGGGGAGCCGCAGCGTGGCGCCGGTGGTGCGCGAGCGGCTGCGCGCCTCGCTCGAGTTCGCGCGCACCGTGCGGCTGCCCGACGGCTCCATGCCCCGGATCGGCGACGAGGACGACGGCCGCGTGCTGCTCGCCGCCGAGGGCTACGCGCGATTGGACCTGGTCGGCAACGCGCTCGCCGCGTGGCTCGGCACGGACGCGCTCGCGGCCGACACGCAGGCGCTGGCGCTGCTGCTCCCCGGCCGCGCCCCGGCGTCGGCGCGGGCCGCGGCGGACGGGCGGCACGAGTTCGCCACGGGCGGCTACACCGTCTGGCGACTGGATGGTCTGCTCGTGACGTTCGACCACGGACCGCTCGGGCTCGGCCCCATCGCCGCGCACGGCCACGCCGACGCGCTGGCGGTGACCGTCCACCGCGGCCTCGACGGCGTGGCGATCGACCCCGGCACCCTCGCCTACCACGAGGATCCCGAGGCCCGCGCCCGCTGCCGCGCGACCGGATCGCACTGCACCGTGCGCTTCGGCGACCGCAGCCAGAGCCGGATGCTGGGGCCGTTCCTGTGGGGCGCGCGCGCCGGCGTGAGTGCTGTGGACGGCGGCTACGAGTGCCTCTGGGCCGACGGCGAGCGCCACTGGCGGCGCGTGGCGGTCGAGACCGGGTGGGTCACGATCGAGGATCGCGTCGAGGGCGAGGGCGCCGAGCTGGTCTTCGCCCTCGCCCCCGGAGCGCGCATCGAGCGCGACGGCACGCGCGCGGTGGTGGTGAGCGGCGCGACGGTGGCGACCTTCGAGACCGACGGCGCCGGCGACTGGCGCCTCGATCCCGCCGAGGTCGCCCCCCGCTACGGCGCGCGGCTCCCCGCCGCGCGGCTGGTGGCGCCGATCGGCGGCGAGCGCGCCCAGACGGTCATCCGCATCGCGGCGGCCTGAGCGCGCGCACTCGCGCCCGGCGCGGGCGTCTCTTCCCTCGGGGCACCGCCGCCCTGCGCGGCTCACGGCCAGCCGGCCGACGCGCCCGCCGCCGGCCGTGCGCTCTCTACGGCTGCGCCGCCGCCACCCGCCCGTGGAACAGCTTCGACGGCTTCCCCTCGGTCCACGGGTGGTATTCGGTCGCGAACCGCACGCGCTCGATGAGCGGCGGGTGCGTGTACTGGAAGAACTCGACCAGCGCCGAGGGCTCGGGGTCCGACTTGTTCTGCGAGCCGAGCTTGATGAACGCGCGCGCGCCGGCATCGTTCAAGCGCGTCACCTCGAGACCGAAGATGTCGGAGTCGTGCTCGATGTGGCGCGAGAACGAGTTGGCCGCCGGCTGCACCACCAGCGAGGCGAGGCTGAGCGTGATCGTCAGCAGCGGCATGGATGCCACGTCGTGCAGCTCGGTGAAGCCCCAGCGCCCGCCGAAGCGCTTCACCGCCCAGTTCATCAGCACCCAGCTTCCGAAGAACACCACGAAGCCGAGCAGCGAGAAGACGATGATTCCCTGCCAGACGTGGCCGAGCACGTAGTGCCCCATCTCGTGCCCCATGACGAACAGGATCTCGTCGTCGGTCATGCCCTTGAGGGTGGTGTCCCACAGCACGATGCGCTGCGAGGCGCCGAAGCCGTTGACGTAGGCGTTGTACTTCTTGGTCTGGGCACTCTTGTCCACCTCGTAGACGTTGCGCCCGGGGATGCCGGCGCGCCCGGCGAGGTCGAGGATCTCCTGCTTGAGCTGCTGGTCGCGCAGCGGCGTGAACTTGTTGAAGAGCGGATCGATGACCAGGGGCTGGATCAGGCTGGCGATGACGATCACCGGCACCGTGCCTACCCCGAGCCACAGCCACCAGCGCCGCGGGCTCTTCCGGATGGCGCCGTAGGCGAGGGCGACGAGCGGGATGACGCCGAAGAAGAAGATGCCCACCGCCGCACCCTTCAGCTCGTCGCCGATCCAGGCGCCGAAGCCCTGGTTCGACAGCCCGAACTGGTGCTCGAGCGCGAAGCCCTCGTACCAGGCGAGCGGGAAGCCCAGCACGAAGGCCACCAGGGTGTAGAGGACGATGTAGACCAGCACCCGCGGGTAGCGGCGGCTGCCGGCGCGGTGGGCGACGTCGCGCATCCGGGCCGAGAGGCCGGTGAACAGGATGAGCAGACCCAAGGCGATGCCGTAGAGCGGATCGAGGAAGCCGAGCAACTGGCGCTTCGAGGAGTAGGACCGGTTCTCGGGCGTGAAGTTGGCCCGCACCTCGGCGACGCGCTGCTCGGGCGTGGCCCCCGGCGCCACCGCGGCCGCGAGTCCGCTGTCGGACGCGGCGGCGGACGGGCTGTCGGACCGAACGGACTCCGGCGTCTGGGCCCGCGCCAGAACCGGGACCAGGGCGAGGCCGAGCGTGAAGGTGGCGGGCAGCAGCGCGCGGGCGAAGGCGGCAGTGAGCGATCGGGGGAGCACGGGGTTTCCTCCTGGAAGATCGGGCGGCCTGGGTACGGTGGTGGGACGCTAGGCCGGCCGGGGCCCGTAGGCAAGCCGGCGGGGCCGCGCGCGGCGGAATCGGCGACCAGCGGGGCTCGCCACGGGGGCCCCCGGTCACTTCTTGGGCGCTCCCGGCGGGTGTCGTCCCTTTTTTTCCCGGGGCCGCGCCGCACCCGGGACCTCCAGGCGGGCCGCGGGCGGCCCCGCCAGCCGACCCATCTCGCGGCCCATCTCCGCGATGGTCATCGGCATGCCGCCTTCGGGCCGGGTTCGGCCTGCATTTTGCCTTCCCCCGGGCTGCAGATCGGGCCCGCCGGGGCCTCGTGACGCCGGCAGCGGCGCACGAGTCCCCCTCCCGGAGGTCCGCCTCCGGCCGGGGCGGCGGGTGAGCCGGCTCTGCCTCGATTCCCGCGCAGGCGCGCGGGAAAGGGTCACTCATTTGCGCAGCTGAACCGGCGGTCCCGAGCGGACCCGGCGGACGGCGCGTTCGAAGGAGCAAGCGATGGCATCCCTGTTCAATCGCCTGGTCGGGAACGGCTCCCAAGATCGGGAACTCGCCGAGGAAATGCGCACGGTCATCGAGGAGATGCGCCAGGAGCGCGAGCGTTTCCAGATGGTGTTCGAGTCCTCGCGGGCCGCGGCCGACCGGCTGCAGCAGCTCGGCGAGCCGATCGCCAAGGCGGGCAGCGACGTGAACGCGGTGACCGCCCGGCTCAAGGCGATGGAGGAGCGACTCGAGGCGATCGCGCAGCTCGCGACCCGGGTCGAAACGCTCGACGAGCGCTCCCAGGGGCTGGCGCAGAGCCAGCAGCAGGCCGATGCCCACCTTGCCACCGTGGTCCAGGACTCCCAGCAGATCCGCACGGTGTTCGAAACGCTGAGCGAGAAGGTGGATCTCGCGGCGAGCCTGCAGAGCCGCATGGAGGCGTTCCTCGAGGTCGACAAGCCGTTCGGCGTCCTGCACGGCCAGGCCGACGAGATCCGCGGTCAGGTCGAGGGCACCAACGAGCACCTGGGCCGCCTGCGCGCGCAGAACGAGCGACTCGTGGATGCGCACAAGCTCGCCATGTCCAAGATGGAGGCGCTCGACCGCCGGCGCGAGGAGCTGAGCCGCGACCTGACGGACAAGGAACGGCGCGTGGTGGCCGTCGAGATGGCGATCCGCGGGATGGACGGCGTGCGCGGCACGGTGGACGACGTCAAGCGCGAGCTGGGCACCGTGAAGGCGCTGGCCGACACGCTCTCCCAGAAGATTGCCTCGCTCGAAGTGCAGCGCGAAGCCGTCGAGCGCGCCCTGGCCCAGGCCGACAGCCTCGAGCGGGCGATGCGCCAGATCGACGCCGGCGTCCAGCAGCAGGCCGAGAACCAGCGGCGCCTGGGCGGGATGCAGGACGAGCTCGCCGCCCTGCGCTCGCTCCACGAGGAGGTGACGGAGCGCTCGGGCGAGATCAACCGGCTCCAGCTCCAGATCGAGGAGCAGACCGGGGCCCTGCGCCACGACCTGACCGCGGCGCGGGACGGGATGAAGAATGCGGTCGAACGGTTCGACTTCGAGAGCAAGGGCCTCGAGTCCGTCAGCCAGCGCGTGGGGGATCTGCGCGGCGCGCTCTCGGACTTCGAGAATCGCTTCCAGGGCCTGCGGGACTCGAGCCGCACCGTGAGCGAGCTGAATACCCAGACCGACAGTCTGACGGCGCAGCTCAAGGGCCTGCTCGACGAGTCAGCCCGGATCGACGCGGAGGTCAAGAGGTTCCATAGCGTCCGCGACGGCCTGGACATCGCGTTCCGCACCACCGCCGAGCTGGGCGCGCGGGTCGCGCGCATCGAGGAGGCGCGGCCGGCGGTGGACGCCGTCTTCCGCGACTTCGAGCGGCTCGGCAGCTCCCACGCGATGGTCAAGGACACGCTCGAGCAGACCAAGATCGCGCACGGCGAGATCGCGCGCATGCTGGACAGCCAGTCGAAGACCCGCACCTGGCTGCTGGACACCGAGCAGTCGCTGCGCGGGATGAAGGATCAGGTCGGCGAGCTGCAGGACCTGGCCCCGACGCTGGACCAGGCGCAGAAGCAGACCCAGCGCATCAACGAATCCCTGGCGTCCATCGAGTCGCGGCGCGACTCGGTCGAGGAGCTGCAGGGCCGGCTCACCGACTTGGGCGCCTTGGGCTCGGACCTGGACGAGCGCAGCCGGCAGCTCCAGTCGCGCATGGAGGCCGCGGAGGAGCGCTTCCACCACCTGGCCGAGCACGCCGAGGAAGCCGATCGCATCAGCAAAACGGTCGCGGGTGTGACCGCCGGCGTGCACGAGGCCGCGCGGCAGACCGCCGCGATCGGCAAGACGGTCACCGCGTTCGAGGCCCGCTGCCAGTCGGTCGAGGCGATCGCCGAGCAGACCGAGGTCCTGCGCCAGGAACTGGAGCAGCGGCAGCACGCGCTGGAGGAGGCGGGAAAGAACCTCAAGCGCACCTCCAAGCTGCGGCAGGAGGCGGCCGACTCCGCGCAGCAGCTCGAGGAGCTGGTCCGCCGCCTCGGCGAGGCGCTCGCGACGGCCGACAGCCGCGCGCAGAGCGTGGACGGGCTTTCGGCCAGCCTCGAGGAGCGGGTGCGCGATCTGCAGGCCGTGGACAATCGCCTCGGCCAGTTCGAGAAGCGTCTGGCCCAGTGGGAGCACGTGGACGAGGTGGTCTCACGCGCGCTGGAGCAGATCTCCGCTCGCCAGGGCACGGTGCAGACGCTGCAGGCCGATCTCGACCGCATGGTCACGATGGCCGAGCAGACCAGCGAAGAGGTCCGCACCATCACCGCGGCGCGCCGCGAGGTCGCCGAGAGCCGGGGCCTGCTCGACGAGGTCCTGGGCCGCGTGCGGGAGATCCAGGGTGCGGCCAGCGCGCTCGACGAGCGCAAGCGCCAGATGGCCGCGGCCGAGGAGCGCCTGGCGCGCGCAGACGCGCTGCTGATCGACGTGCGCTCCGGTCTCGAGGCGCTCCAGGGGCAGAAGGTCATCGTGGAGCAGGCGGTCGAGAAGGCCGGCTCGCTGAAGTTCCTCCTCAAGCAGGCCGAGGCGACGATCGACGGGCTGCGCGAGGAGCGGAACATGACGGCCGACGTCCGCTCCGCGGTGGCCGTGGTCCGGCAGGACGACGAGTCGGAAGGCAGCGAAGGGGGCCGCAAGGCGCGGAACAAGGCGGCCTGATCCCGGGGCCTGCTGCCGGCGGCGCGGCGCGGAGCGCTTCGGGGCTCCGCGTCGCGTCGCGCGGTGCTCGGGCCTCTCGCGCCGCGTCGCCGGAGTCGTCGGCCGGATGGTGCCGCGTGGCGACGCCCGTCGCGTGTCGCGAGCGGCAGCGCCCGTCGCATGTCCCGAGCGGCTCGCCGGACGGTGCGAGGCTCCGGGCCGCCCGGCCGTTGCGGGCTCGCGGGCGGTCTGCTCTAATGCGCGGCTCATGAGCGTCGAACCCCGCGGCGGGCGTGGCTCGCCGGGCTTTCTGCAGCGCCACCCGCGAGCGCCGTGGCCCGCGCTCCTCTCCGCCCTCGCGGCCGTGGGCCTGTTTCTGGCGCTGATGCCGGGAGTGCCGGGCATCGGTGATTCGGCGGAGTTCACCCTCGCCCTCGCCCTGGCGGGCGTGCCGCATCCGACCGGCTATCCGCTCTACGTCCTGCTCGGCCATCCGTTCGTGCTCCTGCTCCATGCGGCGGGCGTCGGCTGGGTCGCGGCCGCGAACGCCTGGAGCGCGCTCGGCGCCGCGATCGCCGTGGGTCTCTACGTCGAGCTGGCGCGCTGGATGATGACCGACGGCGGCGGGAACGCCGCGCTCGCGGCGAGCGCCCGCCCCGCGGGAAGTGCCGGCGGCACCGGGAGCACCGCGGGCTCGACCCCCACCGGCTCCGCAGCAGCGCTCTCGCCCGCCGCCGCCGCGCTCGTTCCCGCCGCGCTGCTGGTGCTCAACCCGGTGTGGCTCCAGGCCGCGACCGAGGCCGAGGTCTATAGCTGGTGGTTCGCCTGGGTGGCGGGGGCCGCGCTGTTCGTGCTCGGCCGCACGCGGGCGCTCGAGGCGCCCGGGGCCGCCGGCCCCGGCGGCCGGTCCACCGCACTCGCCTGGGGATTCCTGTGCGGAGTGGGCCTCGCCCACCACCTGATGGCGGTGATGTTCATCGTGCCCTTCTCGATCGTGCTCGCGGTGGCCTTCGCGCGCGCGCGCCGCTGGCGTGCCTCGTTCGCGGGGCTCGTGGCACTCGGCGCCCTGCCCCCGCTTGCGGCGTACGCGTTCCTCGCCTACCGCGCGTTCCACCCCGCGGCCGCCCAGTGGCCGCTGGACGCCTCGCTCGCCGCGGTGGTGCGGCACGCGAGCGGCGCCGCGTACGGAGCCTACCTCGGCCGCTTCACGCCCAATCCCGCCGAGCGCGCGCTGCTGGCGAGCGCGGTGATTCCGTTTCTGGTGCCCGGGCTGGTGCTGACCGCGGTCTACGCCCTGCGCCGGCCGGTGCCTGCCGTGCGCGGGTGGCTGCTCGCCTTTCTCGGGGGCGCGGCGCTGCTGGTGGCGTTCATCGTCAACTACGGGGTGCCCGACCCCGCGATGTACTTCGTCCCGGCGCTGATGGCCGGCCTGCTCGTGGCGGCACCCGTGGCCGCGTGGGTCGCCCGGCGCGCGCCGCGGCCGCTCGCCTATGCCCTGCTCGGCGCGGTGGTGCTGGCGGCGGCGTCCTGGTGGCTGCCGCGGGCGCTCGCCGCGCGCGCGCGCCTGGTCACGGTGGACCGCCGCATCCGCGCCGCCTGGCACGCCATCCCCTTCGAGCGCGGCTTCGTGCTGTGGCAGGACGACCATGCCCACCGGCTCCGGATCTTCGGCCTGCTCGAACGCGATCGCCCCGGCCTCGACGTCGAGAATCCCAACTGGCTCACCTGGACGGCCGCGCGCGCGCGCTTCGCGAGCCGCTTCGGCTTCGACCCGCTCGCGGGGCTGGTACCCCGCACCATGGCGGACGTGGCGCGCATCCCCGACAACATCCGGCGCCAGACCTCGCTGCCGGTCGCCGACTTCCCGGTCTTCATCGAGCGCGTGCGCGCCGCGGAAGCCCGTCCGCGATGAGCGCGCGGCGAGCCTCACGCGCCGGGTCGCCGCGCGCCGCGGCGGCCGCCGCGACCGCCTCCCGGTGAAGCGCGCGCGTCGTCCCTCGGCGCCTCGTGCGCCGCGGCCGCGCGCGGCGCGCGGCGCGGCAGTCCCGCGCGACACGGGCGCCTATGCGCGCATCCTGGCGGTCGTGCGCCGGATTCCGCGCGGGCGGGTCGCGACCTACGGCGAGGTCGCGGCACTCGCCGGATTCGCGCACGCCCCGCGCCTGGCGGGCTACGCGCTTCACGCGCTCCCCGAGGGCACGCCGCTCCCCTGGCACCGGGTGGTGGGCGCGGGCGGGCGGCTCAGCCTGGCGCGGCTGAGCCCCGCGGGTGCGCTCACCCAGCGCCTGCGCCTCGAGGCCGAGGGGGTGTCCTTCGATCCGCGCGGGCGCGTGCGGCTCGCCCTCCACGGATGGAAGCGCGGCCCCCGGGCGCGGCGCGCGGCGCAACCGCGCCGCGCTCGCGCCCGTATGCGACCGTGAGAGAATGTTCGCCCGCACGATACCCAGTCCCCCGGCCCGGAGGCGATCCATGACCGTTCCCGTTCGGCTGCGATGGCTGATGCTCGGCGCCCTCGCGATGTTGCCCTGCGCCGCGCCCGCTCGGGGCGCGCTCCCGCCGCTCGTGCCGCGGGCCGTGCTGTTCGGCGATCCGTCGCGGACCGGCCCGCGGCTCTCCCCCGACGGCACGCGCATCTCCTACATCGCCGCATCCGAGGAAGGCGTGCTCAACGCCTGGGTGCGCTCGCTCGGCGGCGGCGACGAGCGGCAGGTGACGCACGACCGCGGGCGCGGCGTCTTCGGCGCGTTCTGGGCCGGGGACGGCAAGCACCTGCTCTATGTCCAGGATCGGAACGGCGACGAGAACTGGCACCTCTACTCGACCGATCTCGAGAGCGACGTCACCCGCGACCTCACGCCGTTCGTGGGCGTGCGCGCCGAGAACGTGCTGCTGGACCCCGACCATCCCGACGAGCTGCTGGTCGGCCTCAACCTCCGCGACCGCAAGGTTTCCGACATGTATCGGGTGAACCTCGCCACCGGCGCGGTCCTCGCCGACACCCGCAATCCCGGCGACGTCGTCGAGTGGGTCGCGGACCACGCCTTCGTGATCCGCGCGGCGAGCGCGCTCGATCCCACGGACGCGAGCACCGTGATCCGGGTGCGCGACGCCGCCGACGGCCCGTGGCGCGAGCTGCGGCGGTGGAGCATGGAGGAGGCGAACAGCGACCGCTACCAGCGCATCATCGCCTTCACCGCCGACGGCGAGAGTCTGCTGGTGCAGTCACCGGAGGGCGCCAACACCACGCGCATCGTCGCCATCGCGCTCGCGAACGGCGGGGAGCGCGAGGTGGTGCCGGCCGACCCGCGCGCCGACCTGTGGGCCGAGTTCGACTTCGCCGGGGCGTTCGAGCCGGTCGCGGTGCTGCTCCATCCCGCGCGCGGCACGGTGCAGGCGTACGGGGTGAACTACCTGAAGCCGGAATGGCGCGTGGTGGATCCTGCGCTCCGCGCCGACTTCGCGGCACTGGCGCGCGTGCAGCCCGGCGCGTTCTTCATCGTCGATCGCGACCGCGCCGACCGCCGCTGGTTGGTCGGCTGCTACACGGACGTCGGCCCGATGACGTTCTACGTCTACGATCGCCGCGCGAAGCGGGCGACCAAGCTGTTCGAGACCCGTCCTGAGCTGCTGCGCTACCGCTTCGCGCCGATGAAGCCGGTGACGTTCCGCGCGCGCGACGGCTCGAGATTCCCGCCTACCTCACGCTCCCGGTGGGCGTGCCGGCCAAGCACCTGCCGCTGGTGCTCCTGCCGCACGGCGGTCCCTGGTACCGCGACGAGTGGGGCTTCGACGCCTTCCCGCAGTGGCTCGCGAACCGTGGCTACGCCGTGCTCCAGGTGCAGTTCCGCGGCTCGACCGGGTTCGGCAAGGCGTTCCTCAACGCCAGCACCGGCGAGATGGGCACCGGTGGCATGCAGCACGATCTCACCGACGGCGCGCGCTGGGCGGTGGCGCAGGGCATCGCCGATTCGAGCCGCGTGGCGATCATGGGGGGATCCTACGGCGGTTACGCCACGCTCGCCGGCGTGGCCTTCACGCCTGAGCTTTACACTTGCGGGGTGGACATCGTGGGACCCTCGAACCTGCGCACGCTGATCGAGTCGTTTCCGCCCTACTGGGCGCCGCGCACGCGCCGTTGGCTCAAACGCATCGGCGACGTGCTCACGGACGACGCGCTCAACCGGCGCATCTCGCCGCTCTTCCACGTGGACCGCATGCGCGCGCCGCTCGTGATCGGGCACGGCGCGAACGACCCGCGCGTCAAGATCACCGAGTCCGAGCAGATCGTGAAGAGCCTGCGCGCGCGCGGCCACGACGTCACCTTCGTGGTCTACCCGGACGAGGGCCACGGCTTCGGGCGCGCCGCGAACAACCTCGACTTCAGCGGCCGGATCGAGGAGTTCCTGGCGAAGCACCTGGGCGGCCGCGCCGAGCCGTGGACGAAGATGGAGGGCTCGACGGCGGAGGTGCGGTAGGGCGCTGTCCGAGAGTGCCACGCGCAGGTAGCGTTCGGGCAGGTCGCGCCCGGGCGAGCCGCCACGCAGGATCCAGAGCATGCGATCGAGCGCCGTGCGCGGCGGGATGCGCTTGCGCCCTCTCGTGGCGGCGATCGGAATGAGCGGCTGGAACGGCTTCCGCTGGTCATCCGTAACTTCGTAGCGTTGCGACCCTTCAGCCGTCCCAGCCTCGCCGTC
>Ga0154739_1084_pt1 | contig 10672 bp, 10 predicted proteins | sample Rifle2008BG16ft_FD_105747 | JGI IMG/M metagenome (GOLD analysis project Ga0154739, IMG submission 105747) | Candidatus Eisenbacteria bacterium RBG_16_71_46 | reverse complement strand
CGGCGCGGGGCTCGCCGGCGCCCCGCCGGTCGCCGGCTCGTCCAACCACTTGAGCTCGGCCTCGAGATCCACGGTGTCGTCGCGCTGCGCGGACGAGTCCGCCCCGCCCGGAAGGTCGAGTGTGGGGAAGTCGTCCTCGGCTCCGTCCGGTCGGGGTGCCGAAAGGCGCGCCATCGGGGCCGACACCTTCACGCCATCGGACTCGACCTCGTCGATCAGGCCCTTGAGCACGTCCGCGGCCTCCGCACAGCCGCGCTCGAAGAACTCGCGGAACTCCTTCGCGTCGGCGCGCTGCGACGGCGGGCTGAACGGCACGCGGCTGAAGCGGAGCGAGCGCGTGGAGTCGCCGGGCCAGATGCGCTGGATCACGGTGAGCGTGGCCTGACGCCACTGCTTGAACGCGGGGTCCCGCGTGCTGGCGTTGCGGAACTCGGCGAGCTTGTCGTGCTGATCGTTGAGCCAGCGGATGGCGCGGGCGGCGGTGGATTCGCTCATGCGCTCCCCCGGGGACCGCCCGCGTGACGCGACCCGCGGGCCGCGCGCATCTCCTGCGCGGCTCGCGGACGGGCCGCGCTACCAGTCGGAGAAGCGCTCCTCGCGCCAGGGGTCGGCTGCGTTGTGATAGCCGTTCTGCTCCCAGAATCCCGGGCGGTCGGCGGCGACCAGCTCGATGCGACGGACCCACTTGGCGCTCTTCCAGAAATAGCGCCGCGGCACGACCAGCCGGAGTGGCCAGCCGTGTTCCGGGGCGAGGGCCTCGCCGTCGTGTTTGTCCGCCAGCAGCACGTCGTCATGCATCAGCTCCGAGATGGGCAGGTTGGTCGTGTAGCCCTGCTCGGCGTGAACGATCGCGAACCGCGCCTCGGGCTTGGGCACCGCCCGCCGGAAGATCTCCGCGAGCGACACCCCCTGCCACCGGTTGTCGTAACGGCTCCACCGCGTGACGCAGTGGATATCGCTGCGCACCTCGACCCGCGGCAACGCCTGGAACTCCCGCCAGGACCAGCGCCCGGCGGGCTCGACCAGCCCGTCGACCACGAAATCCCAATGGTCCAGGTCCACCTGCGGGATCTGGCCGTAGTGCAGCACCGGCCACTTCGAGGTGAGCACCTGGCCCGGCGGGAGCCTTGGTTCCTGCCTCGGGCTGTCGGGGATATCGGCAGATTCGGGCTTCGAATTCATCGCGGAATGGACCTCCGTTGGGGTGGTTTCCCGGGGCCCGGGGTGCCGCGAGCGGCGGCCGCGCGCAGGGGCGGAGACCGCCTGGCACGCCGCGCGGAGGCTCGTGGCTCCCCGGCCGCCACGGTGAATCGCCGCGTCTCCGTCATCCCGCGGGGGCCTCGAGCGGCGCGCGGGGGCTGATCGTGCCGCGAATCGTCCGGCGCAGCACCGCCCCCGCCTGGCCCCAGCGCACGCGGTCCTCCGGCAGGGGTTTTCGGCCGTAGCGGACAATCAGCGCGATCGCCTGCCGCAGGCTCTCCTCGTCGCGCGGGCCACACACCAGCGCCGCGGGACCCTGGAATCCGTCGGGCTCCACCAGCCAGCGGCCGGACCCGGCGAACTCCGCGAGCCGGCGGTTCTCCGCCGCATCGCGGCCGAGCACGACCTCGAGGGCGGCATGGACGCGAAAGTGGCGCCCGGTCGAGAGCAGCGCGACGTCCTCCGCCGCGGTTTCCTGCTCGGGAGTGTGCTGGAACAGGTCGCGCAGCTTGGCCGAGTAGATCGGGTCGGTGAGCAGGCAGCCGCCACCGGGCGACTGGGCGTGCGCGAGCCCGAAGCGCGCCGCCAGGGCGAGCTGCTGCTCGCGGCCGCGGCCCGAGATGGCGAGCAGGCGCGCGCGGTCCACCCAGCCCCGGCGCTCGGGCTCGGTCTCCGGCAGCAGCCGCGCGCTCAGCGGGCGCAGGATCCGGCCCTCGAGTCCCGTGTGCCGGTCGATCATCTCGATGCCACGCCGCATCTGGGACATCGGCCGCTGCCCGACCACCTCTCCGCTGAACAGAAACCCCGCGCCGCACTCCTCCATCAGCGGCCGCGCGAGCTGAAACATGAACACGCGGCAGTCGAGGCACGGGTTCATGTTGCGCCCGTAGCCCCAGCGCGGGTGGCGGAGCAGCCGCAGGTACTGGGCGCCCTTGTCGCGCACTTCGAGGCGGATGCCGAGCTCGCGGGCCACGCCCCTCACGTCGGTCCGGCACGCGGTGGGCGAGCGCAGGTGAAGCCCGATGACCTCGATCCCCTGGTCGAGCAGCAAGCGGGCCGCAAGCGCGCTGTCAAGACCGCCGGACAACAGGCCGATAGCACGGGTGGCGGGCATGAGAGGGAAAGGCACCCCGGGAGAGGGACGCGACCATGGAGCGGTCGAAGCAGGCAACCGTTAGCAGCGGCTCCGGGGCGTGTCAAGCGCCGGCGGCTGCGCGCGGACGGCCTCGCGACGCGGCGGCTCCACGGGAGCGTGCGTCCCGCCGGGGCACCGTCGATTGACCCCCTCCGCCCGGGAGTGAAGGCATCCGGAATGCGAATCCACTCGCCTCCCCGATCGCGGTTTCCGAGGTCTTGCATGCGACTCCGTATCCTCTCCGCACTCAGCCACGCATGGCTCGGCTGGCCCCCGCTGGCGCTCCTGCCGGGGGCGGGCCGCTACCGCAGTCCGCGCGAGGGCGGCGCTGCCAAGCGCGCCGCGGCCGAGCCGCCGCTCGCGGCGTTCTTCGAGCACTCGCACGACCCGCTGGTGGTGATGGATGCCGCGCTGCGCGTGGTGGACGCCAATCCCGCGGCGGCGCGCTTTCTGGGCGTGAGCCCCGACACCATCCGCGAGACGGCGGCACTCGAGATCGAGCTGCTCGCGCGCCTGCTCGCGGCGGCGAGCATCCCGCAGCGCCTGCGCAGCGACCCCGCGCCGGTGGTGGACGAGGTCGCGGTGGCCGACGCCGAAGGCCAGTCGGTCCAGTGCCGCATCGAGGCGATCCCGCTGCCCGACGGACGCACGCTCATCCACCTGCAGGACACCAGCGCCGTGCTGCGCGCGCGCGAAGCGCTGCGCTCCGCCGAGCACCTGCGCCAGGCCGCGTTCGAGGCGATGCGCGAAGTGGCGTGGGTCATGGCGCTGCCCGAGGAGCGGCTGCTCGACATCGGGCCCGCCGTGGAGCGGCTGTTCGGCTACCAGCCGGCGGACTTCAAGGCCCGCCCCGAGCTGTGGGACGAGCTGGTGCACCCCGCCGAGCGCGAGCGGGTGCGCGACGAGTTCCGCCGCGGGCTCGCGACCGGGCATCCCTTCGAGATCCAGTTCACCGGCCTGCACCGCGACCATCGCGATCTGCCGCACCTGGTCAACCGCGTGGTGCCGGTCGTGGACGAGCACGGGTGGTCGGACCGCTGCGAAGGCTTCATCGACGACCAGGGGGCGCGGCGCCATACCGAAGTGGCGCTGCGCGCGGCGGAGACTCATCTCAAGCTGCTGCTGGACTCGGTGTCTTCCGGCGTGCTGATCGTGGCTCACGCCGACGACGGCCCGCAGATCGTGCTGTGCAACCGCCAGGTCGCGGACCTCCTGCGGCTGGAGCAGCCGCCCCGCAGCGGCCTGCCGCTGTCCCAGGCGCCCGCGGCGCTGCGCGGGCTGGTCTACGGTCCCGGCGGCGAGGCGGATTTCGCGCAACGGTTGATCTCCGAGGACACCCGCGACGAAATCACCGAGCTCGAGAACTCGACCCGCGTGCTGCGCTGCTACGAGGCGCCGATGCGCGACGCGAGCGGGGAGGTCACCGGGCGCATCCTCACCTTCGACGACGAGACCGCGGCCTGGATGCTCCAGCGGCGCCTCACCCAGGCGCAGAAGATGGAGAGCATGGGGCGGCTCGCCGGAGGCGTGGCCCACGACTTCAACAACCTGCTGGGCACGATCGTCGGCTTCACCGGACTGATGCTGGAACAGACGCCGGAGGACGACCCGCGGCGCGAGGGGCTGCTCGAGATGACGCAGGCGGGAGAGCGCGCGTCCCGGCTCACCAAGGCCCTGCTCACCTTCAGCCGCAGCGCGCGGTTCGAGCGCGCGCCGGTGGATCTCAACCGGGTGATCGAGGATTCGTATCAGGTGCTGCGCAGCTCGCTCGACACCTCGGTCAGTGTCGAGCTCAAGCTCGACCCCGCCCTGCCGACGATCCTGGGCGACGCGCTGCTGCTCCAGCAGGTCGTGGTCAACCTGGTGCAGGAAGTCCACGAGCGCCTGGCCGACGGCGCGGTGCTGCGGCTCGTGACCCACGCGATCGAGCGCCCGCGACCCTCAGAGCAGCAGGATGTCGCGCCCGCGACCGAGCGCCTGGTGGCCTTCGAGATCGAGACCTCCGCGACCACGGCGCCCCGCGAGATGACCGGCCCGCGCGCGGTCTCCGCGGCCCTGGATCACGAGGGGCTGGCGCTGACCATGGTGGAGGACATCGCCCGCGCCCACGGCGGCTACCTGGTGTCGGGGCTGGCGGCGGTGCCGGCGCTGTTCCAGGTGCTGCTCCCGGCCGAATCTCCGGCCGCGGCACCGGCGGTGGTGGCCGACGAGGCCACCGCACACGGCCACGAGGTCATCCTGGTGGTGGACGACGAGCCCGGCCTGCGCGCGCTGCTGAAGAGCGGGCTCCGCCAGCGCGGCTTCGACGTCCTGCCGGTGGAGAGCGGCGCTCAGGCGCTGGAGATTCTCAAGAAGGGCGACCCGGCCGTGGACCTGGTGATCCTCGACCTTTCGATGCCCGGCCTCTCGGGCGAGAAAGTGCTGCGCGCGGTCCGCGGCTTCCGCCCCGACCTGCCGGTGATCATCGCCAGCGGCTACGCCTCGCAGGAGAGCCAATCGTCGTGGACCACGGCCGGCGCCCAGGGCTTCATCGCCAAGCCCTACCGCGTCCACGACCTCGCGCAGAAGCTGCGCGAGGTGCTCGACCGCGCGCGGGGGCGGGTGGGCTGAAGCCCCGGCGCGTTCCGTCCGCGGAGCGCGTCCGGGCTTCTGCGCTCCATTAGCCCCGGAGCGCGTCGGATCCTCTGCGCTCCGCACGCCCGCGCGCTTCGTTTGCGGGGCGCGCGGCCCCCGGCTAGAGTGGCCGCGGTCGCTGGGATTCTCCGCGCGACGTCGCGCCCGGACCGCCCCGCCCACACCCTTCGAGGAGCCTCCCGTGCAGATCCCCGCCTTCAGCATCTTCTCGGCCGTCAGTGAGCTGCTGGTCACCGCCGGCGTGCTCTACGTGATCCGGCGCAACTGGACCGGCAAGGCGTTTCCGCTCGCGGTGTTCCTCACCGTGGCGCTGTTCGAGGCGCTGGTCAACGTGCTCTACATGGCGACGCGCTCGGCGCAGGCCGCCACCGGCGCCCACGACCTCTCGGTGGGGATGAAGGTGTTCTTCGCTGCCCACGGCATGCTCTCGCTCATCGCCTACCTGGTGTTCGTGATCCTCGGCGTCTTCGCCTACCAGGAGCAGAAGGACGGCCGGTTCTTCTTCCGCGAGCGCCCGCTCCTCACCTGGTCGTTTCTCGTGGTGTGGGCGGTGAGCATCGTCTCGGGCGAAGCGTTGTTCGTGCTGCGCTACCTCGTCTGACGTTGGCGGAGCCGACCACCATCGCCCCGATCTCCCCGCGCGCGCGCCGCCTGCGCGCCCCGCTGCTGCTCACCGTGTGGGGCCTGCTCGCCTTCGAAGCGGTGGGCGGCGGGGTGATCTTCGTGGCCCGGGTCACCGCGGGGATGACGCCGGGCGAGACCGTGCACGTCCTGGCCGGCCTGGCGCTGACCGCGAGCTACGCGCTCTACCAGTGGCGGCACTGGGGGCGGGTGGCGCCGTTCCGCGCCCGGCTCGACTACGCGATCGGCCTGCTCGCCGCGTGCTTCATGGCGGCGGCCAACCTCACCGGGCTCTGGCTCGGCGCCCTGTGGTGGCGCGAGCGCGTGGCGCTGGGCTCGGCGGCGCCCGTGGACTACCCCTCGCTGCTCTCCGCGGTGCACAATATCGGCAGCATGCTGGTGCTCACCTTCGTGGGCGCCCATCTCGGGGCGGTGCTGCTGCGCGACCGGCGCCAATCTCGCAGGAGCTAGCGCGGGCCCCGGCGCGTGGCGCCGACCATAGCGGAGGAACCATGTCCGAGACCTCGACCCGCGTGACCGACGAGCTGTTCCGCTACATCGCGGAGCACACCACGCGCGAGGACGCCTTCCTCGCCGACCTCAAGCGCGCCGCCGCCGCCGAGGGCATTCCGTCGATCTGGATCGCGCCCGAGCAGGCGAGCTTCATGCAGATCCTGCTGCGCCTCGCCGGCGCGCGGCAGGTGGTCGAGGTCGGCACCCTCGCCGGGTATTCCGCGATCAGCATGGCGCGCGCGCTACCCGCGGATGGCCGCGTGCGCACCATCGAATTCGATCCCAAACACGCCGCCTTCGCCGAGCAGTGGGTGGCGCGCTCGGATGTCGCCGGGCGCGTGGAGGTCCACCGCGGCGCGGGGCTCGACGTGCTCCCGGCCTTCGCCGCCGACAGCGCCGACGCCGCCTTCCTCGATGCCGACAAGGTCAACTACCCCACGTACCTCGAGCACTGCCTGCGGATCGTGCGCTCCGGCGGGCTGATCATGGCGGACAACGCGCTGGCCTTCGGCCAGCTGCTCGATCCGTCCTACACCGACCGCGAGGTGCCGGCGATGCGCGCGTTCAACGACCTCATGGCGAAGACCACCGCGCTGCAGAGCGTCATCGTGCCGCTCGGCGACGGTCTGTGGGTGGGCGTCAAGCGCTGAGGCGCGGTGCGGCGGCGGCTCAGGATTCCCGGCGGAGCTTCTCCTCGACCCGCGCCCGCACCCGGGAGGCGCTCGGCAACACGCCCAGAAAGCCGAGGAGACCGCCGCGCACGACCTCGACCCCGTCGGCCAGCACGGTGAACTCGCCGTAGTCACCCTCCTCGAGCGAGACCTCGACGCCGAGCTCGCGCCGGAGCGACGCCGCCACCCGGGCGGCGTGGATCCCGGAGATTCAATAGCTGCAGCGGCGGATCGTGACCCGGCTCATCTCACCCTCCCGCGCGTCGCGCGTCGGCCGAATAGCCCCGGCGCCTCAATCGGCGCCGTTCTCGAAGATGTCCTCGATGCGCCCGCCGAACACCCGCGCGATGCGGAACGCGAGCGGCAGGCTGGGGTCGTACTTCTCGGTCTCGATCGCGTTGATCGTCTGGCGCGAGACCTGCAGCCGCTTGCCGAGGTCGGCCTGCGACCAGCCGCGCTCGGCCCGCAGGAGCCGGAGCCGGTTCTTCATCGGTAGTGCCGCCGCCGGAAAACCATGCCGAGCGCCCACAGCAGCACCATCATCGGCCACAGCCACTCGCCGTAGTCGAAGCCCGGAGCGCCGGCGCCTCCACGAATCGCCAGGCAGTCACGATCGCGGCCGTGACCGCGAACGAGATCGCGATGGCCTCGAGGTGGATGCGGAGCTGCAACTCGTCGAGCCGGCGGATCGCGCCGACGGTGAAGAGGATCACGAACGCGACCAGCGCGCCCTGGGCCCCGCCCACCGCCAGCCTCGCGGCGCTGCCGCGCTCGAACCCGCGGCCGATCAAGGACGGCGCGACGATCAGCGCGGCCAACACCAGCACCTGGCCGAGGAACCTGGCGTCGAAGCACTTCAGTGGTTGCCCTGGACCCTCGAAGACCCTGCTGCGGCGTCTCGTCCCCTCCAGGAGCGGAGTCGTAACGGACCACCTGCGACCCGGGCGATGTAAAGCACGCTTGTCATGTTGTCAAGCGTACTTTACACGACGGGCCGGGTCGATTGGATGGCGGCGGGAGGCAGTCAGGGCTCTAGGGGGGCCGGCGGCTGGGCCCAGACCGCGGCCCAAAGGCCTCTAGAGCGGCGCTTCCTGCGGGCTCGCGGCGGCCCCCGCCGGGGCCCCCTCTGCCGCGACCGGCTCAGGCGTCGAGGAACCGCCTGAGCCAGCCCAGCACTTCGCGATGCCACAGGATCGAGTTGCGCGGCTTGAGCACCCAGTGGTTCTCGTCGGGAAAGTAGACCAGCCGCGCGGGCACGCCCTTGGCCTTGAGCACGCCGTAGCACTCGAGCCCCTGAGTCACCGGCACGCGAAAGTCCCGCTCGCCGTGGAGCACCAGCATCGGCGTGGTGAAGCCCTTCGCCTGCCGCGCGGGATTCCAGCGGTCGATGCCCTCGATGCCGTCCCACGGCTCGCCCCCCATGGACTGGGCCCGCCCCTGGGTGACGTCGCTCGCGTACTGCGAGAGCAGGTTGTAGACCCCGGCGTGGTTGACGATGCAGCGGAAGCGGTCGGTGTTGCCGGCGATCCAGGCCGCCATGTAACCGCCGTAGGAACCGCCCGCGGCCGCCATGCGCTTCTCGTCCACGAGCCCCGAGGCGATCAGCGCGTCGGTGGCGCGCATGACGTCCTGGTAGGGAAGGTCGCCCCAGCCGCCCTGGATGCGCTTGGCGAAATCCTGGCCCCACGACGTGGAGCCCTGGAAGTTCACCAGCGCCGCCACGTAGCCGGGCGAGGCGAAGGCGTGCGCGTTCCAACGGAAGTGGAACGCGTCGGGGGTGATGCCGTGGGGCCCGCCGTGGACCACCTGCACCAGCGGGTAGCGCTTCCCCGCCTCGTATCCGGGCGGCAGCACGAGGAACATCTGGACCGTCTCGCCCTGGGAACCCTCGAACTGCATCTCGCGCACTTCGCCGGTGGCGAAGGCCGCCGTCGCGGTCTCGGTGAAGCGCGTGAGCCGCGCGAGCCCCTGGCCGTCGGCCGCGCAGGCGTGCACTTCGGGCGGCTGCGAAAGGGACTGGAGCGTGAACAGCAGCCGGCCGTCGGGCGCCAGCGTGAGCCCTCCCGCCGAGCCGCCGCGCACCACCGGCCGCGGCTCGCCGGTGCCGCGCCAGGCGAAGATCGAGGTGCGGGCGTCCTGTTCCGCGACCAGGAACACCGTGCCGTCGGTGGCCGTCTCCCAGTGCGCGGGCGACAGATCCCAGTCCTCGAGCAGCGCGCGATGCGTCTTCGACGCCCGGTCGTAGGCCATGAGCCGCATGCGATCGGCGTAGAAGAAGGGATCGTGCTGCATGCCGTAGACGATCGACTTGCCGTCGCGGGCGTAGCGGGGCTCGGCGTCGCTCGCCGGATGGTCGGCGGTCAGGCAGACGGGCTTTCCCCCCGCCACGGGTGCGATGAAGATCGCGCTGCGCAGCAGCGAGCGGGCGGCGTCGAAGAGGATGCCCGCGTAGGCGACCTCGCCGCCGTCGGGCGCGATGTCGTACTGCCCGTGCGGCTCCATCCAGTCGAACCACACCTCGGACTCCGGTGTCAGGTCGCGCAGCCCGGTGCCGTCGGGCCGGATCACGAACAGGTGCGGCACCTCGCCGGTGGTGAGCCAGGTGTCCCAGTAGCGATAGACCCGCTCCTCCGTGACGTGGGCCTTGACCGGGTCCTTCTCGCGCCGCTCGACCTCGGCGGCCGTGGCCTCGGGCGTCCAGTGGCCCTTGATGACCATCGCGGCGAAGACGATGCCGGAGCCGTCCGGCAGCCACTTGGGATCGAACACCCCGAGCGGCAGCGTGGTGATGCGCCGCGGCTCGCCGCCGTCGAGCGGCAAGACGTGGAGCTGGGCCTTCTTCTTCTCGTCCTTGCGGGTGAAGGCGAGCCAGCGCCCGTCGGGCGAGAACGCCGGATCGGCGCTCGAGTGCTCGGGCGAGGTGAGCGGCCGCGGCTCGCCGTCGCGCGCGGGCACGAGCCAGATCCGCCCGCGGCCCTCGTTCTTCTCCAGGTCGTAGGTGGTGACGGCCACGGCGAGGGTACCGTCGGGGCCGGGCGCCGGAGCGCCGACGCGCGGGATCGCCCACAGATCCTCCGCCGTCAGCGGGCGGGCGCCCTTCCGTTCCGGATACAGGGTGGTGGCGGGAGTCGTCATGAGCGACACGGCGGGTCTCCTTGGGCGGGGGTGGATGCGAACGGGCGCCGTAGTCTAGCAGGCTCCCTGAACCGGCGGGAATCGTCGCCGGATGCGCTCGAGCGGGGATTGACGGGCCGGTGTGGGCGCCCGCGGGACATTGTCCGCCCGGGCGGCCTTTGGAGTATGCTGCGGGCCGAAACCCGTTCCGAGCACACACGCACGCCCGGACGCGCTCTGGCCGCACGGGCGCTGTGATCCGGGCCCGACACCCGGCGACCCCGGGGACGCCCCGCACGACCCGCCCTGCAGCGCGGTCGGGACGTCCGGGCGCCACATCCCGAAACCACTGGAGACGCGCCGATCCCCCGGCGCGCGAGAGCGATAACGCCCATGAGCATCGAGACCGGCACTCCCAAGACCGCCCCCGACCAGGACGACAACCTCCAATTCCGCCTCGGCCTGCTCGGCGGCTTCAAGCGCCAGCTCCCCGACGCCGATCCCGAGGAGACCCAGGAATGGCTCGACGCCCTCGACGGCGTCCTCGAGCGTTCGGGACACGAGCGCGCCGACTTCCTGCTGCGCAAGGTGCTCAAGCGCGCGCGCCAGCTCCGCATCGGGCTGCCCGGGCTGGTCCAGTCGCGCTACATCAACACCATCTCGCCCGAACAGGAGCCGGAGTTCCCCGGCGACGAGGCGATGGAGCTGCGCATCCGCCGCATCATCCGCTGGAACGCGGTGGTGATGGTGCTGCGCGCCAACCACCTGTTCGCGGGGCTGGGCG
>Ga0154739_1100_pt2 | contig 10803 bp, 6 predicted proteins | sample Rifle2008BG16ft_FD_105747 | JGI IMG/M metagenome (GOLD analysis project Ga0154739, IMG submission 105747) | Candidatus Eisenbacteria bacterium RBG_16_71_46 | reverse complement strand
TCCGACCATGACCTGCAGCGCAAAACGCTGGGATGCAAAGGGCTTGAGCCTCGCCCGTTGAGGCATGGCCTGAACTTGCCCCGGGGCAAGTTGCGCCGCGTCCGCTCCGGTGCGCCCCTGGACCATTCCGTCAACTTGCCCCGGGGCAAGTTGGGTTGCCCCCCCTCCGACGCGCTCCAGCACCATTGCGTCAACTTGCCCCGGGGCAAGTTGACGATTCAAGATGCCCGCCACCGGGACGGCCTCCACCATGTCGAACATCTCCGTCCGCGGAAAGCGCTGCGCGATCAGCTGCTCGACTTCGGCCTTGGTCCTGTGGCTCGCCGCTTCCAAGAGCTCCCGCGCGTTCCCCGCGGTCAGATGGGGGGCCAGCAGGCACACGGCGCTCAGATGCACGCGGCCGTCGGCCAGCAGCTCGAAGATAGTCGGGAACTGCCGGGCCGTCCGCGCCGCCTGGATCCGCTTGTACGCGGAGTCCTCCGACAGCCCCAGCTCGTGGACGCAATACGAATACATGGAAGGATGCGCGGCCGGCAGGTAGAGCCGTCGGGCATCGACTTCAGCCAGATGGGCGAGCAGCGTGGCAGTGGTGGCGCGATCGCGGTCGACGAGCGCCGCCAGGTTACGCAGCAGAACCGGGTCGGGAAGGTGGGAGAGCGAATAGGCGCTCACGGGCGTGACTCCGCGGGGGCGGGTCGCCGGGGGCGGCGCACCGTTTATAGCACGCGCGTTTTCGGCGCTGCGGGAGCCCCGCAGGCGCGCTCGAGCGGCGCGCCACGGGAATTTTCGATGTCGCGGGAGATTCGTCGCGGGAGCGGGCATCCCACGCACGCTGGCGAGCGGTTGCAGCGGGGAGCCGCGGGATCTCGGCGGACGCTCGCGGAAGCCTGTCAAGAAGTATCTGGGGTCCAGACCGGGCACACTGGTAACAGATCGGACCGGATGAATGCGTGACGGTCCTCTCGCAATCTCTCGAATCCGCGGCGCCGCTCTGGCAGCCTCAGGGCCCGCTATTGGGCAAGCGGTAGCGTCGAACGACAGAGGGTGGCCTGCGCCATTCGTGAAGCGCAAGCCGAGGCCGCGAGATTCGCGTCGGCCGCAACGGGTCTCGCCGGCCGCGCGGAGCACCTGCCAAGCGGGTCCCGTGTCGGTGGAAACTCCGAGGAAGCGACCGGTGGACCGACGCCGCGGATGACGCGCAGATCGCGCTCGCAGGCGGCGGGCTCATAAACAGGCCTGGCTACCGGGCGACTCCGGTGAGCAGCACCCCCGCACGCTCCCCCGCGCCCAGCGCTCCGGCGCGGCGCAGCTCGAGCAGTCCGGCAAGGCCGGCGGCACCGGTGGCGTCCACCTCGATGCCGGTCGCCTCGCGCGTCAGCCCAGGCGCCGCGGAAAGCTCCGCCTCCGAGGCGGTGACCGGCCAGCCGCCGCTCTCGATCGTACCGGCGATCACCGCGAACCAGTCGTAGGTCTCGTCGTCGAGGATGCCGCGGGCGACGCTCTTGGGCGCGGTTTCCCACGGCCACATGAACTCGGAGCGGTGGGTCTGGGCGTAGCGCAGCGCATCGCGCACCGCGGGGGATTGGAACGCCTGACGCATCAGGTCGGCCGCGTGCTGCTCGCCCCGCGGCGACGCCGGCGGGGCGCCCACCGGTGCCGCCGCGAGCGCGGCCAGGATACGCTCGCGCAGGCGCTCGTAGGCGCGGCGTAGCGGCAGGGCGCCGGTCGTCTGCACCGGGTGGATGCGCGGCAGGCGCGCGATCGCCCCCAGCGCCTTCGCTTCGCGCAACCCCTGGACGCAGGCGCTGGCGAGCGCCCCGCCCCCGACCTGGATCATCAGACGGTCGAGCGTCTCGCCGCGCGCGGGAAGCTGGTCCACCAGCTCCCACGCCAGGGTCTCGCCGCCTTCGATCGTGAGCCCGTTGTCGGGGCCCTGGCAGCCGAAGGGCAGCGCGCCGCGCTCCACCGCGCGCCGGAAGGCGTGGTGGCACGGGTCGCCCGGGATCTCCGCATTGCGGGTACAGGTCTCGATCGCCGCCCCCAGCGAGTGCAACCGCTCCACCACCACGCCTCCGGCATCGGGCGGAATGAATACGCGCAGCGGCCGGCGGGCGGCGCGCGCCACCACCGCGGCCGCGAGCGCGGCGTTGCCGCAGCTCGCGATCGCGAGGCCGCGCCGGTCGCTCGCCGCTCGAGTCGTGAGCCCGACCCGCTCCGCCACCTCCAGGTGCAGCACCAGCCCCGCGAGGTGACGGGCCTTGTGCGATCCGGCGACGTTGCCGGTCTCGTCCTTGGCCCAGACCCCGCCTTCGCCCTCCAGGCCAAGCGCCCGATCGAGCCCCGCCTGGCGGGTCCAGGGGGTGAGGACGAAGCCGTGCCCCGCCACCCGGGCGATCGCGCGGTCGAGGTCTTCCACCAGGCCCACGAACGACGCGTCGCCGAGCCCCTCCGACGTGGCGAGCTGCCAGGCGTGCGAGAGGGTGCGGTACCGCACGAACGGATTCGCCTCGCCGCCGCGCGGGAAGCTCACGCCCGCGGGATCGAGGCGGCGCGCGATCAGGTGGTCGAGGTCGTCGCCCCGGCCGGCGTTGGGGCAGCGGAACGGATACGGCTCGCGCGGGGAGGGCCTGGCGCCGCACGCCGCGCAGGCCAGCGCGATCGGGCTCACCGCCGCGCGGCCGAGACCGCCGCTCCGGTCTGGGCGTTGAATTCGGCGATCATCGCGTCCCACGCCGGGACCAGCTCCCTGAGCCCGGTCCAGAACGCCGGCTCGCGCCGGGCGGTGAAATCGGCGAGCGACACGCCGCGCTGCTCCACCCATGTGAAATAACCCAAATTGAAGATCCGCCGCCGATCCACCGAGGACAGCTCGAGCAGGTGGTCGGTGCCGGCGCCGAGCAGGTGGCGGCCGATCGCCTCCGCCGCCGCGGCGGCGTCCACCCCGTGCGGGAAATCGCGCGGCCGCACCCGGTCCATCTCGCTGGCGTACAGCTCGGCGCCGTCGGTGGCGACGGTGAGCACCGCGTCGTGGGGCCCGAGTCGGAGGTGCTTCGCGGTCTTCACGGCCGCCAGCACGTTGCAGAGGCTCGACAGCCCGAACGCGGGGAGACGGTCGAGGACCGCCTCCGGCACCGCGCGCCGCGTGCGCAGGTACTGGCGCCCGGCGGGGGCCTCGAGCGCCACGCTCAGCGCGTCGGTGGCGCGGTCCGAGATCGCGACGACGATGTCGGTGTTCATGACGTTGTGGATCAGGGGGATGTGCTTGTCGCCGATGCCCTGGATGTTGTGCTCGCCGAACCCGTTCTCGAGCATGGTCGGGCATTCCAGCGCCTCGACCGCCACGATGCGGGCGCCGTGGCGCTCCTTGAGCGCGTCGCCGGCGGCCAGCGTTCCCGCCGAGCCGGTGGCCGAGACGTAGGCCGCCGCCCGCAGCGCCGGATCCGCCGCGCGCAGCGATTCGAACACGCGCTCGAGCGCGTCGCCGGTGCACAGGTAGTGCGCGAGGTGATTGCCGAACTCGCTGAACTGGTTGAACACGACGTGGGCGGGATCGCGCTCCAGCTCCTCGCAGGCTTCGTAGATCTCGCGCACGTTGCTCTCGGTACCGGGGGTGCGGATCACGTCTCCGGGCTCGCCGACCCAGCGCTCCAGCCAATCGAAGCGCTCGCGGCTCATGCCCTCCGGCAGCACCGCCACGCCCCGGCATCCCATGATGCGCGAGATCGCCACGCCGCCGCGGCAATAGTTCCCGGTCGAGGGCCACACCGCGCGCTGGGAGGTGGGATCGAACTGGCCGGTGACGAGCCGCGGCGCGAGGCAGGCGTAGGCCGCCAGCACCTTGTGGGCGTGGATCATCGGGAAACGCTGGCCGAGGATGACCACGATCGGCGCCGCCACCCCGGTGAACGATTCCGGCAGCACGACGTGCGCCGGCAGCGCGGCGCGGCCGCGACGGGCGTCGTCGTTCCACCAATGGACGCGGTAGAGGTTGAGCGGGTGCGCGGCGTCGGGATCCACCCCGGCAAGCTCCGCCCACACCGCCTGCGGGATGCGTGCCGGGTCGCGCAGCTCGGCGAAGGTTGGCAGCGCAGCGCGCGCCTCGCGGAAGCGCTGCACGGTGCGCTCGTACACCTTACGGTCCACCACGTGCTGTTCGAGGCCGAGTCGCGTCATGGCGGTCCGGGCGTCAGCAGGCGGCGGCGCCCGCGCCTTCGATGCGCCGCCACTCGCCGGTCTCGTCGATCAGCCGGTAGCGGTCGCGGTAGGCGTGGCCGCGGCGGCTGACGAACTCCACCGCCTCGAGCAGCGCCTGGAATTCCGATTCCCCGGTGGTCGGCCCCAGGCAGATCCGCACCCAGCCGGGCTTGATCCCGATGTGCCCGTGCTCCAGCTCGCGCCGGATGCTCTGCGAGACCTGCTCGTCGATGTGGAGCAGCTCGTGGCCGTAGGGTCCGGCGCACATGCATCCGCCGCGCACCTGGACTCCGAACAGGTCGTTGAGCAGCGCCACCGCCAGGTTGTGATGCAAACCGCGGAAGATCAGTGAGACCACGCCGAGCCGCTCGGCCTCGAGGTTGCCCAGGATCTCGAGGTCGGGATTGTGGGTCCACTCGGCCATCGCCTGCCGCAGGTAGTCGGCCTGCTCGCGCCGGATGCTCTGCGAGACCTGCTCGTCGATGTGGAGCAGCTCGTGGCCGTAGGGTCCGGCGCACATGCATCCGCCGCGCACCTGGACTCCGAACAGGTCGTTGAGCAGCGCCACCGCCAGGTTGTGATGCAAACCGCGGAAGATCAGTGAGACCACGCCGAGCCGCTCGGCCTCGAGGTTGCCCAGGATCTCGAGGTCGGGATTGTGGGTCCACTCGGCCATCGCCTGCCGCAGGTAGTCGGCCTCGACCCGCCGGATGCGCCGGGTGCCGATCGCGTGCTTGAGGTCGAAGCACAGCCCGGCCTGGATGCTGCCCACGATCGGGGGCGTGCCGCCGGTCTCGCGATGCGACTGGTCCTGCAGGTAGAGGTGCTCGTCGGGCGAGGTGTAGAGCACCGTGCCGCCGCCGGGCTCGGTGGGCACGCGGTTGGTGAACAGGCTGCGGCTCGCGATCAGGATTCCCGGCGAGCGCGGACCGCCGAGAAACTTGTGCATCGAGAGGAACACCGCGTCCATTTCCGCGCCTTCGTCCGGGGTGCCGTCCGGCTTGCGCGGGTGCAGCTCGATGTCCACGCACGGCCCGGCCGCCGCCAGGTCGAAGAAGGCGAGCGCGCCGTGGGCGTGGAGCACGCGCGCGATCGCGTGGCAGTCGTTGAGAATCCCGGTCACGTTCGAGGCGGCCGAGAAGGTGCCGATCTTGACCGGCCGGTCGCGGAAATGCTCGAGCAGGGTGTCGAGGTGCTCGAGGCTCACCCGCCCGCCATCGTCGAACGGCACGTACACCGTCTCGCCGATGGTCTCGCGCCAGGCGATGTCGTTGCTGTGATGCTCCATCCGGCTGCGGAAGATGACCGGCCGGTCGTGCTGCGGGATGTGCCGCGACAGCGCGTAGCGGTCCTCGAGCTGGCACGGGAGGCGGAGCCCCATGATCCGAACCAGCCGGTTGACCGCGCCGGTCGAGCCCGAGCCCACCGGGAGGATGACGTCGTCCGGACCCGCCCCGATGTATTCACCGATGCGGCGGAAGGCGCGCTCGTAGTAATGGGTCATCAGCCGCCCGGTGGCCGAGGTCTCGGTATGGGTGTTGGCCATGTAGGGCAGCACGCGGGCGTTCAGCTCGTCCTCGACCGCGCCATGGAAACGACCGGAGGCGATGTAGTCGAAGTAGAGCAGCGGCTTCTCGCCCTCCGGCGTGTGGAGCCGGGCGTCGATCCCGATCACCCCGCGGCGGACGTGCTCGAGGAAGGCCGCCTCCTCGGCCGGGCCGGAGGTCACGACCGCCTGGCGCGGCCGTTCGTCCTCGAGATCGACCAGCGGGGCGAACGGGGCGGGTGGGATCATCGCGGTCTCCGGGGCGAAAGCGCCAAGCGCCGATGCTATCCTCCCCACCGCCGCGCGGCAAGCGTCGCTCCGCGGCCCGCTTGTCGCCCGCCTCACGGCTTGGTAGTACTCGTCCGCCATGATCGAGGGCGATACACGCAGCTCCACCCCTCCCACGCTGATCGCGATGGGTGGGAATTCGCTGCTCGACTCCGATCTCCCGCCCACCGTCGAGAACCAATTCGCCGCCGCCGCGCGCGCGGCGGTGCCGATCGCCGACCTGGTCGCGCGCGGCGAGCACCTGGTCCTCACCCACGGCAACGGGCCGCAGGTGGGGTTCATGCAGCTCCGGGTCGAGCTGGCGAAGCCCCAGATGCACGAGGTGCCGCTCGACTCCCTGGTCGCGGACTCGCAGGGAGCGCTCGGCTACATGATCCAGCGCGAGCTGCGCGAGGAATTGCGCCGCCGCGGAATTCCGGCCGAGATCGCGACCGTGGTGACCGAGGTCGAGGTGGATCCCGCCGACCGCGCGTTCCTCGAGCCCACCAAGCCGATCGGCAAGTTCTACGGAGCCGAGGAGGCGGACCGGCTTCACCGCGAGCGTGGCTGGGAGATGGTGGAGGACTCGCACCGCGGCTACCGCCGTGTCGTGCCCTCGCCCTCGCCGGTGGCGGTCGTCCAGCTCGACACCATCCGCCGCCTCGTGCAGGCGGGGGTGATCGTGATCGCCTGCGGCGGCGGCGGCATCCCCGTCACCCGCGACGCCGAGGGCCACATCCGCGGGCTCGAGGCGGTGATCGACAAGGATCGGGCGAGCGCGCTGCTCGCCCTGGGTCTCGGGGTCAAGCGCATGATCATCACCACCGGCGTCGAGGCGGTCTACCGCGACTACCTCACCGACCACCGCGCACCGCTGCACACGACCTACGTCGCCGAGCTGCGCAGGCTCGCCGAGTCGGGGCAGTTCCCCCCGGGCAGCATGGGCCCCAAGGTGGAGGCCGCGATCTACTTTCTCGAACGCGGCGGCCAGGAGGTCAGCATCTGCCTGCCCGAGGCGGCGGCCGAGGCGTTCGCCGGCCGCGCCGGCACCCGCATCCGGAGGACCAGCGCATGAAAGCCCCGGCCACGACCCACCCTCTCGATCGCACGGTGCTGCGGGCGCTCCAGCGTCGCAGCCTGCTGCTCACCCGCGACTGGAGCACCGGCGAGCTGGATACGCTGCTCGCGCTCGCCGCGCGGCTCGAGGCGGCCGATCGCGCCGGGCGCTGCCCGGCGCTGTTCCCCAACCAACTCGCCTGGGCGCTGTTCTTCGACCAGTCGACGCGCACCAAGTCGGCCTGGGCCGGTGCTGCCGCGCGGCTCGGCATGCAGCCGACGATCGTGGACGGCACCAGCACCCAGGTCGAGCACGGCGAGACCGCGGCCGAGACCGGGGCGATGCTGGGCATGAACGCCCACGCGCTCGGGGTGCGCCACGACCTCATCCTCGGCGAGGGCCAGCGCTTCATGCGCGAGGTCCTGCGCGGGATCGACGACTACCTCGCCGCCACCGGCGATCCGCGCGCGGTGCCGGTCGTGAACCTCCAGTGCGACGTGGACCACCCGACCCAGACGCTGGCGGATCTGGCCTGGCTGCGCGAGCGGTTCCCCGAGGGGCTCGCCGGCCGCCGCATCGCCGTGACCTGGGCCTACTCGCCGAGCTACGCCAAGCCGCTCTCGGTGCCCCAGGGCCTGATCACGCTGCTCACGCGCTTCGGCGCCCGGGTCACGCTGGCCCACCCCGAGGGCTACACCCTGATGGAGGACTGCCTGGAGTCCGCGCGCGCCTCCGCTCGCGAGGCCGGCGGCGTCTTCGAGGTGAGCGCGACCATGGACCAGGCCTTCGCCGAGGCCGATGCGGTCTACCCCAAGAGCTGGGGCCCCTACGACCTGATGCGCGAGCGGGTCGAGGCCAACCGCGCGCGCGACCGCGAGCGCATGGCCGACATCGAGCGCAGGGCACTCGAGCGCAACGCCGGCCACCGCGACTGGATCTGCGACGAGCGCCGCGTGGGGCTCACCCGCGGCGGCGCGGCGCTCTACATGCACTGCCTGCCCGCGGACATCGGCGCCGAGGTGTCACCCGGCGTGATGGAGCGCGCCCGCGTGGACGTCGCGCGCCAGGCCAACAAGAAGGTGTACGTCATCATGGCCTTGCTGGCGGTGGCCAAGCAGCCGGATCTCGCCGACCGGTTGGAGGAGCTGCTGCCGTGAGCGTCGCCCACGCCGCGGTGCTTGACCAGCGCATCGCTGCCCTGGCGGCGCGCGACCAGGCGCTCGCGGTCTCGATCCTGCGCGAGGCGGTGCGCATTCCCGCCGACTACGTGGACCGCCCGGTCGAGGCCGGCGGCGACCCGCTGTGCGGCACCAGCAACCACGAAGGTCCGCGCATCGAGTACCTGCGGCGCACGCTCGTCGAGATCGGCGCGGTGCGCAGGCCGGAGGATGCCGCCTTCGACGCCTTCGGCAATCTCGCGTGGACGCTCGAGGATCCGGACGACCCGACGCCGCGGGCCGGGCGGCGCGTGATCTACCTCGACGGTCACTGCGACACGGTGCGGCCGCTGCGCGCGCAGTGGCGCGAGAAGACCGGCGGGCTCGATCCCTACCTCGGCCTGACCGATCCCGCGCGCGTGGACCGCGCGTTCCTGCGCCGCGAGCTGGGCTACCTGCCCCCCGACGACGAGTGGGAGCACCTGCTCTTCGGCCGCGGCACCGCCGACCAGCTCGGCGGGGTCGTCACGCAGATGGTGGCCTCGCGCATCCTGCTCGAGCTGATCCGCGAGGGATCCTTGCGCGGCGCGATCGTGCGCGGCTACGCGACGGTGGCCGAGGAGGACAACGACGGCGGCGGGCCCCTCTACATCACGCGGCACGTGCTGCCCGGGGCGCCGCCCGAAATGATCCCGGACGTCGTGATCCTCACCGACAGCTCCGGCGACTCGACCAAGGGCGCGCTCGGCATCTATCGCGGCCAGCGCGGGCGCATGCAGATCGAGGTGCGCGTGGGCGGCCGTTCGTGCCACGGCTCGATGCCCTGGGAGGGATTGAACCCGCTCGAGCACGGCGGCGCGATCCTGGCCGAGGCGGCGGCCGCCTACGCCAGGGGCGAGGGGTTCGTGGACCACGCGTTCCTCGGCGCCGGCAGCCGCACCGCGTCGTTCGCCGTGCTCGAGACGCCGAGCGACTGCGCGGTGCCGGAGCGCTTCACCTTCCGCTTCGACCGCCGGCTCACGGTGGGCGAGACCCCCGAGCGCGCGCTCGCCGACGTCGAGGCGCTGGCCACGGTGCGCGAGGCGCGCGCCGCGGGGCTCGCGGTCGAGATCGGCGTGCCCACCTACGACCAACCCACCTGGAAGGGCTACGTGCCCGGCAACCCGCAGATCTACACCGGCTGGGTCACGCCCGAGGAGCACCCGGCGATCGCGGCCGCGGTCGCCGCCTACCGCGGCGTGGTCTCGCCCCACGTGGCGGCGGGCGGCGCCCAGGGCGCGCTGCGGCGCGAGCCGCGCGTGGACCGCTGGGTGTTCTCGACCGACGGCGTGGGCTACCCGGTGCCGGCGGAGGGCGGCGCGATCGCCGTGCCGGAGCGCAAGCGCTGGGTGGTCTCGGGCGCCTACGGTCACCCCGCGATGCTCGGATTCGGCACCGGGATCGAGCAGAACACGCACAAGATCGGCGAATGCCTGGACGTCCGCGAGCTGCGCCACGCGGTGGCGTTCCTCGCCCGCTTCCCGAGCACGTTTGCCGCACTGTCGCGCGACTAGACGACCGCGCGTCGCCCCACGGACAGCCGCGCGCCGATGCCCTATAGTGGCGAGGTCCGCGTCACCCCCCAGGGCGAACCGCTCGGAACGCGCCCCTGCCCGCGAGGCGTCCAGGTGAACGACTCCAACACCGTCGAGTTCCAGCTCAACGGCCGGCGGGTGCGCGCCGAGGCCCGCGAGGGCGAGATGCTGCTCGACGTGCTGCGGCTGCGCTGCGGGATCGTCTCGACCAAGCGCGGCTGCCCGCCGCTCGGCCAGTGCGGCGCGTGCGTGGCGCTGGTGGACGGCGAGCCGCGCGCCACCTGCCGCGTGACGGCGGCGGATGCCGCCGGGTGCACCGTCCTCACCGTCGAAGGCCTGCCCGGAGACGAGCGCGAGCGGTTCGCGCGCGCGTTCGTCGCCACCCACGGCCTGCAGTGCGGGTTCTGCATACCGGGCATGGTGATGCGCGCCCACCACCTGCTGGCGACGAACCCGAATCCCACCCGCGCCGAGATCGCGCGCGCGCTCGACGACCACTTCTGCCGCTGCACCGGATACCTCAAGATCCTCGACGCGATCGAGCGGGTCGCGGGTGCGCGGCGCGGCGTGCCGCTCCCGCCGCGGGTGGCGGACGGGGGCGTCGGCGCGCCGCTCGATCGCTACCGCGGGCGCGAGATGGTACTGGGCGAGCGCCCCTTCGTGGACGACCTCGCGCGGCCGGGCATGCTGCACGGCGCGGTAACCCTCTCCCCCCACGCGCGGGCGCGCGTGCGGGGGATCGACACCTCCCGGGCGCGCGCGCATCCCGGGGTGGTGGCGGTGGTGACCGCGGCGGACGTGCCGGGCGAGCGCTGGAACGGGCTGCTCCTCGACGACTGGCCGGCGTTCGTGGCGGTGGGCGAGGAGGTGCGCTGCGTCGGCGACGTGCTGGCGGCGGTGGCGGCCGAGGACGAGGTCGCCGCGCGCGCGGCGGCCGCCCTGGTCGAGGTCGACTACGAGCCGCTCCCCGCAATGCTCGACCCCGAGGCAGCCCTGGCCCCCGGCGCG
>Ga0154739_1105_pt1 | contig 11065 bp, 8 predicted proteins | sample Rifle2008BG16ft_FD_105747 | JGI IMG/M metagenome (GOLD analysis project Ga0154739, IMG submission 105747) | Candidatus Eisenbacteria bacterium RBG_16_71_46 | reverse complement strand
CGGCCTACATCACGCAGTGGGGCACGACCGGCGGCGGGAACGGGCAATTCAATACCCCGCGCGGGGTGGCGCTGGATGCCAGCGGCCACGTCTACGTGGGAGACACGGGCAACCACCGCATCCAGGTTTTCACCGTCAACGGCGCCTACCTCACCCAGTGGGGCACCCTCGGCAGCGGGAACGGGCAATTCAACAGCCCGATCGGTCTGAGGGTTGATGCCGGCGGCAATGTCTACGTGGCGGACCAGGTGAACAACCGCATCCAGAAATTCACGAGCGGCGGCGTCTACCTCACACAGTGGGGCACCCTCGGGAGCGGGAATGGGCAGCTCCGTAACCCGGTTGATGTGGCGGCCGATGCCGGCGGCAACGTCTACGTGGCGGATGCGCTCAACCACCGCATCCAGAAGTTCACCAGCAGCGGTGCGTACCTCACGCAGTGGGGCAGCCTCGGCAGCGGGAACGGGCAGCTCAATAGCCCGCTCGGTGTAGCGGTGGATGCCAGCAACAACATCTACGTGGCGGATTCGGGCAACGACCGGATCCAAGCGTTCACAAGCAGCGGCGCTTACCTCACGCAGTGGGGCACCTTCGGCAGCGGGAGCGGACAATTCCATACCCCGGTCGGTGTGGCAATTGACGCCAGCGGCGACGTCTACGTGGGTGACACATACAATTACCGCGTCCAGATGTTCGGCCCGGTGCCGACGCCCAACCAGACCACGAGTTGGGGCCGATTGAAGAGCCTCTACCGCTGATAGGGTGTGACGGGTTTCAAGTGCGATCGAAGTCTCCCGGCGGCCACCCTCAAGAGAGGGTGGCCGTTTTTGTCGTGGGGCACGAACGGCGATGGACGAGGTCTCCTGACCGACGGCGAGTCACTCTGATATCCGCGGGGTGCTCCGTGAGGAGCCAAGCCGCATGACCGTGGTTCGCCGAGGTTGCCGCTGGACAGCCGTCGGCTCGTTCGCCACCCGCCATGCGACCGCCTGCTCGCCTCGAATCAGCATCGCCACCGCAATGTCCTGCCGATGAACATCCAGCGCCACGAAAGTGACAGGCACCCGCATGGACTGGTTCCCTGCTTCGCATGCGGCTCTGGGGCCGCAAGGTTCTTTCCCGCGACCGCATGTGGGGGCTACCCACCCGATCGCGACGTGACGCACTTCGGTGGCGACGCCAGGACCGGAAGCCGGGCACTCCATAGGGTCTGAGCCGAAGGGCCAACCTCGCGCGGGGTCGGTCGTCGCTGATTGGGCCGGTTCGGGTTCAGCATGGGATCGTCGGAGGGGGGCCGCCAAGACCCTCCAGGAATGCGGCCGACCCTCGCGGTCGCTCGAGGTTCGGGGCGGCTTTCAGACACACCCTAGTCCGAGCGCCGGGTGGCCGGCCCAAGCGCCGCGAGCACCGCGCGTGCCGCGGGCGAATCGGGGAACAGGGCGAGCGCGCGGTGCACCGCCTGCTCGGCCTCGGGCCGGCGCCCGAGGCGGGCCAGGGCCTGGGCGAGTAGCGTCCAGGCGCCGGCCGACTCGCGGTCGAGCTCGAGTGCGATGCGCAGCTCGGCGAGCGCCGCGCCGGCATCGCCGCGATCGAGCGCGGAGCGGGCGCGCACCTGGGCCCGCGCCACGGCCTCGGGCACCAGGTGCGCGCGTCCCGGGATCCACGGGAAGACCCGCATGACTTCGGGCTCCGGGGTCGCGGTGAAGAGCGGGGCGACGTTGTCCACCGTCAGCCAGTCGTCGAAGACGGCCACGTAGCCGACCCCGCGGCGCGTGAAGAGCTCCTCGAGGCGCCGCTCGTAGCCGGGCCGGCCGATCCAGGGAATGACCTCCGGGCTCACCAGGCCGACCGTGTCGACGATCCGCCGGCGCGACTCGAAGGCGATGGCCCCCACGTCGTGCGTGGCCACCACCGCGTCGGCCGGCGTGTGATCGGCGAGCCAGCGGCCGACGCGCTCGTTGCGCTCGGCGTGGTAGCGGCAGGCATAGAGGTACAGCCCGTCGCTGTCGGCCGCGGCGCGCGCAAGGAGCGTCGCCGCGATCAGCGCCACGCCCGCCAGGGCCGCCCGTCGCGCGGCGGGGCTGCCGATCCACGAACGCAGGGCGCGCGAGCGCCACGCCGCCTGCACGCCGCCGAGCCCCAGCACCGCGAGCGCCGGCAACGCAGGGACCAGGTAGCGCATGAAACGGTGGGCGTACGGCAGCAGCACCAGGTAGGCGAGCGGGAGCACCACCACCCAGCCGGCCTCGAGCCGCAGTACGCCGGGAGCGCGCCGGGCGAGTGACCGGACCTCGCGCGCCAGGGCGCCGAGCGCGAAGGGTGCCAGCAGCAGCCAGGCTCCCGTGCCGAAGCACTCGGCCACGTCGCCGGTCAGGAACCCCCAGCGCGATCGCCCGGCGTAGAAGGCGGTCTTGGCCGCGAAGGTGTCGGGCAGCAGCCGGCCGCCGACGGCCAAGTTGAATGCCCCGTAGGCCACGGCCAGCGCGAGAAAGACCAGCGCCGCGCGCCACGCGCCGTTCGCGACGCCGCCCGGCGCCGCGTCGGGTGCGCGCGCGGCGGCTGCCGCGCTCGCCTGGCCCGCCGCTCTCTCGCGCGAACTCGGCGCTTCCGGTGAGGCGGCGGCGACTGGCGTCACGCGCGCGAGCCCAGCATCGACGGCGAAGACAGCGGCCAGCATCAGCGCATCGGGACGCACCCAGAGCGCCAGCCCGAGCGCCGCCCCGGTCAGTACCGCGCGCCCGGAGCAGCGCGCGTGGAAGGCGAGTGCCACGAGGAAGAGGAACAGGCTGGTCTCCATCCCCGAGACGGCGAGGGTGGCGACGCGGCCGTCGAGTCCCACGAGCAGCACCGCGGCCGCGGCCCAGGCGTCGCTCCCGAGCCGGCGGCGCGCCCACGCCGCGAAGGTGGCGAGGAAGGCGATCTGCGCCGCGAAGCCGAGGCCTAAGCCGAGCAGCTTGCCGTTCGCAGTCGCGAAGGACCCGAGCGCCAGCAGCAGCGTGAACAGCGGCGAGGTCGAGCCGGCGGTGGTGGCGTCGCCGGGGAAGTAGGCGAAGGAGCCGTGCTCGCGCAGCGTGCGCGCGTAGGTGAGGTGGATCCAGGAGTCGTCGAGGGGGATCCCGAGCCCGCCGTTCGTCACCCAGGCGTGCCAGGCGAGGGCGAGCGGTGCCGCGATCGCCACCGCCAGGGCGACGGCGAGCGCCACACGCCCCTCCCCTCGCGCAGCAGGCCGATCGACGATGGACGCCACCCCCCGGAATCGCGGGCCCCGCTGGCGGGGAAACCGCCGTCATTGCGGCGCCCCGGGCCAGACCACCCTACGTCCCTCGCAGCATAGCTGCTTCCCGACGGGCCGCACAGGCCGCGGGCTCGGGCGTGAGTTCAGGCACCCGCACGAACGCCGCGGGCCCGGGTCGCGGGGTCACGCAGTGGACCCGGGCCGCTGGATCGGACTGCGAGATCGGGCGCCGCGCTCACGCCGCGGGCCCGGGTCGCGGCGTCAGGGGGCGAGGATGACGCGCCGCAGGAAGCGGCGATCGCCGAACACCGCCTCGACGAGGTAGACCCCGGGCGGCAGCGCTCGTCCCTGGTCGTCGCAAAGGTCCCAGACCAGGTCCTGGCTGCCCGCGCCGCGCGGACCCGACGCCAGCACGCGCACCTGGCGGCCCGCCAGGTCGAAGGCGCGCACCGCGACGTGGCCGGCCTGGGGCAATGTCACCGAGAAACTCGCGATGCCGCGGGCGGGATTGGGCCAGGGCGCGGAGAACCCCACGCTCGGCCCCGGGATCACGACGGACACCACGTTCGACATCACGGACCAATTCCCCCGCTCGTCCGCCGTCTTGAGCGCGAAGTAATAGACCTCGCCCTCGACCAGGTCGCGCACCGTGACGACTTGCAGCTGCCCGGCGGGAAGCGGGAGCGGCAGGTCCTGCGGCTCGGTGCCGGAAGCGAAGTTCTCCGGCGTGAGCGGGTCGCGCGAGTAGCGCAGATCGTAGAGGCTGGCGATGCCGATCATGGCGTCGTCGCCGGGCGCGGTCCACATCAGCGTGACCTCCGCCGCCGCGATCGGTCCGGCCGAGACGAGCATGCCCGCGGCCGCGAGGGCCGCGGCGATCAGCGGGGTGTAGCGGATGAAGCTCATGCGCATTCCACTGGCACGGGGGCTCCGGAGCGCACGGGCTCGTACCCTTCAACGCTGCGTGAACGCCGGTCAACGACCTGCGTTTCGCGGAACACGCCGTACGTCGCTCGCCTCGCGAGCAGGTGCCGGGGGATGGGCCCGAAACGCCGATGCGCTTCCTTGCGCGCGTGCGCGCGTGTGGGGACGCGCTTGCACGGCTAGCACTTCTATAGCAATTCGACGGCGACCAATCAAGCGCCAAGCGCGTTTCACGCCCGCCGATCGCCGACCGGGACGCGATCCCCCACCCCGATCGCGGGAGCGACGGGCGGAAGCCGCGCAGCATCCGGGTGGATCAGCGCAGCACGACCAGCCTCTGGACGAACGATGCCGGGCCGAGGCGCGCGGCGACGAAATAGACCCCCGCCGCGACCGCCCTGCCCCGCTCGTCGGCCAGGTCCCAGCTCAGCGCGTACGCTCCGGCCGCGCGCTCGCCCGCGGCGAGGCGCCGCACGCGCCGGCCGCCAAGATCGAGCACGTCCACCTGGACCGTCCCGGCGCGCGGCAGGGAGAAGCCGAGGCGTGCGGCACCGCGCGCGGGATTGGGCCAGGGCGCGGCCAGCGAAGCGCGCGCGCCCTGCGGTGGGGCGTCGAGCACCTGCTCGCTCGGGGCATCGAAGGTGACCTGGTAGGGCGGCAGCCCGGTGTCGAGCGGGCCCGCGAGCAGGTTGTCGGCGCCGGCGGCGAAGACGAAGAGCCCGGGCGCAAGCAGGTCGCTGTCGCACACGTAAAGCTCTCCGCGATCGTTCAAGGCACAATCGGTCAGGCTGAACCCCCCGGGCGCGAAGACGGTCCCGAGCCGCGTGCCGCTGGTGGCACTCCACGAGACCAGCGCGGTGTTGGCGGAAGCGTCGCTGACGATGGCGTAGGAATGCGCCGGCCCGTTCCACGCGAGGCTGCCCACGTCGCCGCCCAGCGCGGACTCGGTGATCGCGTAGCCCAGGCTCGCGAAGCTCACCGGATCGATCCATTCGATGCCGCCATCGAGCGCGCCGGGGGCCCCGGCGCAGCCGATCAGCAACCGGGTCGAGGGGCGGTCGAAGGCGAACGTCGTCACGGGATTTTTGCCCGTGAGCGTGATCGCCTGCTTTCCAGGCTGGATCGGGTACACGTCGAGCACGGTGTCGGCCTGGGTGTCGATCACCGCGATCAGGCTGTAGGCGGTGGGGACGAATCCCGCGTTGCGGTCGAGCCGCTGGAGCGAAACGAAAAGCCAGCGGTCCACCCGCACCATGCGGTGCATCTCGGGAATGCCGTCGGCGTCCGCGAAGGGTGCCAGCGGGACGACCCCGATCGTCCCCCCGGTCGAGGGGTCGACCACCAGCAGGTCCGACAGCTCGTAGCAGGTGACGTAGGCTCTGGTCGGCGAGACGAAGGCGATGTCCTGCGGGTTCGAGCCATTCCCCGTCGAGAACTGACGCACGGTGGCGTAGTTCTGCGCCGGGTCGATCACCTGGATGTTGTCCTGCCCGAAGCGGTTCACCACGTAGAGCAGGCCACCGTACCAGCGCATCACCGCGTCGGAGTGGACACTCGCCACGTCCACCGCCACCGCGCGGGTGTCGAGGCTCACGGCACTGAGCCCGCCGGTCGCGAAGTCGGTGGTGAGGACGAACGCCCGGGTCTCGGCGGCGGCCGCCGGGCCCGCCATGAGCAGGGCGAGGGCAAGGAACGGCGCGGGATCAGCGGGACGCACGGGGATCTCCTTCGAGTGGCTGGTGGGCATCGTGGCCGAGGCGCGTCTCCAGCGAGACGAACACGCCGCGGCCGGGAAGCGGGAATCCGGCGACGTCCGTCGCACGACTGTCGCCCAGGTTCTTGCCTTCGAGCGTGAGGCGCACGCCCTCGCCGAGCGGCGCGTAGGACAGCGACGCGCCCACCAGGCCGCGACCCGGCACGCGCTGGCGGTTGTAGCGATCGAGGTAGTCCTCGCCGATCCAGTGCAGGTCGGCGCCCGCGCGCATCCGACTCCGGCGCCAGTCGAGGCGCGCGTAGGCCTCGCGCTCCGGGCGCTGCGGCAGGCGCTTCCCGTGCCACGCCGGCACCGGGCCCTCGTCGCGCGCCGACTGCGCGGTGAACGACCCCGAGACCGCGAGTCCCACCGGCGTCGAGACATGGAGCGAGAACTCCTCGCCGCGGATCCGCGCGCGCGCGACGTTCTGCGCCTTGACGCTGCTCTGGGAGTTGCGCACGTAGAGGATGAGGTCCTCGCTCAGCGACTCGAAGTGCGTCCACTCGACTCCGGCGGCGAAGCCGGCGCCGGCGAGCGACCACCCGGCGCCCACGTCGCGGTTTTCCGCCCGCTCCGGATGGAGTGCCACGTTGCCGGTGACGCTGCCCTGGTTGCCGAACAGCTCGAGGAAGTCGGGTACGCGCGAAGCGCGCGTCCAGTTGGCCCTGACCTCGAGGCCGAGCGGCCCGGCGAGGCGCGCGCCGAGTTGCGGGGTGTCCAGCTCGCGCGCCACGGCGCTGCGCTGCAGCGACCCGGCGACGCCGAGCGCGTTGAGCCGGTCCTCCACCCGATCCCAGCGCCGCGCCGCGTGCAGCACCAGCCATTCCCCGAGCGGGCGGGCCTGGAGCCCGAGCGCCGCCCCGCGCGAGGCGCGCCGGCTCGGCGGCGGATCGGCGTACCCGTCGGCCGCATCGGCGGGTGCGGCGCGCTCGGCGCGCAGCGAAGCCGCGCCTTCGAGCGCCAGACCGAGCGGCAGCCGCGGCCAGCCGGCCTCGAGGCGCCCCTCTTCGGCGCCGAAGCGGTCGGCGGTGTCGTGCCGACCGAGACCCAGCTCGCCCTCGCGGTCGCGGAAGCGCGTGCGCTCGCGCTCGAGCGTTCCGCTCGCGCGGAGCCGAGGTGCGAGCCCCTCCTGGCGGCGCTCGGTCTCGAGCCGCGCGATCGCGCGGTCGATCGCGAGGCGCGGGTGTCGCGCGGGCACCGCGCCCAGGCCGGGCACGCCCTGCGCCTTGTGGAACCGGTCCAGCCGCGCGGCCACGCGGAGGCCGGGCGCCGGCAGCCAGGCCAGGTGGGCGAGGGCGGTGGCGGCGTCGAAGCGGTTGTTGAGCCGCACGCTGGTGCTGTCGTCCGCGGGATTGAAGGGCGTGCCGTTGTCGTCGGCGAAGCGGAAGTTCCCGGCCGAGCTCTGGTAGCCGAGGTGTAGCCAGCCGGCGAGCGGCCCACGGCTCGCCCCCGACGTGGCGCGCGCCTCCCAGGTGTCGAACGCCCCGCGTGCGACGCGCGCCTCGAGCAGCCCCGGGGTCGCGGCGGTCACCAGGTTGATCGCGCCACCGGGCGCGGCGAGCCCGAAGGCCAGCGGGGCGAGCCCGCGGTAAACCTCGATGCGCTCGATCGCCGTCGCCGGCAGGTCGGCGAGGTTGACCGTGCCGTGCGCCGCCGAGGTGAGCGGCGTGCCGTCGAGGTAGATCGCCACCTGGTTTGCCGGGGAGCCGCGCAACGACACGGTGCTGAAGGCACCGAGCCCGCCGTACTGCGTGACGTGCACGCCGGCGGCGGTGGCCAGCAGCTCGGGCAGCGGCTCGATCGCGCGGCCCGAGACACCAGCGGCGATTTCGGTGAGCGACGCGGTCGGCAACCGGCGACGCGCCTCCGAGGGCCGGCGCGCGCGCTCGACCCGGACCTCGGGCAGCACGTAGACCGGGTCGGGAACCGGCGGCGGTCCGGGCGCCGCGAGCGAGTCGCGGACCGCGGGCGCCGTATCGGCCGTGGTGAGCGCCGCGAGCGAGTCGCGGACGGCGGGCGCCGCGAGCGAATCACGGCCGGCGGGGGCCGGATCGGCCGTGGCGACCGCAGCGGACAGCAGCAGCAGGAAAGCGATCACGGCGTCTCGCGCGCCCCAATCGAAAGCCCCGCCCCCGGGAGAGCGCGATGGCAGGGCGGCACGCGTGCGCCGGCCCGGTCATCGCTCTCTCGCGAAGCGCGACGGGCGAATCGCTTCCGGGCAGGTTTCCTGACTCAGGGCCGCGGTACGGGTCTCGCCTTCCCGGCCGGAACGACCAGTGGCATGTGAGACCCGCGGGACCCATCACAGTGGCGGGACCGTGGGGGAATCGCACCCCCTTCCCTTTCAACCCACCTCGCGCGGGCACCCGGAAGTTGTCAAACGAACCCTGCGCTTCGCGGCGAGGGGTGTCAAGCGCGAACTTGGCGCCGGGCGCGGATCCCCCTCCGCACCGCCGGCCGCGTTACGTCTCCAGCACGGCGTCCAGCCGCTCGAGCCGCCGCTTCCAGTAGGATCGCATCCGCGCCGCGGCCGCGGCGGTCGGCAGCCGGGTGTGATCCACGGTGAGCTGGCTCTTGCGCGCGCCCTTGGCGGCGAAACGCACCTCGACGCTGCTCTTGCCGCCGTCCCACCCGATGCGGATGATCTTCCCCGGGGTGGCTTTGCGGATCGCGATCGGGGAGGTGGGCAGCCAGCGCCGCCTCAGCTTGGAGTCGGTCCAGGCGCCGAACGCGAGTCGGAGCGGCACCGCCAGCGTGCGGGTGGCGCTGACCTGGTAGCCCTTGGTGGTCTGGTGCTTCTCGCGGAGCCCCCGCGCGCGCTCGTATTCAACGGTCACGGTCTGGCACCACCAACCGCCGATCTTCGGCGTTTTCTTTCCCAGCAGCGTGGCGATCGCCTTGTGCTCGAGATTTCGCGCCCCGGCGCGATCGAGCAGCGCGAACCACTGCTTCCATGTCCTTCCGGTCTTCGACTCGACCGCTCGATCGCTCATCGAGGGCGTGTACTTCGCCTTGATCGCGCGCTTCATCAGGGGCTTCCTCCGGATCGGGAACGTGCGCCGTGGACGGCCGAATTTCTCACGGACGGGGCGCGTTGCGCAATTTCGTCTGGCGGCGCGCGAACCGTTCGGGCTAGCTTGGGGCTTCGAACGCCGGCCGCGGCAGCGGCACGGGCGCGGGGAGGACGCATGACCTCGGTCACGCTTCAGATCATCGGCACGGTGCGCAACGGACGGCACTCGGCGGGGGACCAAGGCTGGGGCGAGGTGGTCTCGACCATCGAGATCGCCCCGGCCTTCGCCGCGGGCCTCGCGGGCCTGGACTCCTTCTCGCACGCGATGGTGCTGTTCTACATGCACCTCGACCCCGACCGGGAGACGTCCACTCTGGTGCGCCGGCCGCGCGGGCGCGCCGACATGCCGCTGCTCGGCGTGTTCGCGCAGCGCGGGCGCATGCGGCCGAACCCGGTGGGGATCACGGCGGTGGAGGTCCTGGGGATCGAGCTCGGGCGGGTGACGGTTCGCGGGCTCGACGCGCTCGACGGAACGCCGGTGCTCGACCTCAAGCCCTACGTGCCGGTCTTCGACCGGCGCACGGCGGCACGGGTGCCCGAATGGATCGAGCACCTCATGCAGGGCTACTTCTGAGCCGAGGCGCGATCCGCGGCGTCCACTAGCGCCCGCGCGCGGCGGAACACGGCGTGCCACATCACGCGGGTCAGCCGCCCGGTGTTGGTGTTCTGCCGGCTCGGATGGTACGAGCTGACGAGACGCGCGCCGTCGGGGAGCGTGGTCTCACGGCCATGGGCGAAGCGCGGCCGCTGCTGCGGCCCGAGGCGGTCCCACCAGCCTGAAGCCTTGAGCCAGCGCTCGTGGCCGATCCCGCCCAGCGTCACGACCACCCGCACGCGGCGGAGCAGGCGGGTCTCGGCGGCGAGGAACGGGCGGCAGCTCTCGAGCTCGCGCGTGGTGGGCTTGTTCGCGGGCGGCGCGCAGCGCGCGGCGGCGGTCACGTAGCAGCCGTTGAGGCGCAGGCCGTCGTGCCGCCCGGTCGAGTCCGGCTGGTTGGCGAAGCCGAAGCGGTGGAGTGCCCCGTAGAGCCAGTTCCCGCTGTCATCGCCGGTGAAGACGCGCCCGGTGCGATTGCCGCCGTGGGCCGCGGGTGCCAGCCCCACCACCAGCAGCCGCGCCCGCGCATCGCCGAATCCCGGGACCGGCCTGCCCCAGTAGGCCTGGTCGCGGAACGCGCGCCGCTTCTCGCGGGCGACGCGCTCGCAGTGGGCGCGCAGCCGCGGACAGCGCTCGCATGCCACCACCGCGCGCGCCACCGCGGCGAGGTCGCGCGCGCCCGTGGACGCCGCGGTTCGGGCCTTCAAGTCGTGCGCGTTCATGGGTGCTCCCGGGCTGCCTTGATCCCCAGGCGGCGAGTCTCTAGATTGCCGCGATGCTCGACCGGTTGCGCGGTCTCCTGCTCGGCGGTCCGAAGAACCTATTCGACCCGCGCATCTTCCACAATCTCAGCCTGATCGCCTTCTTCGCCTGGGTCGGGCTCGGCTCGGACGGACTCTCTTCGTCCGCCTACGGCCCCGAGGAATCGTTCCTCCAGCTCGGAGCCCACCAGCATCTCGCCCTCTACCTCGCGCTGGCGATGGTGCTCACCGTCTTCCTGATTTCCGCCTCCTACAGTCAGATCGTCGAGATGTTCCCGACCGGCGGCGGCGGCTACCTGGTCGCCACCAAGCTGCTCGGACCCACGGCGGGCGTGGTCGCGGGGGGTGCCTTGGTGGTGGACTACATCCTCACCATCGCGATCTCGGTGGCTTCGGGATGCGATGCGATCTTCTCGTTCCTTCCGGTCGCCTGGGGCGGGTGGAAGCTGCCGGTGGCGGTGGTGATCATCTCGGGGCTGACCTCGATCAACCTGCGCGGCGTCAAGGAATCGGTGATGGTGCTCATTCCGATCTTCCTGTCCTTCATGGTGAGCCACGTCGCCTTGATCCTCTACGGCATCCTCGGCCACGCCGGCGCGCTCGGACCGCTGGTGGCCGACACGGTGCGCGAGACGCGCAGCTCGATCGCCGATCTCGGGCTGTTCGCGGTGTTCATGATCTTCTTCCGCGCCTACTCGCTGGGGAGCGGCACCTACACCGGGAT
>Ga0154739_1052_pt3 | contig 11177 bp, 10 predicted proteins | sample Rifle2008BG16ft_FD_105747 | JGI IMG/M metagenome (GOLD analysis project Ga0154739, IMG submission 105747) | Candidatus Eisenbacteria bacterium RBG_16_71_46 | reverse complement strand
GACGACGGGCGGGGGATTCCATGGCGCGCATCGTCATCCACGAGGTGGGGCCGCGGGACGGCCTGCAGATGGAGAAGCAGGTCGTCGCGATCGAGACGAAGGAAGCCTGGATCCGCGCGGTCATGGCGTCGGGCGTGGACATCGTGCAGGTCGGCTCGTTCGTGCATCCGGAGAAGGTGCCGCAGATGGCCGACACCGACGAGCTATTCCGCCGGCTCACCCGCGACAAGACCTCGCCCACGGTGCTCTCGGGCCTGGTGCTGAACGAGAAGGGCCTGGAGCGCGGGCTCGCCTGCGGGGTCGAGATGTTCTGCATGGGGGCCTCGGCGAGCGAGACCCACAGCTCGAAGAACACCGGCATGGGCACCGAGGAGGCGACACGCCGCATCATCGGCGCGGCCCGGCAGGCGGTCGCGGCGGGGAAGAAGGTGCAGGTCTCGGTGCAGTCGGCGTTCGGCTGCGGCTTCGAAGGGCCGATCCCCCAAGAGCGCGTGCTCGGCATGGTGCGCGCGTACCTGGAGGCGGGGCTCGGCAGCATCAGTCTGGCCGACACCGCCGGGCACGGCCAGCCGGCGCAGGTCGAACGGCTGTTCGGCGCGATCCGCGAGCTCGACCCCGCGGTCGAGCTGACCTGCCACTTCCACAATACCTACGGCCTCGGCATGGCCAACATCTTCGCGGCGGTCCGCTCGGGGGTGACCTCGTTCGAGACTTCTTTCGCCGGCCTCGGCGGCTGCCCCTTCACCAAGGTGGCGGCGGGCAACGTGGCCACCGAGGACTTCGTGCACGCGCTGCACCTGCAGGGTCTCCGCACCGACGTGGACCTCGACCGCCTGCTCGGCGTGGCGCGCGACGTGGCGGCGCACTTTGGGCGCGACCTGCAGGGCTTCGTCTACAAGATCGGACCCATCCCGACCAAGGAGCACGCATGAGCCAGTCCCTGCTCTCCGGCATCCGGGTCCTCGACCTCACCAACGTGCTGGCGGGGCCGTTCTGCACGCTGCACCTGGCGCTGCTCGGGGCCGAGGTCATCAAGATCGAGAATCCCAAGGACGGCGACCTGGCGCGCAAGCTGGGGATCGTGCCCGAGCTGAACGAGCAGCTCATGGGCACCAGCTTCCTGGCCCAGAACGCGAACAAGAAGTCGGTGACCCTCAACACCAAGAGCCCCGAGGGCAAGGAGATCTTCAAGAAGCTGGTGAAAACCGCGGACGTGCTGGTCGAGAACTTCCGCCCCGACGTGATGGGCCGGCTGGGGCTCGGCTGGGACGTCCTCAAGGAGATCAACCCGCGGCTCGTCTACTGCGCGATCTCGGGCTTCGGGCAGACCGGGCCCGACGCGTTCAAGCCGGCCTACGACCAGATCATCCAGGGCCTGAGCGGCGAGATGGCCGTCAACGGCGACGAGCGGCTCCACCCGCTGCGCGCCGGCTTCCCGGTGTGCGACACGGTGGGCGGCCTCAACGGGGCGTTCGGCATCATGGCCGCGCTCTACCACCGCGAGCGGACGGGCGAGGGGCAGTTCATCGACGTGGCGATGCTCGACTCGATCATGCCGCTGATGGGCTGGGTCGCGGCCAACCTGCTGATCGGGCACCAGCAGCCGGTGCTGATGGGGAACGACAATTTCACCGCCGCGCCCTCCGGCACGTTCCGCACCCAGGACGGCTACATCAACATCGCCGCCAACAAGCAGGAGCAGTGGGAGGCAGTGTGCGACGTGCTCGGCGTGCCTGGGCTCAAGACCGACCCGCGCTTCCAGAAGCGCGACGTCCGCAAGAAGCACCGCGGGGAGCTGACGCCGCTGCTCGAAGCCAAGCTCGCCGAACGCGGCACCCGGGAGTGGGTGGACCTGCTCAACGCCAAGAACGTGCCGAGTGGCGAGATCCTGAGCCTGGAGGACGCGCTCCGGCAGCCCCAGATCCGGCACCGCCAGACCCTGAAGCAGGTGCCGGTCGAGGGCATCGGCACCGTCCCGCTGTTCGGGCTCACCGCGAAGTTCGAGAAGACCCCGGGCGACATCACCGCGCCGCCGCCGCGGCTCGCGGCCCACACCGCCGAGGTGCTGGCGACCGTCGGCGTGAGCGCGGAGGAGCTGGCCACGCTCAAGTCGAAGGGCATAGTCTAGGAGCGCGCGATCGGCCGAGCGCACGACCGGCGCGGCGAGGCCGGCCGCACCCGCACGGTTTCACCAAGGAGTGATCCACCATGGCGATGACCTACGTACAGAAGCTGCTGGCCCGGGCGTGCGGCAAGCGCGAGGTGGCGGTGGGAGACGTGCTCGAGCCGCCGGTGCACCTGGCGATGTCGCACGAGAACGCGGCGCTCGTCCTCAACCAGTTCAACGAGATCTTCCAGGGCACCGGGCGCGAGGCGAAGGTGTGGGATCCCGACCGCATCGCCATCATCTTCGACCACCGCGTCCCGGCCGAGTCCTCGAAGACCGCCAGCAACCAGAAGAAGGTCCGCGAGTTCGTGGGCCAACAGGGCATCCGCAAGTTCCACGACATCCGCGGCGACGTGGGCGGCATCTGCCACCAGATCCTGCCCGAGAACGGCTACGTGAAGCCGGGCTCCGTGGTGGTCGGCACCGACAGCCATACCACCACGCACGGCGCGCTCGGGGCGTTCGCCTTCGGCATCGGCGCCACCGAGATGGCCTCGGTGTGGACGCTCGGCAACATCCTCAACGTCGAGGTGCCGGGCACCATCAAGGTCGTGGTGAACGGCCGGTTCCGCGAAAGCGTCTACCCCAAGGACCTGATCCTGCACCTGATCGGCACGCTCACCGCCGAGGGCGCCAACTTCAAGGTGATCGAGTTCCACGGCGAGGCGATCCGCGGCATGGAGACCTCGGGCCGCCTGGTGCTGTGCAACATGACCGTGGAAGCCGGCGCCACGGCGGGCCTGGTGCCGCCCGACGAGGAGACCCGCAGCTACCTGCGCGACGAGGCCGGCCTGAAGGAGATTCCCGAGTTCTTCGGCCCCGATGGGAGTGCCGTCTACGACCATGTGGTCGAGATCGACGCGGCGCGGCTCGAGCCGCAGATCGCCTGCCCGCACGCCGTGGACAACGTCAAAGGCATCGGTGCCGTGGCGGGCAAGAAGGTGCACCAGATCGTGGTCGGCTCCTGCACCAACGGACGCCTCGACGACCTCGAGATCGCGGCCAAGATCCTCAAGGGCAAGCGCGTGGCCGACGGCACCCGCATGCTGGTGTTCCCGGCGTCGTGGCGGATCTACCACCAGGCCATGGACCGCGGCTACCTGCGTGACCTGATGGAGGCCGGCGCGGTGGTGTGCAACCCCGGCTGCGGCCCGTGCCTGGGTATCCACCAGGGGGCGCTCGGCGACGGCGAGACCGCGCTCGCGACCACCAACCGCAACTTCAAGGGGCGGATGGGCAACCCTACCGCCGAGGTCTACCTGTCCTCGACCGCGGTGGCCGCGGCCAGCGCGATCACCGGCGTGATCACCGACCCGAGGGAGGTGCACTGAGATGGCCAAGGGCAAGGTCGTGCGCGAATTCGGCGACGACGTGTCGACCGACATCATCTACCCAGGCCGCTTCATGGCCACGGTGCTGCCGACGGAGACGCCGCAATTCGCCTTCGCCGACGACGCCGAGTTCAACAAGATGCTCAAGGCCAAGGAAGTCGCGCCGGGCAGCTTCATCGTGGCCGGCAAGAACTTCGGCTGCGGCTCCTCCCGTGAGCAAGCCGCCTCGTGCATCAAGGGCTACGATTTCACCGTGATCGCGCGGCACTACGCGCGCATCTTCCTGCAGAACTCGATCAACGTCGGGCTCGACATGGTGATCTGCCCGGCGATCGAGGCCGCCGAGGGGGACGAGCTGGAGGTCGCCGCGGGCAAGGTCTTGAACCACACCTCGGGCAAGTCGTTCCCGATCGAGCCGCTGCCCAAGGCGCGCCAGGCGATCATCGACGCCGGCGGGCTGATCCCGTACACGCGACGGCTCCTGCTGGAGCGCGCCGGGCGCTGAGGTCGGAGAAGCGCCCCGGACCGGAGCCACGCGCCGCGTGGCTGCCCGGGTGCCCATGGAGACCCACACCGCGCTGGCCAGCGTCGAGGGCGGCAAGTGGACGAAGCCACCGGAGGCGTCCGCGTTCTCCAAACGCCCATGGCCCCCCTAGCACGTCAGGAGGGCGATCGCGCAATAGTCAGCAGCCGAAACTAGGCGGTGTCAGCCGCTCGCTCCGCCGTTCCTGAATCTTCAAGATCCAGCGTCATCTCGACCATCGTGCGGCGAAACCCCAGCCGGTCGAAGAGCCGTTGCGCGGCATCGTTCCTGGCGGCGCTCCAGAGCACGACGCGCGGCATTCCCTTGGTCGCGACCCAAGCAATGGCGGCCTGAACGAGCTTTTCTCCAATCGCCTGGCGGCGGGCGCCCGCCTCGACGTAGACGTCGTGCACGAAGCCGCAGGGCGCGCGTAACTCCCTCCAGTTCAGCGGCTCGAGCCCCGCGTAGACGTAGCCGACGATCGCGCCGGCGCGCTCCGCCACCAGCACGACGCTGTCGGGGTCGTCGAGACGGGACATCAGGAAGCGTCCGTAGCCCGCCTCGGGCCGCTCCGTGAGGATGAAGCGCCGCGGATCGAGTTCGTGGTGCTGGCGCATGAGCGCGCCCCCGTAACGACCGAGCGCTGCTTCGTCCGATGTCGTGGCGGGCCGGATCGTGATGTCCTGCATCGCGCCTCCGAGGAAGAAGAGGGAAGACGAGGTTGATAAAACCCAGCGTGCGCCATGATACTGCCACGGTGATGTCTTCGCCTTCCGGGCCGCGTGCAACAGGAGGGGGCAGTCGGCAGCTGGTCCCGAGCGCGCCCGAGTGCTCCGGCGCCGGGTCGCGGCTCAAAGCCTCTTGAGGCCGAACTCGCCAAGGCATATCATGGCAGCGCCCCCGAACGAAGAACCGGGATCCGAGAACCCGACAACGGAGAAGTCACCGATGCGACGCCTTTCGATGCTCGCGGGTCTGCTGCTCATCGCCTTCCTCGCTCCACCGGCCTACTCCACACCCTTCGATCTCATCTACACCGATCAGATGAACGTCGCGCTCTGTTCGAATGGGTGCGGCATCACGCTCGCGGGGTCCGACTTCGCCCTGATCGTCAACAAGGGCACGACCGACATCACCGGCGCGCAGATGTACGGGACCGTCCTCACCGCGACCTCGTCCAGCCCCGAAGTCGGCCTCTTCCCGTTCGTCAACAATCCGGGGGGGCTCGATCCGACGCCGATCCATCCGAACGAGGCGGTCGGGAGCGTGTCATCGGGACCGCCCGACAACACCTTGCTGCTCTCGAGAGTGCTCCCCGGGGAGAGCTTCCGGAATTCGAGCCCGGCGCAATTCCTGGCGTTCACGGTGAGGCGAACCGGAACCAACACGTTCACGGGGGACGTGGTCTTCGACGTGACCACGACGCTCGGTGCCGATGTCGCGACGTTCCAGATGGTCGCGCACGTGTCGCTGGGGGATTTCGCGATCTCGTTCCCCCACGTCGCTCGGGTGAGCAGCGTGCCGCTGGTGACCCCCGCTCAGGTCACCAGCTGGGGCAGGATCAAGACGCTGTACCGGTGATCTGGAAGGACCCTCGGGAGTCGCTGGCACGCTCCCGCGAGAGGTGGAGTCCGGCGCGAATCGCCTGTGGACACGGTGTTCGGGAGCAATGCGACTCGACGAGCGGCCGCGGTCCACCCGACGGTCAACGAATGGGTCGGTAGAGACCGCGGATGAACTCGAAGTTGCAGAGCGTGACCGCGATCTGGCCGTGCTCGTCCTCGCGGAACCGTCCATCGGTGGTGAGCGAGAGCAGCAGGTGCTGCCCCCCGAGATTCAGCATCTCGCAGTCCACCGCCCGCAGCCTCGTGTCGAGTTGGCGGATCAGCGCGCGGTATTCGATCTCGCTCAGACACCCGAACTCCAACGCGGTGAGCGCATCCAGGCCCAGGCTGACCTCGATCTCGCCCCGGCTGTCGCGGCGCAGGTCGCCGTGCTCCGAGACCGTGACGACGAATTCGTTCTCCTCGAGCCGCTCGCCAGGGAACCCAAGTGCCCGCAATCGCGATTGCGAGGTCTCCAGCAAGTCCGCCGCCGCGGGCCCGACCAGGAGCCCCTTCTCCCGTGCGCCTGCGAGGTCGATCAGGGTCTCCGCAGGCCCCTCGGCCGATTCTCTCGGCTCGATGCCGCGGAAGCAGTCCCACAGGGTGTAATAGTCGTAATCGGGGGCGAGGATCGGCTGCGGCGTCTCCTCCGGGGTCAGGATGCCGGCGTGATCGTGGAACCGTCGGTCGTCGCGGAGAAAGACGCTGCGGGTGGAATGGTGCCCGGTCCGGTGAATGGCGCGCGGGAAGGTCGTCGGGATCCCCATCTGGCGGAGCCGTTCCGCGATGGCGCATTCCTCGAATGGGCTGTTGATGCCGTGCTCGCGGATGCGCTGTCCCGATTCGAGCAGCGGGTCCACCCGCGGGCGCGTTCCGACCCGTGACCGGCGGTAGACCAGCAGGACGTTGTCACGCGTTCGGGTGCGATAGACCTCTTTGTGCGACGAGAGCTTGGCCCGCGTCGTGCGCCGCCACCGGTCCGGAACGAAGTAGTCGAAGAGCGCCGGATTCCGGCCCACGACCCAGAGCCGGCCTCCGTCCGGGGCGGTCCCGAACACGTAGTTGATCCCAAAGACGGTCACGAGCCTGAGTCGCGAGGGAGGGGACGCGGTCGCGGATTCGCCCCTCGGCAGCTGAAGGCTCGAGTAGCGTTCGCTCTGCGTGGCCTTGAACCGCTTGTGGTGCTCCTCGGTCCGCTGGAGCAACTCGAAGTCCACGAGGCCGTAGGCGAGCCGCCCGTCCCGGTCGCGGAGCATCGATCCGTTTCCCCGCCTGCGGAGGATGAAGTGCTTCGGCTTGTTGTCGAGCACCCGGAATCCCCTGCAGCGGAGGTCCTCGATCACGCGCGGAGTCAGGTCCCGGAACTCCTCCTCGGTGATCTCGCCGGACTCGAACATCTGCTCGGCGTCCCGGCCCTCGATCCAGCCGTAGAGCAAGACGTACATGCGCTTGATGTCGAGCTCGATCGCTTTGACCGCGCTCTCCTGATCCTCGGCCAGCAGGCGACTGTGGGTGTGGAACGTGCTCGTGCTCCGTCCCAGCTCCCACGGCTTGCACTCCTCGGGCGGCACGTAGATCGCCAGCGGGTACTGGGTCCGGATCCGGACGAGCCGCGGCCCGAACACGCCGCGGCGCAACTCCATCACCAGGCCGAATTCCTCGAGCGGGCTGTTGAACCGGGCGGCTTCGAGCGTCTCGGGCGGCACGTCGTCCGGGAACGAGGTCTGGACCATGATGGAAACGTCCTGCGCCACACGAGAGAACTTGACCACGAAGCCGACCCGCCGGCCGCTCGCGAGGACCGTGGCCAGGCGATAGACGTGCCCCGTCGCTCCGGGCAGCCGCTCACCCTCCTCGACGTACCGGCGGTTCGCGTACCAGGCGCCGGGGAGAAGGGTGGAGAGCCACGGCCATCCGAAATGCGTGACGAACAGGTCGCCCCCTTCGGGGGTGCGGACGTGTCCGTAGTCCACCTCGAACGCGCGGACCACGCGCTCGGGTGGCAGGCGCTCGAAGGGCGTCGCGATCAGCTCCGCCAGCTGCCGGTTGGCGGGTTCGGCCGTCGCGCTCACTTGGCCCCGGCCATGTAGTCCGGGTATTCCGGATACCACATGGACTCCGCGACCAGGGCCTCCACCTCGTCGTCCTCGATCAGCCGGCCCAGGCGCAGATCGCGCGCCTTGCGGACCACCGTGGCCGCCACGCTGGCGCTGACCGCGCGCAGCTCCGACACGTCGGGATAGACCGCGCCCCGCTCGAGTCGTGCGTCGCTCACGTGCGTGGCCACGTTCCGGGCCGCGGCCAGGAGGAGCTCCTCGCTCACCTCCCGGCACTCGCTCAGGATGCAGCCCAGTCCCAGGCCCGGGAACACGAAGACGTTGTTGCCCTGGCCGAATTCGTGGACGCGGCCCTGGAACTCCACCGGGGCGAACGGACTTCCCGTGGCCAGGATCGCCCGCCCATCGGTCCAGCGCAGCGCTTCGGCCGGGGTGCACTCCGCCACGGACGTAGGATTGCTCAGCGGGAAGATGATCGGCCGCTCCACGTGCCGCGCCATCTCCGCGACCACGGCCTCCGTGAAGAGCCCCGGCGTGGCCGCGGTGCCGATCAGGATGGTGGGTTTCACGCGGCGCACCGACTCGAGGAGGTCGAAGGGGCCGTCGCCCGTGAAGCCGTGGTGCGTCAGCTCTTCACGGGTCATCGCCACCGGGCGCTTGTGCGGATCGGAGATCGGCGAATCCACCGTGAGCAGGCCACGACTGTCCACGAATGCCATCATGCGATGCGCGAGCTGAACGTCCACGCCATCCTCCAGCAGCGCGAGGTGCATCAGGCGTCCGATGCCGACGCCCGCGGCGCCGGCCCCGGCGAACACGATGCGCTGAGCCGCGAGACTCCCGCCGGTGATGCGCAGCGCCGAGACGATGCCGGCCAGCACGACGGCGGCGGTGCCCTGGATGTCGTCGTTGAAGCTCGGAAGCCGCCTGCGGTAGCGGTCGAGGAGCAGAAATGCGTTGTTCTTGCGGAAGTCCTCCCACTGCAGCAGGGCCCTCGGGAATGTCTCAATCACGCCTCCCACGAAGGACTCCGCGAACGACTCGTACGCCGCGCCGCGCAGCCGCCGCTGGCGATACCCGACGTAGAAGGGATCGTTCAGCAACTCCGGGTTGTCCGTCCCGATGTCGAGGCTCACCGGCAGGCATTGTTCGGGTCGGATACCCGCGGCAGCGATGTAGAGGGCGATCTTGCCGCAGGGAATCCCGATGCCCCCCGCACCCAGATCTCCCAGACCGAGGATCCGCTCGTTGTCGGTGACCACGATCAGGCGGATGTCACCGCCGGACGCATTCTCGAGGATCTCCGGCACGCGATCGAGGTCGTCCGGCGTGATCCACACCCCGCGTGGGCGGCGGAAGATGTGGCTGTATTGCTGGCACGCCTTGCCGACCGTGGGGGTGTAAACGATGGGCATCAGCTCGGCGAGGTTCTCGACCAGGACGCGGTAGAAGAGGGTCTCGTTCCGGTCCTGGAGCGCGAGCAGCCCGATGAACTTCTCGACGTCGTCTCGCTTGGCCCGCAGATGCTCCATCTCGAGGGTGGCCTGCTCTTCGATCGTGCGCGGAGTGTGCGGCAGGAGACCGAGCAGACCGAACGCCAGCCGCTCCGCGGGGGTGAAGGCCGAACCTTTGTTGTACCGGGGGGATTGCAGGAGACGCGTGCCCCGGATGCCTGGAGGTAGCGTTGGGCCGGACCTTCGAGAGTCGGCAACGACGCTGCACATGGTTCTCACCTTCCTCGTGGTTGGATGGTCATCTGTCGAGGCCAAATCGTTTCGCTTTGGCTGCCGCAGTCCTCGCGCACCGGACGCGAGTCGTTCCATCGGCCGGAGCCGTCCGTCCAAGGAGGGCGGTGGTTGGGGCGGGCCGTTCGACCTCGCGCCGACTCTCGAGCGCCGCCGCCGTCCGTGCGGTCGGCGTCTGCCCCGCGGCGGCTTGTGCCGCCGCGGCCGAAGAGAGCACCGCCGCGAGGGAGGCAGCGGCCAAGAGGATGGTGCGCATGGTCGTGGCTCCTGGCGCGGAAGGGATCATGGCTCCAACGGGCCGCCGCGCGCAAGGAGCGGGCGGCGGCTCGAGGCTCCTACGGAATCCTCCCCGTGGCAGCGGACCTCCTCGAACCCCACACGACTCCCGGCCCGAATCCCGTCGACGTGATCCGGAACCACCTGAGCACGCTGCCGCCGGTGCGCGCGACCCGCGGACAGGTCGTCCGTGCCCCGTCTTGGAGAGTGCCTCCGTACGGAGTAGCCTTGCGCGCCGAGATCGACCTGCCGTGTTGAATCATCAAGATCCTGGACCGAAGACCGGAGGAGTCGCCATGTCGCATCGCACGAGCGGGCCACACCCGTGTGCCCGGACAATCGCCCTGGCTGCCGTCATCGCGCTGATCGCCGCCGCCTCGATCGCCACCGCCGACGTGACCGTCAAGCAGAAGACGGTCACCTCGGGGCTTGCCGGATTCGGAAATGGATCCACGGTCTCGACGCTCGTCATCGCGGGCGACCGGAGCCGCAGCGACGAGGAGTCCACCTACAGCGGCCGATTCAAGGCGCTCGCGGGCGGCGGCAAGCCGCGCAAGTCGGGGGTCATCACGCGGCTCGACCAGGAGCTGATCTGGACGCTGGACGACGAGAAGAAGCAATACGTCGAGATGACCTTCGCCGAGATGCGCCAGATGATGGAGCAGGGGAAGGCCGAGATGGAAGCCGAGGACGCGGAGCAGCAGAAGCCGCAGGACGCCGACATGGAATTCAAGGTCGACGTCAAGCACACGGGCAAGAAGGAGACGGTGAACGGATTCCCCGCCGAGCAGGTGATCATCACGCTCACCGGGACGTCGACGGACCAGCAGACCGGCAACCAGGGTTCCATGACCATGACGCTGGACCAGTGGATGTCGGAGGCGGTGCCCGGAACCGCCGAGGTGCAGGCGTACTACCGGCAGTTCGCCGAGAAGCTCGGAATCGATCCCCAGATGCGGGGCATGGGTGGCATGGCGATGGCGATGTATGGCAACGCCATCCGTAAGCTGGCCGACGAGATGAAGGATCTGAAGGGATACCCCGTCCGGAGCACCATGACCATCGAGACCGGGGCCAAGCTCTCGCCCGAGCAACAGGCCGAGATGGAGAAGGCGAAGGCCGAGCAGGCGAAAGCCCAGGCCGAGGAGAGCAAGAAGCAGGAGGCCGCGGAGGACGCGGAGGCCACGGCGGAGGCGGGTTCTTCCGTCAAGCAGGGCAAACTCGGCAGCGCGCTGGGCGGGATGCTGGGTCGCAAGTTGGGCAAGGCGGCCGGGAAGAAGGCCGAGGAGAAGGCCGGCGCCGCAGCGGGGCCGAGCGGACCCGGCTCGGGTCCGGCGTTCACCGCGACGACCGAGGTGCTGAGCGTCACGAGCGGCGCCGCGAGCGTCGGCTTCGACGTGCCGGCCGGCTACAAGAAGATCGAGCGCTCGAAGAAGTAGGCGGCCGGCGAGCCGCCGCGGAGCCGGCCACCCGC
>Ga0154739_1005_pt1 | contig 11557 bp, 10 predicted proteins | sample Rifle2008BG16ft_FD_105747 | JGI IMG/M metagenome (GOLD analysis project Ga0154739, IMG submission 105747) | Candidatus Eisenbacteria bacterium RBG_16_71_46 | reverse complement strand
CGCCCGCGCGGCGGACCCCGCGGGCCTCAGGGCCGGGAGGTGCCGGAACGAGGCTAGGTTCCGTCCGAGAATGCCCGAGGGCAAGGCGTCGCGGTCGAGCGACGATAATCGTGGCCGACCACGCTGCGCGCGGTGCCCGGCCACGTTGGAGCGAGGAGCTGGCCGCGCAACGCAGCCATCGGGCATCCTCAGACAGAACCTAGGCGATCCACCCCGCCGCGCGCGCCGCCCACCACCCGAGGTGGAACGCCGCGCAGGCGGTGAGGCCGGCGATCACGTCGTCGGCGACCACGCCGAAGCCGCCCGGCAGCCGCTGGATCTCGCGCGCCCCGAGCGGCTTCCACACGTCGAACAGGCGGAAGAGCAGGAACGAGGCGGCGAAGGCGGCGAGCGCATGCGGCACCAGCAGCAGTGCCAGGCTCTGCCCGATCGCCTCGTCGGCGACGATCGGCTTGGCGTCGTGCCCGAGCGTCTTCTCCGCCTCGCCGCAGATCCAGATCGCGAGCGCCGTGCCGAGGGCGATGAGCGCGAGCGCCACAGGCAGCGGCGGCACCGGGAGGAACCAGCCGATCGCCGCCACCACCGCGCTGCCGGCGGTAGCCGGCGCGATCGGCGCGTAGCCCGCGGGCCCGAGCGTGGCGAGGAAGCGGAGCGCGGTCCTCACGCCCGCTGCGGGATCGCCGGCGGCGGCGGCTGGGGCCGGGGCGCGACCGGGCCCGAGAGTCGCGCGAGCACCGCCTTGCACGAGGCGCGCAGGGTCTCGTTGACGCCATGGCCGGTGGTCGCCACCGCCTCGAAGTCGGGCAGGCCCCGCGGGTTGAGCAGGCGGCGCATGCGGTCGAGCGGGAGTGCCGCCGGCAGGTCGCGCTTGTTGTACTGGAACACCCGCGGCAGCCGAGCGGACTGCTCGGGCGAGAAGCCCTGCACCCGCAGATGCTCTTCGAGATCCCGCAGCGAATCGAAGTTGGCCTGCTCGCGCGAGGGGTGCGAGTCGGCGACGAACACCACCCCGTCCACGCTCTGCAGCACCGCGCGGCGCGACAGCCGGTAGTAGACCTGTCCCGGCACGGTGTAGAGATGGAAGCGGGTGTTGAAGCCGTTCACCTGCCCGATGTCGATCGGCAGGAAGTCGAAGAACAGCGTGCGCTCGTTGTCGGTCGAGAGCGTCAGCAGCCGTCCGCGCCGCTCCGGGGGGAGCCGGTCGTGGAGGCACTGGAGATTGGTGGTCTTCCCCCCCAGCCCGGGGCCGACGTAGACGATCTTGAAATGGATCTCACGCGCACGATGATTGATGAGCGCCATGCCGTCCCGGTGGGTGCGAGCGGGCCAGGAGCCGGCCGGCTAATCCCCGAAGAGAGCGTCCAGTTCCCGGCCCGCGGCGGCGGCGAATTCCCCGTCGCCGGCTCCCGGCACCGGCTCGACCAGCCCGACCTTCTCGAACAGGCCGCGGAACACCGCGTCGAGCGTACCCGCCGCGCGACGGGCGCGGAAGCGCACCAGCCCCAACGTGCTGCGCCGGTCGAACACGGTGCACATGATGACGCGTTCCGCGAGCAGGCAGGAGTGGATCGAGCGGCTGCGCCCCTCGCTCACCACCGCCTCGATGCCGCTCTCCCCCATGAGCTGGGACAGCTCGGCGTTGGCGGTGAAGTCGGCGGCGACCAGGCTGGCGAAGGCGGTGGCGTCGATGTCACCGGTGCGCCCGGCCGTGGTGATCAGCTGGCCGGACCGGTCCACGAGGTGGACGGACAGGGCATTGGTCCGTTCGAGCAGCTCGTTGAGCACGAGGTCGATGGATCGAAAATCATTTTCGAACAGAGTCCATTGAGGCATGGAACCCCCCCGCTCTCCAGCGGTTCAAGGGCCACCGTCCAGACTCCGTGGCACGTCCTTGTTCCCGCGGGATGGTTACCATGCGGAACGCGTTGCGGCAAGAAATGTTTCGCGGATCACGGCCGGACCGGCGGGGGCCCGTCCGGTCCCGGGGGGGCGACCCCGCGCCTCGCGAGGTCGGGCCGCGGCGGGGGCGGGACGGCGATCCGACCGCACGGCGGCGCTCTACCGAGTCAGGAACCCGCGCGAAGCCGCACTTCAGCGCTTCGGACCGCCGGGGCCCGCTCCAGGAGCCCCCGGGCCGCCGGCTCCCGGCTTGGCCGGAGGCGTCGCTCCCGCGCCGGCCCTGGGTGCCGGGCGGGACGCCGCCGGGGGCGGCGGGTGGGCCACGTCGTGCTCGTCCTCGATCTCGCCCACGATCTCCTCGAGGATGTCCTCGAGCGTCACGATGCCGAGGAAGCTTCCCTCCTCGTCGCGCACCACCGCCATCGGGCGGCGCACCCGGCGGAAGGTCTGAAGCAGGCGGGCCACGCCCTGCTGGGGGTGGACGAACAGCGGCTCGTACATGGCGTCCATCAGGATCACCAGGCCCCGGAGGCTGAAGAGGTGGAAGAGATCCTTGGTGTTGACGATGCCGACGATGTTGTTCGGTTCGCCGTCCCACACCGGCATGCGCGTGTGCGCGGTATCGCGCGCGGTCCCCAGCACCTCGTCCTCGGTGGCCTGCAGCGAGAGCGTCACCACCTTCTCGCGCGGCACCATCACGTCCTGCACCCGCTTGTGGCTCAGGCGAAAGACGTTCTCGACGTAGCTCGCCTGGTCCGCCGGCAGCACCCCGGCCTCCTCGGTCTCCTCGACCAGCATGCGCAGCTCGTCCACCGAGTGCACCAGCTTGTGCGGCGCGAGCGCGGGCAGGCGGAGCTGGCGCACGACCCAGTTGCCGGCCCCGTTCATGAGGCGGATGAACGGCCGGAACACCCGGCCGAACAGCAGCACCGGCGCCGCCACCACGAGCGCCACATCGTCGGCGCGCTCGAGCGCGATGGCCTTGGGCGCGAGCTCGCCGAGCACGACGTGCAGGAAGGTGATGAGCAGGAAGGCCACCGTCACGGCCGCGGCGTGCGTGGCGGCCAGGCCCCACGCCGCAGGCATCCAGTGGAACAGCGGCTCGAACAGGTGCGCGAGCGCGGGCTCTCCGACCCAGCCCAGTGCCAGACTCGCGAACGTGATACCGAGCTGGGTCGCGGCGATGGCGTCGTCGAGGTGCTCGACCGCCTGCTGCACCGCGCGCGCGCCGAATCGCCCGCCTTCGATCAGCTCCTCGACCCGCGTCCAGCGCACGGTGACCAGCGAGAATTCGGCGGCGACGAAGAAACCGTTGAGGGCGACGAGCAGCGGCACGGAGAGCACCCCGAGGACGTCGACGAGGATGGATGGCATGGGCACGGCCCGGGCGGCCTACTCCACCTCCTGACGTCCCTCGAGGGCGCGCGCCAGCGTCACCAGATCCGAGTACTCGAGGTCGGAGCCCATCGGCACGCCGCGCGCGATGCGCGTCACCTTGATCCCCATCGGCCGGAGCAGGCGCGAGAGGTAGAGCGCGGTGGCCTCGCCCGCGACGTTGGGATTGGTGGCGAGGATCACCTCCTGGATCTCCCCGGCGCGGAGCCGCTCGAGCAGCTCGCGGATGCGCAGGTTGTCGGGGTGGGTGCCGTCGAGCGGCGAGAGCGCGCCGCCCAGCACGTGGTAGCGCCCCTTGAACTGCCCGGTGCGCTCGAGCGCGATCACGTCCAACGGCTGCTCGACCACGCACACCAGGCGCCCGTCGCGCTCGGAGTCGCGGCACAGCAGGCAGGGGTCGCCCTCGCTGAAATTGCCGCACACCGAGCAGAATCCGACCTGCTCCTTGACCGTGCGGATGGCATCGGCCAGCCGCATCGCGTCCTCGCGCGTGGCGCGCAACAGGTGCATCGCCAGGCGCTGGGCGCTCTTCTGGCCGATGCTGGGGAGCTTGACCAACTCTTCGATCAGGATTTCGAGGTACTTCGAGCTGTACATGTCGGGGGGCCGCGGGCGCTAGAAGGGTAGCTGGAGGCCGCCGGTGAGCTTCCCCATCGCCTCGCTCATCTCGGACTCCGAGGTGCGCTGGGCCTCGCCCACCGCGGTGATCACCAGGTCCTCGAGCAGCGACACGTCGCCGTCCGCGAGCGCCTCGGGGCTGATGGAGATCTCCTTGAGCATCTGCTTGCCGTCCACCACCGCCTTGACCAGCCCGCCGCCGGCGCTGGCCTCGAAGCGCTTCCCGGCCAGCTGCTCCTGCAGCTCGGCCATCTGCCGCTGCACCTTCTGCGCCTGCTTCACCATGTCGCCAAAGCTCTTCATCACTGCGTCCTTTCGCTGCCGCGGTCGGTGCGTTCGATGATGTCCCCCTCGAACCAGGCGATCGCGCGATCGATGAGCGGCTTGAGGTCGGCCTCGCTCGGCCGCGACGGAAGTGCCTGGGCGTCGGGCGGCACGCAGCGCAGTCGCAGCGGTCGGCCGAAGGCGCGCTCCAGCTCCTCGGCGACGATCGCGCGGTTCTCCTGCTCGTCGATCACGGTGCGGTGCAGCTCGTCCGTCGCCAGGTCCAGCGTCGCGGGGCTAGCGCCGACCAGCCGGCTCTCCTCGAGGAATGCGCCGAGCATGCGCTTGCGGCCGTTGACCGCGACGATGGTGGCCCGCCAGCGCGCGACCGCCTCCGGGTCGGCCTGCGGCGGATCGCCGGCGGCGCGCGCCTCGATCGTGGCGGTCGGTGCCGTGGTCGGGCTCGGCGCGGCCGGCGCGGTCGTCGCGCTCGTCGCGCTCGGCGCGGTCGTCGCGCTCGTCGCGGTCGCGCGCCCCGCGGCGCCGAATGCGCTACCCGCGCCCGGCCCGGTGCTCCGCGCGGGAGCCGCGGCCGGCGCGCTCGCGCGCGTCGAGCCGGTCGGAGCCGCGGGAGGGGTGCCCGCGGACCACGGTGCTCGCGCCGCCGAGCCGGGCGCGGATGCCGCCGGCCTCGTCGCGGCCGCCGAGGCCAGCGCGGGACCGCCTCCCGCCGGGGCCTCGCGCTTGCCGGCGGCGCCCGCGCCACCGAGCCGGCGCTCGAGCTGCTCCAGCCGCTCGAGCAGCTCGGCCAGCGTCTCCCCCGGCTCGAGCGTGGCCATCTGCAGTACGGCGGCTTCGAGGTGGATCAGCGGCTGCGGGCTGTCGCGCATCGGCCACGAGGCCTCGGAGGCGAGCCGCAGCAGGCGCAGCAGGTCGGCCTCGGACCAGCCCTCGCCCATCGCCTTGAGCCGCGCCAGATCCTCGCCGCCCGCGGCCACCAGGTCGGCGCCCTGCGGGTCCACCTTGAGGATCAGGATGTGGCGGACGTGCTCGCTCAGCCCCTCGGCCAGGTCGCGGGCGTCGAGCCCCTTCTCGAACGCGCGGTGCAGCGCATGGAGCGCCGCCTTGGGATCGCGCTTGACGATCGCCTCGGCGATGGCGAAGAACGCCTCCTGATCCGGCAGCCCCAGGACACGGCGCACCAGCGCCTCGTCCACCCCGGGCTCGCCCGCCGAGACCACCTGGTCGAGCGCGCTCACCGCGTCGCGCATCGAGCCCTCGGACTGGTGCGCGATCAACAGTGCGGCGCCGTCGGCCAGCGTGAACTGGACGCCCTCGGGGTCCGCGCGCTCGCGATCGGCGATCGCCAGCAGGCGGTCGGCGATCTTGCGCAGCGGCACGCGCGCGAAGTCGAAGCGCTGGGTCCGCGAGCGGATGGTCTCGGGCAGCTTCTGCGGATCGGTGGTGGCGAAGATGAACACCAGGTGCGGCGGCGGCTCCTCGAGCGTCTTGAGCAACGCGGCGAAGGCGTCGCCCGAGAGCTGGTGGACCTCGTCGATGATCACCACCCGGTACGAGCCGCCGGTGGGCGTGAAGCGCACCTTCTCGCGCAGCGCCTGGACGTCGGCGATGCCGCGGTTCGAAGCGCCGTCGATCTCGGCGACGTCGAGCGAGACGCCGCTGGTGATCTCGGTGCAGCTGGTGCAGGTGTTGCAGGGGTCGGGGCCCTGGATCTGGCCCGCGGCGCGTTTCTCGCAGTTGAGCGCCTTGGCGAGGATGCGCGCGCTGGTGGTCTTGCCCACGCCGCGCGCGCCCGCGAACAGGTAGGCCTGGGCCACGCGCCCCCCCTCGAGCGCGCGGCTCAGCACCGAGCTGACGTGATCCTGCCCGATCACGTCGTCGAAGACCTGGGGGCGGTACTTGAGGGTCAGCGCGCGATGGGCCATGGACTCCCGAGCACGAGAGAAAGGGCCAGGTTTTTCAGCGGCGCACCCGAGTGATTGCTTACCGCTGCTACCTTCCGGTCCTGACGGGGTTCACAAGGTCGGGTCGCGCTGGGCCTGGCCCAGTGAGAATGGTGGAGATGAGCGGATTCGAACCGCCGACCCCCTCGTTGCGAACGAGGTGCTCTCCCAGCTGAGCTACATCCCCACGAAACCGAGGGTTGGGCCCGCGCCCCCGCCTGCCGGGATGCGCGAGCAACCGAGCCCGCGCATATTAGCAGCGGGCGCACGCAGGTCAAGCCGCGCGCGGCGCGGCCCCGGCGCTCCGCAGCGCCCGCCGCGGCATGGCTTCGAGGTCGAGGCAGGACGCGTGATCGTTCCGCGCCGCACGCGCCGCGGCATGGCTTCGAGATCGAGGCAGAACCCGTGATCGTTGCGCGCCGTATCCGCCGCGGCTGCCCCGGCAGCGGCTCAGCGCCCGGCGAGCGCCGCGCGGATGAACGCCGAGACGTCGCGCTCGAGCTTCGCCAGCTCGCCCTCGTCGATGTACATCATGTGGCCCGCCTCGTACTCGCGCGTGGTGACGCGCGGGCGCTCGGTCGGATCGAGCCCGAGGTGCGCGAGCGTGTACTGCGTGGCGAAGTAGGGCGTGGCGAGATCGTAGTGCCCCGAGGCCACGAACAACTTCATGTCGGGGTTGCGGGCGAACGCGTCGCGCAGGGCGTCGCTCACGTCGGGAAAGCCGCGCCCCCGGGTACTCCAGTCCCACGGCCCGATGCCGCCGCCCAGGATGTGGTAGGGCGCGTCGGTCTTGTAGCCCAGTGCGGTGCGCACGTAGTGGTTGAAGGTCGCGGTGTAGGGCGGCCGGATCGCGGCCATGCTCGGATCGAACCCCGGCGTCTCGGCCACGGCGCTCTCGTCCACGCCCTCGAAGCGGCTGTCCAGACGCCCCACCGTGCGCCGCCGATCGCGCAGCAGCTCCTTGCAGAAGTGGTCGATCTCGATGCGCAGGTCCGAGCGGTCCACGTAGTCCGGACCGAGCCCGGTGTAGCGGGCCAGGTGCTCGATCACGACCGACCGCTCGGCGGCGGCGAGCCGGTCGCCCTTGGCCAGCGCCTGCGGGTAGTCGGTCGCGGCCCACTGCTCGACCTCGGCGAGCACCCCCGGCAGATCGCGCTGCTGGAGGTCGGGAGGCAGCTTCTTGTGGTACCAGGCGGTGGCGGTGTAGGTCGGCAGGAACAGCGGGTAGGGCAGGTCGTTGCCGCGCGCGAACCCCGCGGTCTCGAAGTTGAGGATGGACGACACCAGGATGATGCCGTTGAAGGCGATGCCCGAGCGCTCCACCAAGTCGCCCGCGAGCCCCGCCGCGCGCGTCGTGCCGTAGCTCTCCCCCACCAGGAACAGCGGCGAGGACCAGCGCTCGTAGCGGGTGAGGTAGAGCCGGATGAAGTCGCCCACCGAGCGGATGTCGCCCTCGATGCCCCAGAATTTCCTCCCCAGCTCCGGCTTGGCCGGGCGGCTGTACCCGGTGCCCACCGGATCGATGAACACCAGATCGGTCTGGGCGAGCCAGGTGTAGGGGTTGTCCACCAAACGGTAGGGCGGTGACGGCATGCCGCCGTCGGGCAGCATCTTCACGCGCTTCGGACCCAGCGCGCCGAGGTGGAGCCACACCGAGGAGGACCCGGGTCCGCCGTTGAACGAGAACGTGAGCGGGCGCTGGGCCGCCGCGCTCGGCCGGTCGGCGACGTAGGCCATGAAGAAGATCTCGGCCTCCTTCTCGCCCTCGTCGTTGGCGAGCGGGAGCTTCCCGGTGGTGACCGTGTACTCGAGCGGCCGTCCGCCGATCACGATCTGGTGGTGGGTGACGACCGGGGCGTCGGTGGCGCTCGTGTCCTGGCGCGCGACCCCAGCGGGAGCGGCGGCGGCGGCGCCGGGCGCCGTCCCGGCGAACGCGAGCAGGAGCAGCGACGGCAGTGCCGACTTCAAGGCGGCGCTCCTTCGGTGGGTGGGGGCCATGGCGGAGAGAGAGGGATTCGAACCCTCGAGGCGGTATTAGCGCCTACACGATTTCCAATCGTGCTCCTTCAGCCGCTCGGACATCTCTCCGCCATGTGACCTTTGTACCTGCGTGCGGCGGAAACGCTTACCATGCCCGCGGAGGCCCCGGCAAATCCTGGGCAGACTGCGCGGGCGGTTTCGCGTAGTATGTCGGTCTTGCGGGCCTGTCGCCGCCATCGCGGTCCGCTCCATCCCGCACACCGCGAAGGAGGCAGTGACCATGCATCGCCGAGCCACCCCCACGCCCCACCCGATCCTCGGGCTTGGGCTCCTCCTCGCCTGCGCCCTCGCCGTCGTTTGGGGCTTCGCGCCGCGATCCGCGGCCGCGCAACAGGCGCCGCTCAGCTCCGAGGAGATCCAGCAGCTCTCCGCCGCGACGCTCGATCCGCAGAAGGCGCTGACCGCCATTCCCCGGCTGCGCTCCATCCTGGCCTCGAACCCCGAGCCCAACTACGCCATGTTCGCCCGCCAGCTCCTGCTGCGCGCACTGATGGTGAGCCAGGCCCCGGTGGCGCAGATCATCGCCTGCGCCGACACCGCGAGTGCCAACCTGCCCGACGATCCCCAGGCACGCATCTACTTCTACGGCGAGCTTTCCCAGTACGTCATGTATCGCGGCGGCGCGGCGAAGAAGGCGCTGGAGTACGCGCGCCACGCCGTCGAGTCGCTGCCCAAGGACGCGGATCCGCAGCTCGTGGCCATCGCCCAGGGCACGCTCGGTCGCGCCCAGCTCGAGAACAAGGACTACGCCGGGGCGATCGCCACGCTCACCCGCGTGGCGGCGACCTCGCCCGACAGCCAGCGCGTGCTCTCGCAGCTCGGCACGGCCTACGAGGCCGTCGGCAAGGCCGATCAGGCGATCGACGCCTACATCCGCTCGGTCGCGGTCTTCGCCGGCCGCGACTCGTCGGCCGCCGCGCCGCTGCAGGCGCTCTACGTCAAGCGCCACGGTTCGGCCAAGGGGCTCGACGCGCGGATCGCCGCGGCGCGCGGGGCGTCGCGGAACGGCGAGGTGTTCGTCGCGCGGCGGCACGAGCAGCCGGCCCCGGCGTGGTCGCTTCCCACCCTCGCCGGAAAGACCGTGAAGTCGGCCGACCTCGCCGGCAAGGTCGTAGTGCTCGACTTCTGGGGCTCGTGGTGCGGCCCCTGCCGCATGGAGCTGCCCCTGTTCCAGGCGCTCTACCAGCGCTACAAGGACCGCGGGGTCGCCTTCTACGGCGTCAACTGGGAGCGCCCCGGGCCGGCCGAGGCCCGCGTGAAGCTGGCGAAGGACTACATGGAGCAGAACAAGCTGAGCTTTCCCGTGGTGCTCGACCACGAGCAGGCGGCCAGCACCGCGTTCGGGATCCAGGCCTTCCCCACCGTCTATCTCATCGACAAGACCGGAATGATCCGCTTCCGCAACGTCGGCTTCTCGCCCGAGATCGACGAGATCCTGACGCTCCAGCTCGATTCGCTGCTGAAGTAGCGGGCGCGATCGGACGAAGCGCCGGCGCCGCGCGGGCGGAGCGCACGCGCCCCGGGCCGGCGCCGCGGGGCGCGCAGCGCGGCGGGCCGCCCGCGAGCCGCCCATCGCGCGCCGGGCGCTCGCGGAGCGTGGTTCGAGCGCGCCCCCGCAGGGCCCTTGCGGCGACCCGGGATCTTCCTCAGGACTTTCGTTGACAGGCCCGCGGGGCCTCCTTATCTTCGCGCGTACGCGGAAAGGAGGTGATCCATTGCCTAGTACCGAGAAGTGGATCGCGGAGGTGGCTGTCCGCTAGGCGGCCCACCGTTCGGCGGTTGGGTCCGTCCGCGAATCCCAACAGCCTACCGGTTGTGCGGGAGGTGGAGTCCTCGCCTCCCGCCTTCTTTTTTGGTGCCGGCGGCGACCCGTGTTGCCTCAGCCCGGGCGCGGCGGCAGCCAGCCCATCAGCGCCGCGAAGGTCGCGGCGATCAGCAGCAACGCCGCGAGCGCGACGATGAGGTGGCTGACCGACCAGTGCGCACTCTCTTCGTCTTCCTCGGGAGCGGTCGCGGCCGGGAGCGCCGGCGCGACCACCGCGGGTCCCCCCGGCGAGTGGAGCGACATCCCAGCGCGCAGCGGGATCGGCGTCGCCGGCGCCGGGGGCGCGGGCGAGGCCGCGGGAGCGCCCGGTCTCGGCGGCACTCTGAGCGGCGCCGGCTGCCACTTGGGGACCGGTGCGCCCGACCCCTGCCGCGGCGTCCCGGTGGATCGAATCGACTCCACTCCCGGAATCGGGACCGGGGGACCGGAGGAAACCCCGGGCGAGGAGCCCGGCGTGCGGGTCCAGCGGCCCGCCGGCGGAGCGGGTGCCGACCCTCGGGGCACAGGGGGCCCGAGCGGCGGGCGTGGCGTCCGCGTCTCGGAAACGGTCGCGTCCGTTCGGCGTGGCGGATACGCCGACGGGTCGGGGAAGCGCTCGAGCCCCAGGATCGGCTCGGGGCGCTTCGGGGGCGGCGGCGGAGCGTTCTCGCCCGCCGGCGGCGGCAGACTCTGGTCCGGGCGCGGCGGCTCGTCGTGCCCTCCCGCCCGCGGCGGCGGCAAGCTCTGGTCCGGGCGCGGCGGCGGCGCACTGCGATCCGCGGGCGGCGCCCCGCTCGGCGTGGACGACCGGCGCGTTGCCGCCGGCTGATGGGCCCGTGGCGTCGCGGCCGCGGGGCGATCGGCTCCTGGTCTCCTCGCCGCCGAGCGAACCGTGGCCGGCAGGGGCGCCGTGTCATCGGTCCCCGTCGCCGCGAGCGGTTGTTCCGCCGATTCCGCACCATGCACGTCCGGACGATACGAGACCGACAGCTCGAACTTGCTGAAACGGATGATGTCGTTCTCGACCACCGGGCACGAGCGCTGGACACGGTCGTTGACGAACGTCTGGCCTGGGGGGCCGAGATCCACCATGCGGTAGTTCCCGGACGGCGTGCGCACGAGTCGGAATTGTTCGAGCGCCACGCCCGGATTGTCCACAACCACGTCAGCGTCCGGATCGCGCCCGACGACGATCACCGGTTGGGCGAATTCCCAACGCCGAATCAGGCGACCCTTGATCGTCAGTCGCAGCTCGATGCGGTCGGTCGCTTCGATCACTCGTTCCGTCCGTGGATCCCGTTGAGAGGAAAACGATTGCCCATGCGCGGCAGCCCGACCGGAGAACCGACCGGGCGGGGTCGCGCGTTTTCCATGTATATCGGCCGGGGGGCCGCCAAGGCTTGAGCCGCTTGAGGTTGGAGAGGGCGGCGGGTGGGGCGGGCGGGGACGGTGAGTGTGGGGGCGGGGGCGCCGAAGGGGAGTCGAGGCGCGGTCGCGGGCGGGCGGTGGCGAATCGGCCGGAGTCACGGCGGCGGGGGTCCGCTCAGGCAGCGCGTCGGCCGGCGCAAGCTGG
>Ga0154739_1107_pt2 | contig 11712 bp, 4 predicted proteins | sample Rifle2008BG16ft_FD_105747 | JGI IMG/M metagenome (GOLD analysis project Ga0154739, IMG submission 105747) | Candidatus Eisenbacteria bacterium RBG_16_71_46 | reverse complement strand
CGCTACGGGGATTCGAACCCCGGTCTGATGGCTGAGAACCACCTGTCCTGGACCCCTAGACGATAGCGCCACGGACCCGCGTCGCGCGCGTCGCAGGCGGCGCGCAGGATAAGCATCCGTTCCGGCGAGGTCAACCCGCGGACCGCGCGCGGTCGACCGCGCAGAGGCCTCCGCGGCGCGCCTCCGCCCCGGCGGGCACCACCATCCCGGCGGTCCCGCGAGACATCAGGCGCGATCCCCGCTCCCGCGCGGGACGCCGGCGCGGAAATTGGCTGCCCGGCAAGGATTCGAACCTCGACTAACTGGTCCAGAGCCAGCCGTGCTACCGTTACACCACCGGGCAGCGGAGAGGCGCGGAAGTTATCAGAGCGATCGAAGGCGAGGCAAGCCGCGCGCCCCGGGGGCTGCCCTCACACCCGCGCGTGTGGGGATTCGCTCTCCCAGCGGGCCGCGGCGTCCCGCAGCCGCGCGAGGGTCCGTTCCCGCCCCAGCAGCCACATCACCTCGAACAGCCCCGGGGCCACCTTGCGCCCGGTGAGCGCCACGCGCGCCGCCGACATCAGATCCCCGGCCTTGATGTCGAGCGCGACCGCCAGCCCGCGCGTCTCGCGCTCGAGGCTCTCGAGGGAGAAATCGCCGTCGGCGGCGATCCGCTCGGCCAGCGCCTGCAGGCGCGGGCCGACCTCGCCGCGCTCCAGCAGCTCGCTCCACGCCGCGGGATCCAGCGTCAGATCGTCGCGCAGGACGAAGCCGCCGTAGCCCTCGGCATCGGTCAGGGTCTTGAGCCGGCTTCCGATCGCCCGCACCAGCGCCGCGCGCCACTCCGGCGACCGCGCGGAGAGATCGTGGCCGCGGGCCGCCAGGAACTCCTCCACGCGCCGAACGCGCTCGGGCTCGGGCAATAGCCTCAGGTGCTGGCCGTTCATCCACTCGAGCTTCTCGAGATTGAAGATCGCGGGGTTCGACCCCACCCGCTCGAGGCGGAAGCGGCGGACCAGGTCTTCGAGGCTGAACAGCTCCTGCTTGCCGTCGTAGGACCAGCCGAGCAGCACCAGGAAATTCACCATCGCTTCCGGGATGTAGCCGAGCTCGCGGTAGGCGGCCACCGAGGTGGCCCCGTGGCGCTTCGACAGTCGCGAGCCGTCCGCGCCCAGGATCATCGGCACGTGGGCGAAGCGGCTCGGCGTCCAGCCGAATGCCTGATGGAGCAGCAGCTGGCGCGGGGTGTTCGAGATGTGATCGTCGCCGCGGATGACATGGGTGATGTCCATCTCGTGATCGTCCACCACGCAGGCGAAGTTGTAGGTCGGCAGCCCGTCCGAGCGCAGGATGACGAAGTCGTCGAGCAGCTCGCTCTGGAATGCCACCCGCCCGCGCACGATGTCGTCCCACGCCACTTCCGCCGCCCCCGGCAGCGCGAAGCGCAGCGCCGCTTGCCGGCCCTCGGCCTCGAGCCGCGCGCGCGCGGCGGCATCCAGTCCGCGGCAACGCCCGTCGTAGCGCGGCGGCTCGCCGCGCGCGGCCTGCGCCTCGCGCCGCTGCTCCAGCTCCGCGGCGGTGCAGTAGCAGGGATAGGCGCTCCCGGCGGCATGCAGGGCGTCGGCATGAGCCCGGTAGCGTTCGCGACGCTGCGACTGGAAGTACGGTCCGTGCGTCCCACCGACCCCCGGGCCCTCGTCCCATTCGAGCCCGAGCCAGCGCAGGCCCTCGAGGATCGCGGCGAGCGATGCTTCGGTGGAGCGGGCGGCGTCGGTGTCCTCGATCCGCAGGATGAAGACGCCACCCTGGCCGCGCGCGAAGAGATAGTTGTAGAGGGCGGTGCGGGCGCCGCCCACGTGGAGAAAGCCGGTGGGGCTGGGGGCGAAGCGGACGCGAACACTCATGGCGGCGATCTCTCCCGGGCGAGACGCGACGGTGGCCGCGCGCACACTACGAGCCGCCGCGAGGACCGGTCAAGCCGACGGGCCGAACGGATACGGGCGAGCCCCGCAGAGCCCGCCCGCGCCTGCTCGCGACCGTGCGCCCGCCGCCGGCGTTAACGCATGACCACGAATTTCGCAGTCGAGAACACTTTTCCGCCGATCGCGAAGCGCAGGAAGTAGATCCCGTTCCGCACCGGCGTGCCGCTCTCGTCGCGCAGATTCCACTGGGCCGAGAAGCGCCCGGAGCGGGCGATGCCCCGCTCGACCCGCTGCACCCGGCGTCCCGAGAGATCGTAGATCGCCAGCTCGTACGGCGCTCCGGCGTGGTCCGCGGGAATGGAGTAGCGAAGACCGGCCGAGACCCGCGCCGGGTTCGGGTAAGGGGGCGCCAGCTCGACCCGCGCCGGTGCCGGCGGAGCGCCGTCGACGGCGACGAACGCCGGGCTCGAGGCGAAGCCGGTGCGCCGCGCGTCGTGGTGGAACTGCGGCCACGGTGGCGTGGCGCCGGGCGAGAACGGGAAGTCGTAGTCCCACACGTAGAGGTTCTTGTCCCAGCCGGCAAGCACGATTTCGCTGAGCCCGTCGCCGTCGATGTCCGCCAGCGCCGGCGTGCTGCGGACTTCGCCGTCGAGCGCGATCGGGAATCCGGGCAGGATCGTGCCGCTGATTCCGCTGATCGCGGTGAGCGTGACGTCCTCGCTGCCGACGACGATGTCGGGGCGCCCGTCGCCGTTGATGTCGGCGACCACCGGGCTGCTCTCGCTCGCGCCGCTGGTGTAAGTGCTGTATCGCACGTTGTTGAACGGCGCGATGATCGCGCCGTTGCGATCGTAGACATAGACGCCGCCGTTGGTGCCGGCCAAGACTACATCGAGGGAATCGTCGGCGTTCATGTCCGCGAGCGCCGGTGAAGGCGTCTTGCTCGATCCGCCGGTCTTGACCCCCTTCGGCCAGCCGGTGCGGCGGGCCGCGTTGGCCTCGAAGACGTAGACGGAGTCGCCGACGGTCGGCACGACGATCTCGAGCATCGGGTCACCCGCGCCGTCGAGGTAGCCGACGGCCACGGACGCGGTGACGGGGGCGTTGAGCTGCACCGGGAACCCCGTCACGTTGGTCCCGTTGGGATGCCAGGCATAGAGCTTGGCGTCCGCGCCAGCGTAGATGATCTCCTTCTGGCCGTCGTTGTCGAGATCAACGATCGCCGGCGTGCCGTAGTTGGCTCCGGCACCGATCACCTTGAACACGCCCACCGTGGCCGGGTTGGAGTCACCGTCCATCCACTCGGTGCCGTTTCCCCGCATGACGTAGAACATGTTGCTGTTGCTGCCGAAGGCGATCTCCTGCTGGCCATCGCCGTCCAGATCGCCGATCACCGCCGACGACCAGATGTTGTCCGCCGCCAGCAGCGGCCACCCGGGGAGCAGGTTGCCCAAGCGATCGAACGCGTACGCCGACTTGGAGGTCCAGGTCGTGCCGACGATTTCAGCGATCCCGTCGCCGTCGAGGTCGCCGATCGATGGACCGGCCGCGTAGTAGTCGCCCAGGATCGAGAAATCGCCCGAGGTGGTGCCCTGGCCGTCGGCGTCCACCGGGAACGTGCCATCCGGGTGCCAGACGAAGAGCTTCGTCGCGCCCGCCGCGATCGCCATCGGATAGCCGGAATAGACGTGATCCACCGCCACCGATCCCGGCGTGTTGCCGTCCATCGGGATCGGGAAGATGGCGTGCGCCGGCGGGTTGGTGCTGGTCGAGATCACCGCCGAGGGGCTCGACTCGTTGCTCGAGGAATCCACCGCGGTGACCCGGAAGTAGTAGAGGGTGAGGGGGGCGAGTCCGTCGGCGAGGTAGTACGCGATGCGGTCCGTCGGCACCGGGTTGCGCTGGACGAAGGGTCCGGAGGGCAAGGTCGAGGAATAGACGTTGTACCCGAACAGGTCGGGGACCGACGACTTCGCCCAGGTCAGCTTGACGTCGTTCGTGGCGCCCTGGCCCATCAAGTCCGTCGGCGGGGCGGGCGCCTGGATGTCGATGAGACGGCTCCCGAGCACCCCGTACTGGTCGGACAGCTCGAGCTCCAGCTTGGCGGCATAGCTGCCGGGGCTGAAGGTCACGCCGTCCGCGGTCTTCTCCTCCCCGGCCAGGATGTCATTGAAGATGGACATGCTGTCGGTCACGGCCGCGAGCCCGTCGTGATTGCGCAGCTTGGCGACCACACCGCGGGCGATCCCGGTGCCGAGGTTTCGCAGCTTGATCGTATAGGTCACGGTCTCGCCGGGATCTGGCTTGCCGTCGGAATTCCCCGCGAGGTCCTGCACGATGTACCCGTTGTCCCGCAGCTCGGGCGCTCTCAACACCAGCTGCAGATCGCGATCGTAGACCCCGCCGCCGCCGTCGGTGAGATGGAGCGCGAAGGGGATCTCGTGCTGGTCGGGCGCGTTGAACGGGACGGTCACCCGGAAACCCGCGACCGGATTCACCGTGGCCGAGGCCGCGACGTCGCCGTAAGAGGCGTTCGGCACCGCGATCGTGGTCAGGAAGTCCGTGGTGCTGAGCGTGCCCTGGACGTTGGTCGCCGTGGATCCGCCGTTGTTCTTGAGCGGGATGATGAGGTCGACGGTCTCCCCCGCATCGAACAACCCGTCCCCGTTTCCGACCGTGCCGCCGACGTTGTCGTCGTCCACCACGCAGGCCTGATTGGCGAGCACCGGCTGCCCGCTGGCCGTGATCGGCACCGTGGCCTGGGAGGGCACGCAGTCGAATCCGGTCACCGTGAGCGTCAGGCTGCCGGGGGCGTCGGGCCGGAACGAGATCCAGGCGTTCCCGGCGCCGTCGGTCAGCGTGCTGAAGTAGTCCGCGCCCGGCTTGTAGGCGGTGACGCGCGCGCCGAGCAACGGCTGGCCTCCCACCATGACGTTGACCGCGAACCCGGTGTCGCTGGCCACGATCGAGGCCGGCGCGCCGACCGCGAGCGTGCGCGGGGTGCCGATGAACAGGCGCAGCTCCGGATCTCCGAGCAGCAACAGGGTCATCTGGGTCCAGCGGTTGACGCCGTCGTAGGTGGAGAAGGCGATGAACGGCAGCTTCTGCCTGGCCTGCAGCTCCCCGACCGCGGTGACGCTGTCCTCGTACAACAGCCGGAAGTATTCATCCTGGTAGGCGCGTCCCGCGGTGGGGAAGTCGAAGCGCGTCGAGCCGACGTTCGTCACCGCCCCGCCGTTGGGGGCGTGGATGAACGCCTCGCCGATGCAGGGGAAATCGATCGCGTTCGAGGTGCAGTTGATGGCATAGAGGTTGATCAGCCGGTTGCCGTTGGTGAGCCCCATCGCGTCGGCGTTGCCCAGGGCGCCGTCGCCGACCGACATCACGTTGCGGTAGCCGTGCCCGATGTGGACCGCGATGTTGTAACCATAGTTGAGCGAGTCGAGCACCGCCGCGCGGGTCTCGCGCAGTGCCCCCGGCTCCCAGCGCGGATCGGTGTAGTTCTCGTACAGGCGCGCGTAATGCATCGCCGGGTTCGTCTGGACCGACGGCAGCACCTCTTCGGCCAGCTCGGCGCCATCGAGCGAGGTGCTCATGCCCGGGGACCAGTTCTGGGGGAACAGCACCTCGGCGAAGAACAGCATGCGGGTCATGTAGTCGGGCACCGGGGTGCGCTCGTACATGAGGGTCTTGTCCACGAACCGCTGGGCTTCCTGCACGGTCGTGGGCGGGGCGCGTCCGACCCACACCTCGGGCAGCAGGTCCACGTCGTCGCCCGGCATGCTGACCGAGAAGTACCCCTCACCGTAGATGCTGTCGGCGTCGGCGTCCCAGTTACCGTCGAGGCACGAATAGTAGAGGTCGGTCGCGATGTACTCGCTGCCATAGAAGGTGGTGTAGCCCTGGCGGGTGGGGATGATCTGGGTGTCCCCTCCGAGCAGGACCCATTGCGTGCCCCAGCGGGCGTAGGCGTCGCGAATGAAGAGGCGGATGCGCTCGGCGTCGTCGGCGCCGAAGGGGTACTCCTGGCGGATGAACGACGTGGTGCGCACGACGGCGGGCAGGCCGCTCTGGGTCTTCCAGTCGGCGAGCTGCTGGAAAGTCGCGGCCATGGCGTCGTTGGTGATGATCAAGTATTCCACCGGACTCCCCAGCAGCGACGGGATCTGGGTGGGTTTGAACGGCGCGGCCTGGGGCCGGCCCGGCGCAGACGCCGACGAGCGGCCCGGCGCGGAGCTACCCGGCGAGACCGGCAGGCCGTCCCGACCGCGGTCGGGGACCACGCGCTCGCGCCGCAGCGGCGTCGCGTCGCTCGGCTCGAGCGCGAGGCGCACGCGCACGCGGCTCACCCGCTCGAGTCGTCCGCTCACCGGATTCCAGCGCGTGGGACTCACCTGGAGCCAGGCCACGGCGGTGCCGCGCTCGAATCCCTGGGGGCCGAGACGCACCGGCGCCTCGGGCTCGAAACGATCGACTCCGTAGACCGCAGGATCGGGCGGGGTGCGCTGTACCGGACCGAGTCCCGGCGTGGGTTCGATCGCGCTCGGGACGCGCACGGCGTCCGCCAGGGGCGAGGTCTCGAGGGCAATCACCTCGATCCCGGAGACGCGCTGCCCCGCGGGCAGGTCCACGCGCTCTGCCTTCCACGGCAAGTCGGGCCGGCCCGGGGCAAACTCCCGCATTCCTCCGCGAAGGCGGACTTCGGTGGCGTCCGCGCCCCGCACGATCGAGATGTCGTCGGGGCCGAAGCGGTACTCGCGCTCGATCGTCGTGGCCGGCCATGCGGGCGCCGCGCACGCGAGGGCGGCGATGGCCGCCACGAGGATGAGAATCTTCCGGGACTCCATGGGTGAGGACCCTCGCGGTGGTGGGAAGACCTGGTCGGTGCTGGGCTGACGGTGTTGGGAAATCGCGGCCGGAGGGAGATGCGCACAACTCGGGCGCTGCATAGATGTGGTCCAGGGTTGGGGGGGGTGCCCGTAAGGTCGGTGCGTATAGCCTAACGATACGGAACCATACGGGCCCGGGTCAATGCATTAACGGCTGCTGGGCCTCGCCGTGACCCGGGGCGCGAGATCCGGCCCATAATGCGGGTGAAATCCCGCGACCGGGCCCCCCTGGCGGGCCACCCAGGACCAGGGGAGTCGGGCCAGCGGGAGCGCCACCCGTTCCTCCTCCAGGCGACCCTGGGCCAGCCTGGTCTCGGGCGACCGGGCCGCCGCGGAGGGCGCGAGCCAGGGATCGAAGGCCCGGGTGCGCCAGCCGGTGCGGAACGCGCCCAGCGCGGGCCCGCGCGACGGGGTCACCAGGGCGGCCAACTCGGCCGTCACGTGGTCGAAGAGCGCCTGGCTTTCCACCAGCAGGAGCTGCGCCCTTCCGCGCAGCATCTCCTTGGCCAGGGCCTCCCCCCGGAGCGGCCGCAGCTCCACCGAGAGGCTGAATCGCGACCATTCCCCCTGGAGCTCGCGTGCGACCGCCTCACCCATCCCGTCGGCGTCGTAGGCCATGGCGACGTGGAACGAGCGGCCGAATCGACCGCGGGACATCCAGACGTTGACCGCACGGGTGTCGAGCCGCGGGAACGCGAAGGCCGGCGCCCCGGAGATCCAGGCCCCGAGGTCGCGGCCGCCGGGACCCAGCGCGCGCAGGATGTCCGCTCGATTCAGCCCGTGCGACAGCACCTGCCGCGCGGCCGGCCGCGAGGTCGGCGGCACGTCCGCGCGCATCACCAGCAGCAGGAACCGCAGCGGATCGGCGACCCGCCGCTCCCAGCGGTAGCGGCCGGGCAGGGCCTCTCCGATCATGCCGGGGGGCGTCGGCCACAGCAGGTCGGCCCGCCCGGCGCGCAGCAGCGCCCGGACCCGCGCCTCGTTCGTCGCGAAGCGCAATCGCAGCGTATCGGACCCGCCGAAGCGCCCCCAGCTGCAACCCGCGAAGCGCGCCAGCGTCATGCGCTCGCCGTCCGCGGACACCACCCGGTAGGGGCCGAGGCCGCGCATCCCGTCCCAGTCCGCCACGCCCGAGCGCTGCGACCAGGGCGCGCTCACGCCGGGCAGTGCGAGCTTGCGCAGCAGCAGCGAGTCGGGACGTGACAGTCGCAGCACGAGCGTCCGGTCGTCGGGGGTCTCGATGCCCAGATCCGGCACACGCCCCGGCCGCACGCGGTCCACGCCGATCACCGAGCCCAGCAGCCACGCCTGCGTGGCGTGGTCGGTGCGCTCGAGCCCCGCCTCGAGGGCGCGGCGGAAGTCGGCGCTCACGCACGGCGAGCTGTCGGCGAACACCAGCGCCGGCGCGAGGTGAAAGGTGTAGACCCGGCCGTCGTCCGAGACCTCGTAGCGCTGCGCGGCGGCGGGAACGATGCTGCCGCTCGAGTCCTCGTCCACCAGCCCGCGGGTGAGCAGGCGCTCGATCGCCCAGCGCATCGCCTCGGGAGGCGCGCCGGGATCGCAGGCGGGCCGTGGGCGCGCGATCACCCAGTCCACGACGGTGGGCGCGGACGGCGGCGAGGCGCAACCCGCGGCCAGCGTGAGCCATGCGGCCGCGCCGAGGGCGCGGGCGCGAGACGCGGCTCCGGGGCAATGCGGCGATCGCATGGGCATGGGCGCCGGGAGTCTAGTCAGAGCGGGCGCGGCTCACAAGCCGAAGTGCCATGGCGCCCTGCCGGGGCGCGCGTTGACCGACTTTTCTCCAGCGTGCTAGCGTCGCCCAGGTGACCGCATCGCGACACCAGGAGCGCTTCGGGCGCGCCCGCCACGCCCTGCAGGAACTGCGCGCGGACTGGCTGCTGGTGCCGCCCTCGGCGGACTTCCGCTGGCTCACGGGCGCCGTCGCGCGATCCACCGAACGGCTGGTCGCGCTCGCGTTGCCGCGCCACGGAGAGCCCTTCTGCCTGGTCCCGCGTCTCGAGTCCGACGCGCTGGCGGCCGCCTGCCCCTGGCTCGAACTCGAGGTGTGGGCGGACGGCGAGGATGCCTTCGCCCGGCTCCAGCGGCGGATGGACCTCACCCGCGGCCCGGCGGTGCTGGTCGGCGAGGGCCTGCGCGCCGAGCCGCTGCTGCGCCTCGCGGCCCGCGCCCGCTGCCGCCCGGCCACCCGCGCGCTGGCGCGGATGCGCGCGGTCAAGGACTCCCTGGAGATTCGTCTGATGGAGGAGGCGGCCGCCAACGCCGACCGGATCATGGAGCAGGCCGCCGACTTCGTGCGGCCGGGGATGACCGAGCACGAGGTGGGCGCATTCATCCTCTCCCGCTTCGAGGTGGCCGGCGACACGGACGCCTGGGAGATCGTGGGCAGCGGCCCGAACTCGGCGCTCCCGCACCACTTCACGTCGCGGCGCACGATCGAGGAGGGGGACGTGGTGCTGCTCGATCTCGGGGCGTTCACTGGCGGCTACGGCTCGGACATCACGCGCACGTTCTGGCTCGGCGTCCCACCGCCCGACGCCGAGCGCGTCTACGACGTGGTGAACCGGGCCCGCGACGCGGGGATCGCCGCCGCGGGAGCGGGCGCCGAGCCGCAGGCGGTGGACCGCGCGGCGCGCCAGGTCATCGAGCGCGCGGGCTACGGCGAGTACTTCGTCCACCGCACCGGGCACGGCGTGGGGCTCGAGGTGCACGAGCCTCCCTACATCGCCGCCGGCAATCGGGAGCCCCTGGTGGAGGGCATGGTGCACAGCATCGAGCCCGGGATCTATCTGCCCGGCCGCTTCGGCGTGCGGCTCGAGGATCTCGTCGTGGTGGAGCGCGGCGGCGCCCGCCGGCTCAACCACGCGCCGCTCGACCCGCTGCCGCCGCGGTTGCGGTGATGGCCGCGGTCTCGCCGCCCTCCTCCCCCACCTCCTCGGTCGAGAGCATTCCCGAGGGCCTCAACGACGAGCAGCTCGCCGCCGTCACTCACGGCGACGGTCCGCTGCTCATCGTCGCCGGCGCCGGCACCGGCAAGACCCAGGTCATCACCCGGCGCATCGCCTGGCTCATCGCCACCAAGCGCGCGCGCCCCGAGGAGATCCTCGCCCTCACCTTCACCGAGAAGGCCGCGGCCGAGATGGAGGCGCGGGTGGACGTGCTCGTGCCCTACGGCCTGGTGGGCGCCACGATCTCGACCTTCCACGCCTTCTGCGACCGCTTGGTGCGCGAGCACGCCGTCGAGCTCGGCCTCACCTCGCAGCTCCGCGTCGAGACCCCGGCCGAGATCCTGGTGTTCCTGCGCGAACGGCTGTTCGAGCTCGGCCTCGACCGCTACCTGCCGCTCGGCGATCCCGACGCTCACCTGCGCGCGCTGGTGACGCTGTTCGACCGCGCCCGCGACCAGGACGTGTCACCGGAGGCGTACGAGGCCTTCGCCCAGCGGCTCGAGGCCGAGGCGGGCGACGATCCCGCGCTCCGCGATCGCGCCGCCGCCGAGCGCGAGAAGGCGCGGGGCTACGCCGCGTTCCAGCGCCTGCTGCTGGCCCATGGGCGGGTGGACTTCGGCGCACAGATCAGCCTCGCGTTGCGCCTGCTGCGCGAGCGGCCCTACCTCCGGCGCGAGGTCCAGGAGCGCTTCCGCTTCATGCTCGTGGACGAGTTTCAGGACACCAACCACGTCCAGTTCGAGCTGGTGAAGCTATTGGCCGGCGAGCGGCGCAACCTCACGGTGGTGGGTGACGACGACCAGAGCATCTACCGGTTCCGCGGCGCCAAGGTCGAGAACCTGCTGGGTTTCATCGAGACCTTTCCCGGTGCGCGCGTGCTCGTGCTGCGCCGCAACTATCGCTCGGGCCAGCGGATCCTCGACCTGGCCCACCGGCTCATCCAGGAAAACAATCCGGCGCGGCTCGAGGCCACGCTCGGCTACGACAAGCGCCTCTTGGCCGACCGCGGAATCCCGGGCGAGATCGAGCACCTCGCGGTGCGCACCGCGAGCGACGAGGCGGACGCGGTCGCGGGCGAGATCGAGCGCGCGCTCGCCGCCGGCGAGCGGCGGGCGCGCGACTTCGCGGTGCTGGCGCGGGCGCACGCCAGCCTCGACCCGTTCGCCCAGGCGCTGAAGCTGCGCGGCATTCGCTTCCACCGCGTCGGCCTGCGCGGACTCTACGCGCGCCCCGAGGTGCACCTGTGCCTCAACCTGCTGCGGGTGCTCGCCGACCCCGACGACGGGGCGGCGGTCCACATGGCGCTGGGCGATCCGCTGTTCGGCGCCGACCCGGCGGACCTGGCACGCCTCGGCGCGCGCGCGCGCCGGCTCAACCGGGGCTTCCTGGCGCTCGCGGCCGAGGCCGTCGCGGGAGACGACCTCGCCGCCGTGACGCGCGAGGCGGTGGGCCGCTTCCTCGACCTCCACCGCCGGCTTTCGGCCAGCGCGCTGCGCCGGCCGACCTCGGAGGTGCTCTACGAGTTCGTCACCGAGAGCGGGCTGCTGCGCCGGCTCACCAAGAGCGAGGATGCGGAGTCGCTCGAACGGGTCCAGAACCTCAACAAGCTCTTCGGCATCGTCGCGCGCGTCGGGCCGCTGCTGCAGGTGGACCGCGTCGGCCCCTTCATTCGCCACCTCGATCTGCTGATCGAGATGGGCGACGACCCGGCCGCGGCCGAGATCGAGGTCGAGGACGACGCGGTCCACCTGCTCACCGCCCACAACGCGAAGGGGCTCGAGTTTCCCGTGGTCTACCTGGTCCACCTGGTCGAGGGCCGTTTCCCCCGCTACCGCCAGGGCAATCCGATGCCGTTCCCGCCCGAGCTGCGGGCCGGGAGCGGCGACGACGCCGACGACCACTACCGCGAGGAGCGGCGCCTGTTCTACGTCGGCATGACGCGCGCGCGCGACCGGC
>Ga0154739_1021_pt1 | contig 11767 bp, 8 predicted proteins | sample Rifle2008BG16ft_FD_105747 | JGI IMG/M metagenome (GOLD analysis project Ga0154739, IMG submission 105747) | Candidatus Eisenbacteria bacterium RBG_16_71_46 | reverse complement strand
GCCCCGGCCGCTCCCGACGTGCCCGGGCAGGTGACCCCTCCCGATCTGGCGGGCGATTGCCGAGCCCGCTCGATGGGCCTCCACCGCAATGAGCGGGACTGCCACCTCGTGTCAATCTGTCATAACTTGGTCAACCTGGCAGCCGGCCCGGGCCTCGTCAGGATCGTCGCGGTCCCCGGCCCCGGTATCCGATGGGACTATTTCCCAAGGTGTTACCGAGTCTCGCACCTCTCGGCGAGCCACTCGTGCGTTTTCGGTCCGTTTGCTGCTCCCACGGTAGCCCGCTGGCCGGAACTCCCCCGCGACAGCGCGGTGGCTCACGACGACGCTCGGCCCGCCCCCCGGCGGCCAGGAAGGAAGGAGGGTGGGTGAGGGTCCCCGACCAGATCGTTCGGCTCGGCATCGTGACCGCGGCGATTCTCGTGGCCGCGGTGCTCGTGCGCTTCGTGTTGATCCCCCCGGCCTTCTTCTCCACCAAGCTCCATCGATCCTCCACCGTCGAACGCGAAGTGGCGAAGCCGATCAGTTTCGCCGGGGCGGTCGCGTGCAGGGAGTGCCACGAGGAGGAATTCGAAAGGAAAGAGAGCGGCTACCACAAGACGCTCGCGTGCGAAACCTGCCACGGGCCTTCGGCCCGGCACACGGAGGACCCGCTGGAGGTGAAGCCCTATGCGCCGCGGGACCGGAAGTTCTGCCCCGTGTGCCACGCATACGACGCGTCGCGGCCGACCGGATTCCCACAGATCAACCCCTCGGCCCACAACCCGCTCAGGGCCTGCATCACGTGCCACAACCCGCACGACCCGGTGCCGCCGGAGACGCCGAGGGAGTGTTCCGCCTGCCACGCCCAGATCGCGCGCAGCAAAGAAGTCTCCAGTCACGCGCTGCTCCCGTGCGCGACCTGTCACACCGTGAGCCGGCAACACCGGATCTCTCCGCGCAGCGCGCCGCCGTCCAAACCGCAGACACGGGAGTTCTGCGGGGGATGCCACGCGACGGGTTCCGAGAACCCCGATGCCCCCAAGGTCGATTTGGCGACGCACGGCGACAACTATCTCTGCTGGCAGTGCCACTACCCACACCTGCCGGAGGCACGGTGATGAACCGGCGTCAATTCCTCGAAGGCACGATTTTCTTCATCCCGGCGAGCGCCGTGCTGGCCACCCTGGCACGCGAAGCGGGTGCCGCCGAGACCACCGCCGGCGCGGGCGCGATCGGGAGCTACGTGCCGGCGAATCACTACTACGGCATGGGGATCGAGATCGACAAGTGTATCGGCTGCAATCGCTGCGTGGAGGCCTGCAAGGCGGAGAACAACGTCCCCCCCGAGCCGTTCTACTTCCGCACCTGGGTCGAGCGGTACTCGATCAAGCGCAACGGCGAGGCCGAGGTCGAGTGCATCAGCGTGGACACCGAGCGCCGGAGCGAGACCCCCGAGCAGGAGAAGGACACGATCCGCAGCTTCTTCGTCCCCAAGCTCTGCAACCATTGCGCCCATCCACCGTGCGTCCAGGTCTGCCCCGTGGGCGCGACCTTCTCCACGGTCGACGGGGTGGTCCTGGTGGATGACAACCGGTGCATCGGCTGTCGCTACTGCATCCAGGCCTGCCCCTACGGTGCCCGCTTCTTCAACCCCCGGACCAAGACCGCCGACAAGTGCACGTTCTGCTACCACCGCGTGGTGAAGGGGCTGAACCCCGCCTGCGTCGAGGTGTGTCCGACCCAGGCGCGGGTGTTCGGCGACTTGAGCAGTAAGGCCAGTCGACTGGTCCGATTCCAGCGGATGAACAAGACCAACGTGCTCAAGCCGGCGCTGAACACGGAGCCCAAGGTCTACTACGCCGGATTCGACGGTGAAGTGCGATGATCGCCGAGATCCCGCAGGGCCTGCAGGAACTTCTGCACCAGGTCACCGGGTACATCTATCCCAACGAGATCGAGATCCACTGGTCGATCCTGATCGTGGTCTATCCGTACATCACGGGGCTGGTCGCGGGCGCGTTCATTCTCGCGTCGCTGGTGAAGGTGTTCAACGTCAAGGAGCTGCAGCCGACCTACCGGCTCTCGCTGCTGACCGCGCTGGCGTTCCTGCTGATCGCCCCGTTCCCCCTGCTGCTCCATCTCGGCTCGCCACTGCGCTCGTTCGAGATCTTCCTGACGCCCAACCTCTCCTCGGCGATGGCCATGTTCGGGTTCGTCTACGCCTGGTATCTCATGGGCGTGCTGCTCCTCGAGATCTGGTTCGAGTACCGGCGCGATCTCGTGGTCCTGTCGCAGAGCGAACGCCCGCCCCTGCGCTGGATTCACCGGGTGCTGGCGCTCTTCTCGCGGGACGCCAGCGACGCGGGCCTGGCCTTCGATCGCAAGGCCATCAAGGTGATCACCATCATCGGCATCCCCTCGGCCTTCCTGCTCCACGGCTACGTGGGCTTCATCTTCGGATCGGTGAAGGCCAACCCCTGGTGGGGCAGCGTGCTCATGCCGATCGTGTTCCTCATGTCGGCCATCGTCTCGGGTATCGCGATGGTCATCTTCCTCTACATGATCATCACGGCGATGAGGAACGAGAAGATCGACATGAAGTGCCTCGACACCATCACCTCGTACCTGTTCTACGCGGTGATCGTCGATTTCTCGCTGGAGGGGCTCGACTTCATCCACCGGCTCTACGAGAGCGAGGAGTCGATCAAGATCCTCGGCGAGCTGATCTCGCTCAAGCTGTTCATGAACCTCGTGGTGCTGCAGATCCTGCTCGGCATGCTCATCCCGCTGGGGATTCTCGTGATCGCGCGTCTCAAGCACTTCAACGACGACATGAGGAAGCTGCTCTATTTCATCGCCGTCATCCTGATCCAGCTCGGCATCTTCAGCACCCGCTGGAACGTGGTGATCGGCGGGCAGCTGTTCTCCAAGAGCTTCCGGGGTCTGATGACTTACAAGATGGAGGTCCTGGGGATGGAGGGACTGCTCACCGCACTGGTCCTGCTCGCCCTACCCTTCGTGATCCTGGCGATCCTGATCCGGATCCTGCCGACGCGGCGGCTCGGAGAGCCGCCCGCGACGCCCGCCTAGCGCCGGCGCGGCAGGGGCGCCGCGCCGGTTGTAGCGCCCCCGCCACAGCCGGCGCCCACCGGCGCGAGGCCGGCGGCGCATCTCCATGCGCCACAACGCGATGCTCGGCGACTTCGTCGTGGCACACACCCTGCTGTGTCCTTCGGTGAGCTTCACGCAGCACTTCACCGACGGGAGGAAGCCATGTTCTTCAAGACGACGTCCAAGCGGTGGACCGCCGCTCTGCTGCTCGCCCTGCTCGCGGTCATGCTGGTGGCACCAGCCGCCCAGGCGGGCGGCGCGAAGCAGTGGAAGGAGCCCAAGGTCCGCTGGAAGCCCCAGATCGAGACCCGTGTCGTGCGGCACGACTATGGCCCGCCGCGACGGGTGGTCATCCGGAGGCACGGCGACGCGGCTCCGGTGCTGGCGGGGTTCCTCGGCGGGCTGTTCCTGGGCGCGACCCTCCACCAGACCGTCTCCCCCGTCTACGTCTACGACGACCCATACTGCCACGCGCGTTTCGCGTCGTTCGATGCCTACGGCGCGCACCTCCGGTATCACCATCACCCGCGCGTCATCCGGGTCATCGAAGTCCGCACGGGTCGCTGGCACAGCTACCACTACGAACACGGCAGCTGGCGGCACTGGGACGATGGCGATCGGCACTGGGACGATGGCGATCGGGGCTGGGACGATGGCGATCGGGGCTGGGACGATGGCGATCGGGGCTGGGACGAATGAGCTGACGAGCGTGTGAGTTCGACCGGCGCGGTTGGAGACGGGGAGCGTCCAAGGCCGCGCAGCGGGCTCACCGAAACACGGCGGGCGGCGTCCGCGAGGCGCCGCCCGTTCGTGCGTCCGGTCGCCGCGCCGCGAACCAGCAAGGCTCCGTCCGCAAGCGCCCGCGGGCAAGGCGTCGCGGTCGAGTGGCGACAATCGTGGCCCTGGGCCACATTGGAGTGAGGAGCCGACCGCGCAACGCAGCCCCCCGGGCGGTTGCGGACGGAGCCTAGGCGGCGAGGATTTCGCCGGTATTGACCGTGGTCTCCTCCGGCCGCAGCACCCGCACGACCTTCTGGTCCGCGGGCATCGGATTCCAGCTCTCACCGCTTTCCTCGGGCTCCATGGTGCCGTCGGGGCGCACCAGCACGCGACAGTTGGGCCGCCGCAGATCCTCGGGGTTGGGGCTGATCGACAGCACCACGTGGCCGGATTCGGTCAACAGCACCGAGCCCGCAGGATAGAGCCCGATGGTCTTCACCAGCGCCCACAACACCGCCGGGTCGAACTGCACGCGCGCGGGTCCCATGAGGTGCTGCAGGCCCTCGAACGAGCTGCGCGGGCGTTTGTGGTAGGCGCGGTGGGCGGTGATGGCGTCGAAGCAGTCAGCCACGGCGACGATGCGCGACAGCGTCGCCTGCCCCCACTCGCGCTTCACCTCGGGGTAGCCGGTGCGATCGAAGTTCATGTGGTGCTCGAGGCACACCCGCATCGAATCGAGGGTGAGCGGGGAGAGCCCGGGCATGCGGATCATCATCTTGACGCCCTCGAGCGGATGCCGGCGGATCATGCCCCATTCGTCCGGGCTGAGCGACGCCGGCTTCTGCAACACTTCGGCCGGGATCGCGATCTTGCCGACGTCGTGCATCAGGGCGGCGACGCCGAGGTCGGCCAGCGCCTGGCGAGAGAGACCGAGCACCTGACCCATGCTGATCGAGAGCACGCTGACGTTGACGCAGTGGGCGTAGGTGTACTCGTCGTGGTCCTTGAGGGCGGTGAGCCCGACGATCGAGTACTCGTGTCGCAGGATGCTGTCCACCACCGGCTGCACCAGCCGCTTCGCGTGCCGCAGATCCGGCCGGCCGGTCTGCTTCGCGCGCAGCACGATCTTCTTGGTGCCGAGTACCGCGCGCCAGAAGACCCGCTTGGCGCGGCCGCGCTCCGTGGCGGGGTCCTTCTTGTCTTCGAGCTGCCGCGTGAGGTCGTCCTCCTCCAGCTCGACCGCCGCCACCGGCACGATGTGCTCGATGTTCGCCTCCTTGATCGCCTCCGCCAGGCGCTCGGACACGCCGGAATCGTCCGCCGCGAGGAACAACTGGATGAAGCGCTCGAACTCCGCGGCGTTCACTCCGTCGAGGAAGCGGATGCCGCCGAGGGAGCGCTGTTCGAATTCCGACATGAGCGCGTGGTAGACGGAGAGCAGCGCGGCCTGGGCCTTGATGCGGACGCCGTTGATGTAGAAGTAGTCCGCGACCGCGACCAAGGCGATCTCCTGCTCCTCCTCCAGCCCGCGCCCGATCAGCCCGAGCAGCTCCTGGACCTGGCGCTGGAACGCCTGGTTGGTCACGTCGTGGGTCCGGGCGGTTCGCAGCAAAGCGGCGAAGCGTACCAACAGGGGCGCGCCGATCTCGAGCAGCAGGGCGTTGTCCATGTCCTGCGGGTGCGATCCCGGCATCTGATTCGAGAGATGTTCAGTCACGTTCCGTGAACCCCGCGAGTGCGTCCTCGCACGCCTTGCGCACCGGCCCGCGCCGTGACTGCGCGCCGCGCAGGAGGATCATCTTGGAGAGCGCGGTGCCGATGCGGGCGATGCAGCGGGCAACCGCCTGACGGTGGGCCTCCTGGCCACGGGCAAACCAGTTGCCCTTGTGCAGCTCGGCCTCCAACTCGGGCAGCACTTCGTCGCCACCCGCCGCGGCCAGCGCCGAGTAGATCGCGCGCTTCTCCTCGAACGAGCGCTCGTCGAAGCTCGGCTCCTTGAGCAGCCCGAGCAGCACTCGGGAGGTCGTGATGTCCTTGGCCGCCGACAGCTGGTGAAGGGCGGCGCTGAACATCCGTGGGTCCGCGCCGTTCAGCGCCCGCAGCAGCAGCGGCCTGGCGACGGCGGGATCCACCTGGCTGAGCGCGGCGACCACTTCGTGCCGCACGCGCGGATCGGGGTTTCGCAGGGCATTCTGCAGCAATCCGACGATCGAGCTGCCGCCGATCCAGCCGAGGATGTGCACGACGTTGCGCACCACGTACCAGCGGGGGTCCGAGAGCCAGGGCGCCAGGCGTTCGGGGTTGGAGCGGCACAGATCCGCCAGGGTCTCGGCGATCAGGCGTCGCGTCGAACGGTTCTGGCTCTCGGCGAGAAGCAGGCACAGCCAGTCCACCGCCGGATCGCCGAATTCACGGGCGAACGTCACGCACGCCGAGATCTCGGCCTCCTCCTGCTGTTCCAGCTGTTCGACCGTGCTCGACACCGAGATCGGCTGCATCAGCTCCTGCGCGAACGTCTCGATCGACCACTCCTGGTTGCCGCACTCGCGCAGCAGCAGGATCGCCTCGCGCGCCTCGGCCCAGGCGCCGTGCGTCACCGCCTGCCGCAACACGCGCGGCAGGAAGCGCGCCAGCTCGAAACGGTCGTCGGCGCCCGATCCGGCGCGCAGATAGGCGTCGGCGATCGCCAGGATGGCGGTCACGACCGGGACCTCGTGCTCGGCGGTGAACTCACCCTGGAAACGATCGACCTCGGAGCGCGAGAGCGCGGCCAGCTCCTCGTAGCCGGCCTCGATCTCCGCGGTACTGTCGCCGACGCTCCAGTCGTCGGAGCGCCCCTTCTTGTCGCCCCCCTCGGATTCGGCCTGAGCCTCGCCTTCCGCGCTCGTCTCGTCCTCGATCGCCCCGGTCGGCCAGGGCATGACCTCGGCGTTGTCCTGCAGCGGGGCGCCTCCCACGTCGCCTTCGGAGGGAACGTAGTCCAGGTCCAGGTGATGGAGCTGCGCCTCCCACAGCATGGTCACCAGGTCGTCCTGGCCCTGGTTCTGGCCGGTGACGTGGAGCACCGCGTCCACCAGCGCGTCGACTTCCCGGGGCTCGATTCCGGCGCGGAAAAGGAGCGCCCGGACCCCGTCGCGGTGAAAGGGCAGCGCGAGGTTGTCGTCGCGGGAGCGCGCGGGGTAGAGCGAAACGTCTTCGAATAGCACGTCGTCCGACGTGAAATGGAAGGTCATGTCCCCGTGCTCGGCGAGGATCCGGCGCAGCGCCGCGGCCAGCTCGTCCCGGAACCGGATGACGGTCGGGTTGTTTCCGTCGTAGAGGCGGCAGGTCTTGAGCGTCCGGGCGAACTGCCCCACCCACAGGCCGGCGACCTTGATGGCCGCCTCCTGCTCGGGCGTGCGCTCGCTCTGGGGATCAGCCGGTTCGAGACGGGGATTGACGCTCATGGTTTCCGTGGGTTCGCGGCTAACGCCATAGGCTGCCAAGGAAATGGACATCGGGTTTATCGGCGGCGTGGCCCCGGCGCTTGAGGCGAAAGCAGGGCGAGGGCGCGGCGGGGGCGGGGCGCGGAGTGTGGCGGGGCGGGCCGGGCCAGGGTCCGGAGCAGAGAGGGTCGCCAGCACGCAGGGGGCGCCGGCGGCGTCCGGGGGCGCGCGCCGGCCCGCGAGCGGCGGCGGCCGCAGCGGAGGCCGGGCGGAAGGCGACGGGCGGGGCGCGCACCCGACTGCATGCGGCGCCTCGGAGGCCCGGGGGGGCGGACCGTCGCCCCCGGGATCGGGCTCCCGGGAGGCCCTGGAAAACGAGAGAGGCGCCGCTCGCGCGACGCCCCTCGAAGCATGAGGTGGTTAGACCAGGCGACTAGGCCTTGCGGACGTTTGAAGCCTGCAGCCCTTTGGGCCCCTTCGTGATCTCGAACTCGACACGCTCTCCCTCGGCGAGGGTGCGAAACCCGTCACCTTGAATGGCAGAGAAATGCACGAAAACGTCCTCGCCGCCCTCCTGGGAGATGAAGCCGAATCCCTTCGCCTCGTTGAACCACTTCACGGTACCGAGAGCCACTTGAAACTCCTTAGCAGACTGGGCATCGCTGCCCGATGTGAACTGCCGCCGGTGCGCGGCGGCCGCGCCCGGTCAACGCGACCGGTTCTCCGGGTCCGATCCCGGTGGCATCTCCGGTCCCGCGAATTCTGCCGTTGCGAGACGAGTTCCACCATGCCTCCGGGACGAACCGAAGCCATGGAAGGATTGTAGGAATTCACGAGAAGCGCAAGTCGAAACTCGCCTGCGGCCGCAACCCGATGCGCCCGTGGAGCGTAGAACCCCGAGAGCGCGCCGCCCTCTGAGCCGGCGGCGCAGCGGCCGCGTTCGGGCCGCCGGCTCGACGCGCGACCCGGCGGCGACCGGCGCGTCTCTTGACCCCCCGCGACGGTGGACAGAGACTGAGCCTCAGGCCTTCTTTGGTCGTCCCCACTCGTAGAAAGGCGCATCTCCCATGAACTCGTCCCGTCTGCTCCCCCCGACTCTCGCCCTCACGCTCCTCGCGGGGCTCCTGGCGGCGCCGGCCCATGCGCTCGAGGAGTGCCGGCTGCTGCGGCAGCCCGACATTCAGAACGACCAGATCGTCTTCGTCTACGCCGGCGATCTGTGGAAGGTGGGTCGCGCCGGCGGCGTCGCCGCACGGCTCACCAGCGGTCAGGGCATCGAGGCTTTTCCCAAGCTCTCTCCTGACGGCAGGACCGTGGCCTTCACCGCGGAGTACGACGGCAACCTGGACGCGTTCACGGTGCCGGTCGACGGTGGCGAGCCGCAGCGGCTCACGTGGAATCCCTCGCCCGACCAGGTGGCCGAGTGGTATCCCGACGGCCAGTCGATCCTGATCCGCTCGCGGCGCGCCTCGGCGCCGGTGCGCTTCGACCGCTTCTTCAAGATCCCGGCGCGGGGCGGCTTCGAGGAAATGCTGGCGTTGCCCACCGGCGGGTACGCCACCTTCTCCGGCGACGGCAGCGAGATCGCCTTCGTGTCGCCCTCGTACGACAACCGGACGTGGAAGCACTACAAGGGCGGCAACGCTCCGGACCTCTGGGTCTACGACTTCCGCAACAACAGCTCCGAGAAGATCACCGACTGGCCCGGGCCCGACGAGTGGCCGATGTGGCACGACCGAACCATCTACTACGCGTCCGACCGCGGCGGCCGCACCGCGAACCTGTGGGCGTACGACCTCGACCGCAAGACCCACCGGCAGGTGACCCGATTCACCGAGTACGACGTCAAGTGGCCGAGCCTCGGCGGCGACGCGATCGTATTCGAGAACGGCGGCTACCTCTACGTCATGAGCCTGCCCGGCGAGCAGGTGACGCAGATCCACGTCCTGGTCCCCGACGACAAGCCGGACGCCCGCCCCGAGTACCGCAACGTGGCGGAGTGGACGACCGCGGGCGACCTCTCGCCCTCGGCGAAGCGCGCGGTGATCGCCGCCCGCGGCGAGTTGTTCACCGTCCCGGGCGAGAAGGGTGACGTGCGCAATCTCACCAACACCCCGGGCGTACGCGAGCGCGACCCCGCCTGGTCGCCGGACGGCCGCTGGATCGCCTTCCTGTCGGACGCCGGCGGGGAGTACGAGTTGCACGTCATCGGCTCGGATGGATCGAGCCCGGACCGCCAGGTCACGCGCGGCGGGACGACCTTCCGTTATCCGCCGCGATGGTCTCCCGACTCGAAGAAGCTCGCGTTCTCGGACAAGACCCACACGCTGTGGTGGTGCGACGTCGCGACCGGCAAGCTCACGCGCGTGGACAAGAGCGAGGACGATGACATCTTCGATTTCGCCTGGTCGGGAGACTCGCGCTGGATCGCGTACTCCCGGCCCGAAGTCAACCAGCTCCGGAAGCTGATGCTCTACTCGGTCGCCGGCGGCCAGGTGACCCCGGTGACGGACGGGATGCACGACACCTTCTCGCCCGCGTTCGATCCCGCGGGCGACTATCTCTATTTCATCTCGCGCCGCACCTTCAATCCCGAGATCGGCGCTTTCGAACTCGATTTCCAGTTCTCGGCCACTGACAAGATCTACGCGGCGACGCTGCGCGACACGCTGCGCTCGCCGGTGGCCCCCCTGAGCGACGAAGAGACCGGAGCCGCCGCCAAGTCCGACGACGAGGGCAAGGACTCCGGCAAGGGCAAGGGTAAGGGCAAGCCGGCCGCCGGCCAGGGGGCCGGCGCCTGGCGCGTGGACCTGGCGGGCATCGTGGAGCGGATCGACGAGGTGCCGGCGGCGGCCTCACGCTACCGGGCGCTCGCGGTCTTCAAGGGCCAACTGCTGTTCCTCGAGCTGGGCCCCCCGACGCCCGACGAGGACGAGGGCGACGGCGGTGGAAACGCGACGCTCAAGCGCTTCGACTTCGAGAAGCGCGAGACCAAGACCGTGGTTTCGGGGATCGAGGGATACGCCCCGTCCAGGGACGGCGACAAGGTGCTCTACAAGTCGGGCAAGACGCTCGGCATCGTCGAGACCTCGAAGGAGAGCAAGGTCGGCGACGGCAAGATCGAAGCCGGCACGCTGATGGCGCGGGTGGACCCGCCGCGGGAGTGGATGCAGATGTTCAACGAGGCATGGCGGCTCGAGCGCGACTTCTACTACGACCCGGCAATGGGCGGGCTCGACTGGAAGGCGATCGGCGAGCGCTACCGCCAGCTCGTGCCCTACGTGGCGCATCGCGCCGACCTCAACTACATCCTCGGCGAGCTGATCGGCGAGCTCGGCACCTCGCACACCTACGTGGGCGGCGGCGACTACCCCGAGGTACCGAAGGTGGACGTGGGCCTGCTCGGAGCCGACTACGACTTCGACCGCGCAAGCGGTCGCTATCGCTTCAAGACCATCTACCGCGAGCGCGACTGGAATTCCAGAGTCGCAGCACCGCTCGGCGTCCCCGGCGTCCAGGTGCGCGAGGGCGACGTCCTGCTCGCGGTCAACGGCCGGCCGCTGCGCGCGCCCGAGAACCTCTTTGCGGCGTTCGTCGGCACCACCGGCAAGCAGACGCGCATCACCGTCGGCCGCTCCCCCACCGATCCCCGGCCCCGCACCTACACGGTGGTGCCGGTGGCCTCGGAGGTGAGCCTGCGCTACACGGCGTGGGTGAACGACAACCGCGCGAAGGTGGACCAGGCGACCGGCGGCCGCATCGCCTACATCCATTTGCCGAACACCGCCACCGCCGGGATCCAGGAGTTCAGCAAGCAATACTACCCGCAGGTGGACAAGCAGGGGTTGATCGTGGACGAGCGGTTCAACGGCGGCGGCTTCATCCCCGATTTCTTCATCGAGCGCATGAAGCGCGACACGTGGGTCTACTGGTCCACGCGCGACGGCCGTGACTTTCGCACCCCGTCCACCGCGATCGACGGGCCGAAGTGCATGATCGTCAACCACTACGCGGGCTCGGGCGGGGACGCGCTGCCCTACTACTTCCGCATGCAGGGCATCGGCCCGGTGATCGGAACGCGCACCTGGGGTGGCCTGGTGGGGATCAGCAAGAACCTGCCGCTGGTGGATGGAGGGCGCGTCACGATGCCGGACTTCGGCATGTGGGACGCGGCGAGCGGCCGGTGGGTAGTCGAAAATCACGGCGTGGACCCGGACGTCGAAGTCGAGAACACACCCTCGGACATGGTCGCGGGTCACGATCCGCAACTCGAGCGCGCGATCGACTATTGCCTCGAGCAGCTCAAGTCGCATCCCCCGAAGAAGCCGGTGAGGCCGACCTACAAGATTCAGCAGTAGCTTGGCGCCCAGCGGCGTCCGCCCGCGCTGCCGGCCGCGATGCGGACGCCGTTGAGGCGCGATCTCCGAGCACGGTTTAGCGAGCGCAAACGCGCGCGTTGTCGCAAATGCACGCACGAATGGAAACGATTGCGACGCGCGCTTTCGAGCTGTGCGTTGGTATGATATTCG
>Ga0154739_1115_pt1 | contig 11791 bp, 10 predicted proteins | sample Rifle2008BG16ft_FD_105747 | JGI IMG/M metagenome (GOLD analysis project Ga0154739, IMG submission 105747) | Candidatus Eisenbacteria bacterium RBG_16_71_46 | reverse complement strand
GCCCGACGCGGTGCTGCGGCGGCTTCCCGATGGACTTCGGCTCACCTCGGTGCACTTCAACCTGGGCGTGAGCTTCGACGCCAGCGACCTGTTCGGAAAGTGAGTCGGCCGGCGCCCGCGGCGATTCCGGGCGGCGCAGATGGAGGCTGCCGGCGCGCGCGCCCGCTGGTGAGGCGCGCGGGGCCGCCCTGGGACGAGCGCCGGCTCGGTCGCTCCGCAGGGCGACGTGTCCTCGGGCTACGAGCCGCTCGCCCGCGCGCCCGCCAGGCGCGGGGAGTCCCGCGCCCGGCGCTTCGGGCGGCACCCGGCGGCGGGATCCCCGGCCACGAGCAGTCCTTTCGGCTACCGCGACCGCATCATCTGCATGCCCTTCATCAGGGTCATGACGTGCTCGCGCATCGTCGAGTCCTGGGTCGCCAGGTTCATGACGCCGTCCAGCATGGACCGATCGCGCGCGATGTTGGTCATGAGCTCCTGGGCGGCGGGGCCGCTCGCCATCATCTTCTGCAGCAGCATCGCGCGGGTGCCGTCGTCGGCGAGAAGCCGGTCCACCATCTGGCCGGCCATCTCCGGACTGGCACCGATCATGTCCATCACCTGAGCCTGCGACTCGGGCTTGGAGAGCACCTGCGTCACCATGTCGCCACCGCAACCAAACAGCAGGCCGGCGGCCAGCGCCGTGCCGAGCATCGTTACCGCGATCCGCTTCATACGTCCTCCTCGTCGTGCGTGCGTCATGCGCCTGGGGGGCGCTGGATATGCCAGTCCGTCCGCGACTGGTACAGGTTGCCGAGCTGGATCAGCGGCCGCTCGGAGAACGCCGGGCCCATGAAGGCGATCGAGGTCGGTAACCCCTCGCGCCCCAGTCCATTCGGCAGGCACAGCGCGGGAAGCCCGCACAGGTTCCCGGCCGGAATCAGCGGCGGACCGCCGCTCACGTCAGGGTAGGCGTCCTCGAAGTTCTTGTCGATCGGGTAGGACACGCTGGCCCGGGTCGGGGCGGCGATGACGTCGAACGATTCGAACAGCGTGCCGAGCGCGCGCTTCATCGGCCGCCGCAGCCGCATCGCCTGGAGGTAGTCCACCGCCGGAATCAGCGTCCCGGCGTAGCCGCCGTGGCGGTCGCGGGGACAGCGCAGCTCCTTCACCCGGCCGGACTCGATCAGGTCGAGAAACGCCGCGGCGCCCTCGGCGCCGACGATCGCCGAGACCGCGGGCCCCCAGGGGAAATCGGGCCATTCGACGTCGCGCGTGATCTCCGTCCGGTCGGCCAGGCTCGCGAGGGAGCGCTCGAAGTTGTCGCGCACCTCGGGCTGCACCTTCTCGGTCACGCCCTTGGGCACCGCGATGCGCACGCGCCGCCGCCCGGGCTGCTCGACCCGCGCGTAGGTGAAGTCGCGGTCCTGGGCGCTCGCGTCGCGCGGGTCGTTCCCAGCGACCGCCGCGAGCACCAGCGCGCAATCGTCGGCGGCGCGCGCCATCGGCCCCAGCTTGTCGAGCGTCCAGCACAGGGCCATCGCGCCGTGGCGGCTCACGAGGCCGTAGGTCGGGCGCAGTCCGGTGACGCCGCAGAACGCCGCGGGGGTGAGGATCGAGCCCGAGGTCTCGGAGCCGATCGCGAAGGGCACCAGCCCCGCCGCGACCGCCGCACCCGGGCCGCTCGACGAGCCGCCGCTCCAGTAGGCGGTGTTCCACGGCGTGAGCCCCGGCCCGGTGAACGAGGCGTCGGCGTGGTTGTAGCCCATGCCGCCCGCGAGCTCGACCATCGCCAGCTTGGCCACCAGCACCGCCCCGGCCGCGCGCAGGCGCTCGACCACGGTCGCGTCGTAGTCGAACACCTGGTCGCGGTAGGGCGTCGCCCCCCAGGTGGTGGGCACGCCGCGGGTCGCGAGCAGGTCCTTGACCCCGTAGGGAATGCCGTGGAGCGGGCCGCGGTAGCGCCCCGCGGCGATCTCCCGCTCCGCGGCGCGCGCCTCGGCGAGCGCGGATTCGCGCATGAGCGTGACCACGGCGTTGTAGCGCGGACCGAGGGTCTCGAGGCGCTCGAGACATCCGCTCGCCAGTTCCACCGGCGAGAGCTGCCGGGCGCGGATCCGTGCCGCGAGGGAGCGCACCGGCAGGAAGTAGGTCGCGGCGTCGATCATCGCCGGGTCAGGCCTCGAAGGTGCAATCGGGCTCGTCGGCGTTCGCCAAGTGCACCGCCCGCAGGCGCTGGCCGCTCCGGATGCGGCCGTCCAGCTCGCGCGTCACGGCCTCGAGTTGTTCGAAGGTCAGGTGGTCGCCGTAGCGGCGCTTGACGATCTCCGCCAGCGAGCGGGCGTCCACGGAGATCTCGGGCTCCCCCTCCCCGCCGGGGGGCGAGGCCGGCCGCGGCTTCACCGCGGGCTTGCGCGGCGGGGGCTTCGCACCCGGGGCCGCACCGCGCGCGAGGGCCAGCGCCGAGGGGACGAACGTGCCGGCGAGGCCGGCCATGCCGACGACTTTCAGGAATCGACGCCGGCCGGGGGCCGGGCGTCCGGGCGAAGGAGCCATGGAAACCTCTCTCGTCACGCGAGGCGCCAATGCGGACCGGGCGCAGGCTACTGCGGAATCGCCGCGGCGTCCAACCGGGCGGCCTCCGACGTCGCTGCCGATCTTGGGCACGCGCGGGCGCCCGTGTGGCGGTGCGGTGCCCGGACGATGCCTAGTGCCCCACCGGTCCCGCGGCGCGAGCCGAAATCCCGGGGGCAGCCGCGACCTGGAACGTGAGGACCCTGCGGCGCGCGAGTCGATCCGCCGGCGAGCCTCCCCCCGCATCCACCAGCCCCACGAGTCCGATCGGGTCCAGGATCGCGGGATCCTGCAGCCCGTCCGAGTCCTGCGCGCGGACGACGACGTACGCGGTGCCGCTGCGCGCGGCCCGGACGTATCCGGCGAGCTGCGGAAGTCGGAACACGGAAGCTGGATCGAACACGGGGTAGAGCCCGGTCGCCGCCAGCCGGAGGACCGTGCCGTCCGGGAGCTTGATCGACAGCTGGGTCCGGAACCCGATCGGCGAGCCCACGAGCCCGAGCGACCGCAGCACCGGGTAGCGGTCGAGCCGAGCGGCGAAGTCGGGCGGCAACGCGGGATCCGATGCATCGACGCGCGGGACGTAGGGCGAGTCCTTGTCGTAGCCGCCATGGACCAACACCACCCAGGAATTCAAGTGAACGGTATCGCCCTCCCGCCGGGCGTAGATGCGATCGCCGTAGATCTCGTAGAAGGTGCGCGCTTCGAAATCGTCCCCCGGGGGCCGCCGCGCCGATGGAATGCGCTCGAGCGAATCGGGACCGAAGTAGGGCCGACCGTCCGGCGGCCACGCGGGCACGGTCGTGAAGGTGTTCCAGTCGACCACGTCCACCGCGCGTCCGTCGCCGTCACTCGACACGGGCCAGAGGTCCGGATCGGGCCCCGCCCACCAGGCGCCGGGAAGGAAGCCCGCCATGAGACGAAACGTCGCCTCGCCACGACCGGCGTGAGGGGGAGCCGGGAAGACGAACTGGTGGTTCCCCGGGGCGAGCACCTCTCCGATGGGCGGCTCGGCCTTCCCGGTCGGCGCGGCCGCGGAACCCGCGACCTGCTGCAGTTCGTCGGCGGCGTCCATCTGGCTTCGGGCGGAGTGTCGCCACTCGATCTTCTTGAGCGTTCCGTACGCGGGCACCGTGTCCGTTCGGGTCTCCCCCGGCGCCAACTCGGCCACGTAGAACGCCTCGTTCTTGCGCACGCGAGGCTCGAGGTGGCGGTCGGGGGTTACGATCGCCCCGAGGACCTTGAGCTGTGCCGTGAGCGAAGCGACCGAGGCCCTGGTCTCGGCCGCCGCGTCCGCCCGGGAACCGTCCGCGGTGGTTCGTGGTATCGCGGGCGCGAGCGTCTTTCCACAACTGGCCGTGAGGAGGAACGCGAGCGCGAAGACGTGACGTAGGCGGAGGCGCATCGTTGGCCCCTTGGCGTAGCTTGGGATCGGTGGCGAGCAGGCGCCGCATGGCGCCAAGCACCGATTATCCCTCCGCCCCATCCCGGGCCCCAAGACCTCTTTCGCCTCCGGTGGACCCCGATCCCCGGTCCGCCTTCGTGTGGCCCGACGCCACGGCGGCGCCGCGGCGTCCACCCAGGCCGGTTCCAATGCCGCCCCCGGGAGGGCCGCGCCCCGTCACGGGCCGAGCGGAACCGTGACGTTCCAGGCCAGGAGCACGCGCGTCTCGTGCTCGTAGCCGAGCACCCCCAGCGAGGCCGTGGCCAGCGCGAGGGCGCGCCCGTCGCGCGGCGGGAGCCCCGCCCAGACCGCGCCCAGCACGCGCAGCAGATGACCATGGGCGCAGAGCAGGACGTCTCCGCCGGCAGCCGCCGCGCGATCGATGACGCGGGTCGCGCGGCGGCCCACGTCCTCCGCCGTCTCGCCACCCGGCACCTCGCCGGTCCAGATGGTCCAGCCGGGGCGCTCGGCGCGGATCTCGGCGCTGGTGCGGCCCTCGAAGGCGCCGTAGTCCCATTCGACGAGGTCGTCGCACCGCTCGGCCACCTCGCCGAACCCGGCCAACCAGCAGGTGTCCCACGCCCGCGCGAGCGGGCTGGCGAGCACCAAGGCGAACCGGCGGCCGGCGAGCCGCGGAGCGAATCCGGCGGCATCGCGCTCGCCGGCCGCGCTCAGCGGGATGTCGGTACGGCCGGTGTGCCGCTCCGTCCGGCTCCACTCGGTCTCGCCATGCCGGACGAGCCAGATCTGCGGGCGCCGCGCCTCCATCGGGCTACCACTCCCCCGCGCGAGTCGTGCCGGGCGCCGCGCGTCGTCCCCGCAGGTAGGCGCGACCGCGCTCCATGAGCGCGGCGAAGCCGGCCTCGTCGCCGGCGCGCACCACGGCACGCAGGCGCTCGACCGCGGCGTGCAGCGCGTCGAGCGACTCGGCCCCGTAGGCGTTGAGCGACTGGATCTCGAAATAGAGGTGCGGGTTCTCCTCGGCGACCGCGCCGGCGATGTGGAGCTGGGCGTCGAAGGTCGTGCTCGACAGCTGCGCCAGCTTGGGCGCGGCCTCGCCGCTGGCGGCGAGGGTGGTGAAGAAGGCGATGTTGAGCGCGTGCGAGAGCCCGAGCACGTACGCGACCAGCCGGTCGTGGCTCTCGAGGTCCATCTCCACGCCGATCGCCATGGTGGGGGCGAAGAGTGCGCGCGCCTCCGCCGTGGCCTCGGCGGAGCCCACGTCCACGAAGATGACGTGCCGCCCGGACAGCAGCCGGGTGTCGGGTCCGAACATGGGATGGATCGAGGTGACGCGCGCGCCGGCCGCGGCCAGCGCGTCGAGCCCGGCGCGCAGCGGGCTCTTGAGCGAGCCGATGTCGAAGACGATGCCGGGCGGCCGGCGCCCGGCCAGGGCGACCAGGATGTCGTTCGTCACCCTCAGCGGGGCGGCGACGACGATGAACTCGTGCCCGACCCCGGCGTCGCGCCAGTCGGCGTGATGCGCGAAGCCCGGCACCGCCCCCGCGGGATCGGCCACCTCGACCGCGAAGCCCTGGGCGTCGAGGAAGCGCACCATCCAGCGTCCCATCTTGCCGGCCCCGCCGATCACGAGCACGCGCCTGCCCGAGCCGCCGCCGGTCGCGACGACGCGCTCCTGCTCCTGGACCGCGAGCGAGGAGCGAATGAGGAGCAGCAGGATCTGCTCGGCCAGCTGGGGCGAGGCGCCGAGCCCGGCGGCGGTGGCGCGCGCGCGCTCGAGCACCTCGCGCTCCTGGTCGAAGTCGCGCGTCGGCCGGCCGGCGCGGCGCTTCGCCTCGCCGATCTCGGTGGCCAGCGCCTGCCGGCGCGCGACCAGGGCGAGCAACTCGCGGTCGATGGCGGCGAGCCGGCCACGCAGCTCTTCGAGGCTCATGGCGGGAGAACCTAGGGAACCCGGGCGCGCGTGGCAACAGCGCGGGGCGGGCGTTCGGCCGTGAGCGCCTCCCTCGGCCCCGCGGGGCGCGTCACCGTCCGGGGGTGAGCCGCGGCTCCATGCCGGCCACCGCGGCGCGGATCGCCTGGCGCACCGCGCGGCGCACGCCCTCCGGCGGCGGCTGGGCGCCCAGGCGGCGGCATTCCCCGAGTGCCGCGCGCAGCCCATCGCAGGCCGCGCCGCAGCGCGGGCAGTCGCGCACGTGCCGGTCGAGCCGCGCGCAGACGCGCGCGTCCAGCTCCCCTTCGAGATAGCGGCTGAGCAGCAACGCCACGTCGGGGCAGCGCGCGGCGCGCTCCGCGGCGCGAGGCCGTGCCGGCGCAGGGGGCCGGTCGGCACGCGCCGGACGCACGAAGGGCTCGAGTGCGGAGCGCAGCCCCAAGCGGGCGCGGTGGAGGCGCGACTTCACGGCGCGCTCCCCCAGTCGCAGGATGCGCCCGACCTCGCGCGCCGGGAGCCCTTCGACGTCGCGCAGCACCAGGACCTCGCGCTGGGCGGCGGGCAGGGCCGCGATCGCGCGCTCGAGGGCCTCGCGCAGCTCGGCGCGCTCGTGCTCGCGTTCGGGGTCCCCCGCCGGGTCGGGGATCTCCAGGGCCGGCGCGCGCTCGCCGGCGCCCCCCTCGAGCGGGACCTCCCGCAGCGATTCGCGCCCGGCGCGCCGGCGCCGGCGCGCGCAGGCGTTGCGCGCCACGGTGTAGGCCCACGTGGCGAGCGACGCGTCGCCGCGAAAGCCGTCGAGATTGCGCACCAGGGCGGCGAGCACCTCCTGGGTGACGTCCTCGGCGTCGTGCAGGTCGCGGCAGAAACCCCGGCCGAATCGAAACGCGGGTCCCGAGGTCATCTCGAGCACGCGGCGCAGGGCGCGGGCGTCCCCCGCGCGCGCCGCGGCCACGAGCCTGCGCTCCTCGGCGCGGCTCGGAGGGGAGTACCCCCAGGCCGGTGCGCGTTCCCGTAACTTGTTGAAGGTAGAGATCTTGGACACGAGGGCGAATCCTTTGCTCGGTTCCGAGCTCAGACCCCGTGTGAGCACCGAGCCCGGTCATTCGGCGCCCGGACCCCTGGTCCGGGCGCCCCGCATCATAGCAAACCGCCGCGCGGCGGCCCTCGCGGGCGTGGTCGCTCGTTTCACGGCGGCGGCCGTGGTCGTGGCGGCCGCGTTGGCCACGCTGGTGGTGACTGGCTGCGGAACTCGGGCACACGAGGCCGGACCGGCGGCGGCGGGCGACACCGTGACGGTGTCCGTCATCCGCCCGGCCACCGAGGATGCCGAGGGCGCGCTGGCGCTCCCCGGTCGCATCCGTGCCCGCGAGGAGGTCCGCCTGACCTCGCGCATCGCGGCACCCCTCACCCGGCTTCCGGTGCGCGAGGGCGGCCACTTCGCTCGCGGCCAGACGCTCGCCCGGTTCGAGGCCCCCGAGACGCGCGAAGCGGTGCTCTCCGCGCGGGCGCGGCTCGAGGCGGCCACCGTCGCGCGCGACCACGCGCGCGTCCAGGAGGCCCGCGTCGATTCGCTGTTCGCGGATCGCGTGGCGGCTCGGCGCGATCTCGATCTGGCCCAGAGCGCGCGCCGCGCCGCCGAGGCGGCATGGGCCGACGCGCGCGCGGCGCTCGAGCGCTGGCTCATGGACACCGCGATCGAGGCGCCGTTCGACGGCGTCGTCGCGCGCCGCCACGTGGACGCCGGGCAGTCGGTGGCGGCGGGGCAGCCGCTGCTGGACATTCGCTCGCTCGAGGTGGACGAGATCGAGGTGGCGGTCCCCGAGTCCGAGCTGGGTCGCCTGGCCGGCGCCCGCGCGACATTTCAGGCCGGTGACGGGCCGTGGGGCGCGGCCCGGCTGCTGCGGATCGACGGCGCGACCGACCCGGCGACGCGCACGCGTCTCGCCACCTTCCGCGCCGAGGCGCCGGGTGCGGGACTCGCCGCGGGAGCCTTCGCTCGGGTGCGCCTGGCTGCTACGCCATCATCCGAAAACGCACGACGGCCCGGGACGGAGCGGGACACCACATCCATGCTCTTCAACATTCCGTCCCGGAGCCTCGTGCGCCGCGGGGCCCTGACCGGCGTCTACGTCGTGCGCGACGGCCGCGCGCGCCTGCGCTGGCTGCGCGTGGGCCTCGAGGCGGGTGGCCGCATCGAGGTGCTGGCGGGCCTGTCCGCCGGCGAGGACATCATCCTGTCGCCGGAGGGACTCGCGGACGGACGCCCGGTCCGGCTCGCGCGATGACCACCCGCATCCTCGGCGTGGGGCTCGCCGGCCGCATCGCGGGCGCCTTCCTCCACTCGCGCCTCACCCCGCTCACCATCGTGGCCTCGGTGCTGCTGGGCCTGCTCGCGCTCGCCACGCTGCCGCGCGAGGAGGAGCCGCAGATCCAGGTGCCGATGGTGGACATCCAGCTCGCCTGGCCCGGCGTCCCGGTCGAGCAGGTCGAGCGGCAACTGGTCACACCGGTCGAGCGGGAGCTGTGGCAGATCCCCAAGCTCGAGTACCTCTACTCGACCTCGAGCCCGGACGGCGCGCTGCTCATCGCCCGATTCCTGGTGGGCTCGAGCGCCGACGAGGCGCTCATCCGGGTGCGGACCCGCCTGGACGAGGCCGCGCGCGCGCTGCCCCCGGGTGCCACCGTGGTCTCGGCGGTGCCGCGCTCGATCGACGACGTGCCGGTGCTGGCGCTCACGCTGTGGGACCCCGAGCGCACCGACCTCGACCAGAGCGACCTCAGGCGCGTCGCCGCCGAACTGGCCGCCGAGCTGCGCAAGTCGCCGGGTGTGGCCCGCGTGCGGCTGCTGGGGGGCGAGCCGCGCGAAGTGCGGATCGCCATCGACCCCGCGGCGATGAGCGCCACCGGGGTCACCGTGACCGAGCTGGAACGCGCCCTCGAAGGCGCGGGCGTCTCGCTGCCCGCCGGGTCGGCGGAGCGCGGCGGCGTGGGGCGGGCGTTGCGGGCCGAGTCGCCGTTCGTGGACGTCGAGCAGGTGCGCTCCCTCGCGGTCACCGCCCATGACGGGCGGCTGGTCCGGCTCTCCGAGCTGGCGCGGGTCAGCGACGGCCCGGGCGAGGCCACGCAGTACGTCTTCCTCGGCGGCCGGGACGGCGTGCGCCATCCGGGGGTCACGCTCGAGGTGTCGAAGCGCCCGGGGGTGAACGCCACGGCGCTGGTGCACGACCTCCACCGCCGCGTCGACGAGCTGCGGCCGCGGCTGCTCGGGACGGCGGTGCAGGTCGCGACCACCCGCGACTACGGCGAGACCGCCAAGGAGAAATCCGACGACCTGATGTTCCACCTGCTGCTGGCCACGCTCTCGGTGATCGCGCTCATCGCCCTCGCCCTCGGCCGGCGCGAGGCGGTGGTGGTCGCGGTCGCGATCCCGGTCACGCTCGCCCTCACGCTCTTCATCTACCGCTTCCTCGGCTACACGCTCAACCGCGTGACGCTGTTCGCGCTCATCTTCTCGATCGGCATCCTGGTGGACGACGCGATCGTCGTGGTCGAGAACATCGCGCGCCACTTCCACATGAAGGACGCCCGCGACACCGATCGCCGGGTGGTCGAGGCGGTGGACGAGGTCGGCAACCCCACCGTGCTCGCCACCGTGACCGTGATCGCCGCCATCCTCCCGCTGGCCTTCGTCGGCGGCCTGATGGGTCCGTACATGAAGCCGATCCCGGTCGGCGCGTCCCTGGCCATGGTGTTCTCGCTCGCGGTGGCGTTCATGATCTCGCCATGGGCCGCGCGACGGGTGCTCAAGACCCGCGGGACGCAGGCCCACGAGGCGCAGGAGGGACGGCTCGACCGTCTCTACCGCGCGGCGATGGGGCGCCTGCTCGAGCGCGCGAAGTGGCGGCGCGTGTTCTTCGGCGGCGTGGTCCTGCTGCTGCTCGCCGCGGTCAGCCTGGTCGTGCTGCGCGTGGTGACGGTCAAGATGCTGCCGTTCGACAACAAGAGCGAGTTCGAGGTCCTGATCGACATGCCGCCCGGCACCGCGCTCGAGAACACGCTCGCGGTCGCCGACGAGATGAGCGAGCGGCTGGCGCGCGCGCCCGAGGTCGAGGAGTTCGTCATCTACGCCGGGATCGGCTCCCCGGTCACGTTCAACGGCCTGGTGCGCCACTATGACTTTCGCCGCGACCCGCGCTTCGCGGGCATCCAGGTCAACCTGGTGGGCGCGGGCCGGCGCCGCGACCAGAGTCACGCCATCGCGCGCCGCATCCGGCCGGCGCTGGAAGCGATCGCCGCGCGCCACGGGGCGCGGGTCAAGGTGGTCGAGGTCCCGCCCGGCCCGCCGGTGCTCTCGACCCTGGTGGCCGAGATCTACGGGCCGGATCTCGCGGGGCAGCGCCGGCTCGCCCACCAGGTGTGGGACGTGTTCCGCAGCGAGCCGGGCGTGGTGGATACGGATCTGATGCTGGCTGAGAACGGACCCCGAACGCGCTTCGTGGTGGACCGCGATCGCGCCGCCCTGGCCGGCGTCTCCCCCGGCGAAGTCTCCTCCACCGTCGCCGCCCTCTACGGCGGCCGCACCGTCGGCACGCTGCGGAGCCCGGCCGAAGCCGAGGCGGTTCCGATCACGGTGAGGCTCGCGGCGGCCGACCGCGCCGACCTCGCCGCGCTCGGCGGCCTGCGGGTCGGCCCCGATGCCGGCACCCCGCTCTCGCAGCTGGCGCGCGCGGTGCGCGACACCGCGCCGCCCGAGATCCACCACAAGAACCTGCGCCGGGTGGTCTACGTGCTCGGGGACGTGGCGGGCCGCACCGAGAGCCCCGTGTACGCGATCGCGGGCCTGAGGCCGCGGGTCGATTCGCTCACCGCGCCCGACGGCGGACGCATCCACCAGCTCAGCACCGCGCTTCCGGAATCCGACGAGGGCTACTCGCTCAAGTGGGACGGCGAGTGGCACATCACCTACGAGGTGTTCCGCGACATGGGCGCGGCGTTCGCCGTGGTGCTGGTGCTGATCTACGTCCTCACCGTGGGCTGGTTCCGCTCCTTCACCACGCCGCTCGTGATCATGCTGCCGATCCCGCTGAGCCTGGTGGGCATTCTCCCGGCGCACGCGCTGCTGGGCGCGTTCTTCACCGCCACCTCCATGATCGGCTTCATCGCCGGCGCCGGCATCACGGTGCGTAACTCGATCATCCTGGTGGACTTCATCGAGCTGCGCCGCGCCCAGGGCTACCCGCTGCAGGCCGCCGTGGTGGACGCGGGTGCGGTGCGATTCCGGCCGATGGTGCTGACCGCGGCGGCGGTCGCGGTGGGCGGTGCCGTGATCCTGTTCGATCCGATCTTTCAGGGCCTGGCCGTGGCGCTGATCGGCGGCGAGGTCGCGGCCACCCTACTGTCGCGCATCGCGGTGCCGGTGCTCTACTACCTGGTGCGGCGCGGCGACGCTCCCCCGACCCCGGCGACGTCTCCCCCGGCGCCGGAGCCGCCGCCCCGCGCGCCTCAATACGCGGAGGTCCTGTGAAGATGCTCCTGATCGTGGCGGATGCCGCGCGCTTCGACGCCGTGCGCGAGGATCTGGGTGAACTCCATGCGGCCGGATACAGCGCGCTGCCGGTGCTCGAGGGCGCGGGGCGCACCGGGCTCCATACCGGCGACCGCGTGCATCCCGGCGGGCTCGTCGCGCTGTTCGTGGTCGCCGCCGATGCCGAGGCACCGGCGCTGTTCGATTCCATGGTCGCCCGGCGCGATGCCGCCGGCGACCGCATCACGCGCCTGTTCCTGCTCCCGGTGGAGCGTCAGGCCTGACACGAGGAGGTTCGATCATGACCGTCAACGAAGGACTGCGCGCGGTGGCCGGCGCGTTCGTGGTGATCTCGGTGGTGCTGGGCATCTGGGTCAGC
>Ga0154739_1047_pt2 | contig 11879 bp, 11 predicted proteins | sample Rifle2008BG16ft_FD_105747 | JGI IMG/M metagenome (GOLD analysis project Ga0154739, IMG submission 105747) | Candidatus Eisenbacteria bacterium RBG_16_71_46 | reverse complement strand
GAGCCGCCCCCAGCTCGAAGCGGCATTGGGCGTCGGGTCGTTGCAGGTATGCCCGAGGTGGGCGGCGACGAACGCCTGGTCCGCCGCATCGACGGTGCCATTGCAGTCGAAATCCGCCGTGGGGTCGGTGCCGCCGAGCTTGCCGCCCAAGATCGCCTGGTCCACCGCCGTCACGTCGAAGTCGCCGTTCTGGTCCGGCGAGGCCAGCGCGCGGAAGGCGAGCAGCACGCCGTCGGCGTAGACGCGCACGCCGTTGGCGCCGCAGGTGCCGCCGACGCGGGCCGGGAAGTGGGCCGTGCCCGACGCGTCGGTGAAGGACCGCAGCGTGCGCGACGGGAGATCGAGCGCGATGCCGGCGGGCTGGCTGGGACAGAAGACGACCGAAGCACAGGACGAGAAGTCGAGCACCACGCTGGACGCGGTGATCGGGTTGTTGGCGAAGTCCCGCACGACGATGTCGTTGGCGACGTCGCCGGCGGGGCACATCACGAGGCAGGGCGGAACCGTCGAATTGGAAGGGCTCGGGACGGCGGCAGCAGTCGTCGAGGCGAAGCCGATCAGGATGAACAGCGACAGCGTGGACACGATCTTCATGCGGGCCTCCCGGGATGCGGGTTCGATGCGCTGGGGTCGCCACCGAGGATTTTAGCGCTTCCCGACCGCGCGAGCGCAGTCCAGATTCCGGCCGCGGAGGAGCGCGAGCCCGGGTCCTTCGCGCCAGCGCCGCGTGTGCCCCCGGATCGCCCTCGCGGGCGTCGGGCGCGCGGACCGTTCGCTAGTCCCGGCCGCCGCCGTAGAGCCTCGCCCCCAACGCGATCATCCCCACCGAGATGGCGACCGGCACCCACACCGGCTGGTACCACCACGGGTGCGGAGGGATCAGGAACAGGAGGTCCCTGGTGGAGAGGCTCGGCGGCCAGCGCAGCAGGGCGTAGAGGCCCAGGTAGTAGGTGATGTCCCAGACCCCGAAGATCACCAGGAACGCGCCGAGGCGCGCCCGCAGCCGCGAAGCCGCGAGCCAGGCCACCGCGGCGAGCATGAGCAGCGTCGCCACCTCGCGCCCCTGCTCGGTGGGGAGCAGCCACGGCAGGGCGCGGAAGCGGCGGAAGACCTCGGCCGCCGGGGGGATGGTCCCGGTGTGGGCGATGCCCAACAGGCTCCGGATGTAGACCACGACCACCGCCTCGAGCCACCCCATGGCGGCGGCGAAGACCGCGAGGGCCGGCAGCCGGCCGCCGCGCGCCAGCGGAGGGGCACCGCGAACGAAGCGTTTCATCACTTCTTCCGCGCCGGGGAGGAGCGTCCCGCGCCCGGCTTCTTCGCGCCCGCCGCGCGCGTGGTGCGCTTGCGCCGACTGGCGGCACCCGCGGTGGGCCGGGCCGACGGGCGCAGAAGTCTGGCGGACGCCCGCGCCGCCTTCGTGGTCTCGGACGACGCGCCCGCCGGCTCCCCGGGCGCATGGGACGCGCGGCCTGCCTGGGATGCCGCCCTCGTCACGGCGGGCGGCTTCGGGCGCCCCCCGCTCTTCACGCGGAACCGCTCGTAGGGCCGGGTGTTGAGCACGTCCTCGCGGGTGAGCCCCGCGCGCCGGGCCACGAAGACACCGTAGCGGATGTTCTCGAGCTGCCCCACGCTGTGGGCGTCGGTGTCGATCACGATCTGCACGCCGCGCTCGTGTGCCTGCCGCGCGTGCACGTCGGTGAGGTCCAGCCGGTCGGGCTGGGCGTTGATCTCCATCGCCACGCCGCGCTCGGCGGCGAGGTCGAACACGCGCTCCAGGTCGAGTGCGGCCGGCTCGCGCGTGCCCATCAGGCGGCCGGTGGGATGTCCCATCACGCGCACCGCGGGGTGGGCGAGGGCCTTGAGGGCGCGCTCGGTCACCAGCGCGGCCGGCTGGTCGAGACGCGTGTGGAGCGAGATCACCACCCAGTCGAGCAGCGCCAGCGCGTCGTCGGCGAGGTCGAGGCGGCCGTCGGCGAGGATGTCCACCTCCAGCCCGTGCAGCACCTCGATCCCCGGCACCTGCTTGCGCACCGCGGCGATCTCCGCCACCGAGCGCCGCACGCGCGCCTCGTCGAAGCCGCCGATCATGGTGAGCGCCTTCGAGTGCTCGGTGATCGCGCAGTAGGCGTAGCCGCGGTCGTGCGCCGCGCGCACCATGTCCACGAGGCTGTCGCGCCCGTCGGTGCGATCGGTGTGCATGTGGAGGTCGCCCTTGAGGTCGGCCTCTTCGACCAACTTGGGGAGCGCACCCTCACGCGCGCGCTCGATCTCGCCCCGCGCTTCGCGCAGCTCGGGCGGGATCCACTCGAGCCCCAGCGCGCGGTAGACCTCCTCCTCGGTGCGGCCGGCGATGGTCTTGTCGCCGTGCGTGAGCCCGTACTCGTTGAGCGACCAACCCTTGTCGATCGCGATGCGGCGCAGCTCGATGTTGTGCTCCTTGCTGCCCGTGAAGTAGAGCAGGGCCGCGCCGTAGGAGGCCCTGGGCACCAGCCGCAGGTCCACCTGGAGCCCGTTCTTGAGGCGCACCGAAGACTTGGTCTCGCCCTCGCCCAGCACCTCGAGCACCTCGGGGTGGCCGGTGAGGGCCTTCATCACGGCTTCGGGCCGGCCGCCGGTGACCAGCAGGTCGAGATCGCCCACGGTCTCGCGCCGACGACGGAACGAGCCCGCGACCTCGACCTGCTCCACGCCGGGGATCCCGCGCATGCGCTGGGCGATGCTCTCGGCCAGCGGCCAGGCGCCCGCGAGCAACATGCGGCCCTCGAAGGCGCGCGCCGTCGCCAGCGCCCGCAGCACGTTCTTCTCCACCGTCTCGCCGAAACCGGGCAGGTCGCGGAGCTTCCCGTCCTCCGCCGCGCGCCCGAGGTCGGCGCGAGTGCGCACGCCGAGCGCGTCGAACAGCGTCTTCACCCGCTTGGGCCCCAGTCCCTGCAGCTCGGTGAAATCCACTACCTCGACCGGGTACTTGCGCGCCATCTCCTCGTAGAGCGAGGTGGTGCCCGTCGTGGCCAGGTCGCGAATCTTCTGCGCCAGGTCCTTGCCGATCCCGCGCAGGGACTCGAGCGCGCCCTCGGTCGCCGCCAGGGTTTCGACCGACTCGGCCTGGGCCGTCAGCACGCGCCCCGCTTCGCGGTAGGCGCGCACCCGGAAGGAGTTGGCGCCGTCCATCTCGAGCATGGTGGCGAGCCGGTCCAGGACCCTGGCCACGTCGCGGTTGTTCACCCTACCTCCATCAGGCTTCGCCGATGCGCTTGAGGAACTCGTGCTCGGCGATCACCGGGATGCCGAGCTTGCGGGCCTCTTCGAGCTTGGTGCCCGCTCCGGGGCCCGCCACGACCAGCGTGACCTTCCGGCTCACGCCCGCCGCCGTGCGCGCCCCTGCGGCCTCGGCCTTGTGCTGCGCCTCGGGGCGCGACATGGCCTCGAGCGACCCGGTGAAGACCACGATCTCTCCGGCGAGCGGCTGGGCGCCTTTGGCCTTCTTCTCGTGCGTGGGGCGGATGCCCGCCTTGAGCAGGCGATCGAGCACCTTGCGGTTGCGGCTGCTGGAGAAGAACGCCCGCACCGAGGCCGCGACCTCGGGCCCGATGCCGCGGATCTCCTGCAGCTCCTCCTCGGAGGCCGTCGTCAGGGGCTCGAGCGCGCCGTAGTGGTCGGCGAGCAGGCGCGCCACGGTCTCGCCGACGTGCTCGATGCCGAGCGCGAACAGGAAGCGGTGGAGCCGCGGCTTCTTGCTCGTCTCGATGGCGTTGATCAGGTTCTCGATCGACTTCTCCGCGAAGCCCTCGAGGCCGGCGAGGTCGATCGGCGTGATCGCGTAGATGTCGGCGAGGTTCTTGACCAACCCCTTCTCCTGGAGCTGCTTCACCGTCTTGTCGCCGAGCCCGGTGATGTCCATCGCGCCGCGCGAGACGAAGTGCACGATGCGGCCCCCGAGCTGGGCGGGGCAGGCGAGGCCGTTCGAGCACCGGTGATAGGCCCCCTCGCGCACCACCTCGCCGCCGCACACCGGGCACTCGGAGGGCAGCGTGAACGCCTTGGCGCCGCGGGAGCGCCGCTCCGTGATGACTTCGACCACTTCCGGAATGACGTCGCCCGCGCGCCGGATGCGCACGGTGTCGCCGATCCGCACGTCCTTGCGGTCCAACTCGTCCTGGTTGTGGAGCGTGGCGCGGCTCACGGTGACGCCGGCGACGTCCACCGGCTGCAGCACCGCCACCGGCGTGAGCTTCCCGGTGCGTCCCACCTGGACCACGATGTCGAGCAGCTTCGTCACCTCGATCCGCGGCGGGAACTTGTAGGCCACCGCCCAGCGCGGGCTGCGCGAGCGCACCCCGAGCCGCCCCTGCCAGTCGGTGCGGTCGACCTTGACCACCGCGCCGTCCACCTCGTAGGCGAGCTGATCGCGGCGTTCGAGCAACGCGGCGTGGAAGGCGAGGGCTTCGTCGATCGACTCGCAGAGCCGGATCTCCTGCTCGACGTGGAACCCCCAGGCGCGCAGCGCCTCGAGCATCTCGCGCTGGGTGCGCGGCTCGAAGCGGTCGGCGCGCATCACCTCGTAGGCGAAGAAGTCGAGCCGGCGCGACGCGGTGATCGCGGGGTCGAGCTGGCGCACCGTGCCGGCGGCGGAGTTGCGTGCGCTGGCGAACGGCTCCTCGTTGGCCTGGATCAGGCGCGTGTTGAGCGCCTGGAACTCCGCGATCGGCATCAGCGCCTCGCCGCGCACCGCAAGCGTGCCCTCGCGCCCGCCGGCCGGACCCTCGGGCGACAGGCGCAGCGGCACCGCGCGGATGGTGCGCAGGTTCTCGGTCACGTCCTCGCCGACCTCGCCGTCGCCGCGCGTCGTCCCGCGGAGGAACACGCCGTCCTCGTAGACCAGCTCGATCGAAAGCCCGTCGAACTTGGGCTCGGCGACGTAGTCCACCTGCCCGGCGAAGAGCCCTTCGTCGCGCCCCAGCGCCTTGCGCACGCGCGCGTCGAATTCGCGCACCCCGTCCTCGGACATCAGCGAGTCGAGCGAGAGCATCGGCCGCAGGTGAGGCGCCTTCTTGAACGCCGTGCGCATCGCGCCGCCGACGCGCAGGGTCGGCGAGGCCGGCGGGCGCAGGTCCGGGTACTCTTCCTCGAGCGCCTGCAGCTCGCGGAACCGGCGGTCGTATTCGGCGTCCGAGATCGATGGCCGGTCGAGGGCGTAGTAGCGGTGGTCGTGCTCGTGGATCTCGGCGGCCAGCGCCTCGATGCGCTTCTTCGCCTCGGCCCGGTTCATCGCGTGCGCTCCGCCGCGAGGGAGCCGGAAACCCGGTGCGAGACCGTGCCCTTGTCCTTCACCCGGTCGAAGGAGGAAGATGCCGCGGACCGGGTCGCGCACAGGAAGTGACTCATGCCTTGCAGGTTAGCCGCCTCGCCGCCACCGGCGCAACGGGCCGGTTGGCGGCGAGCGGGCCGGCCGGTCGGATCGCGTGGGGGGCGCGGGTGAGCTGGATCCAGTGGGCGTGGGCGGTGCTGGCGGTTTGCGGGGTGGTGTTCTTTCTCGATACGCCGTTTCGCACCTTTCGCCAGAACTTCGTCGCGCAACGATCGCGCGAGCGGTTGATCCTCTTCACTTTCGAGCTGGACCTGGTCGCGCTGTGGGCGATCGCGCGCTTCTACCTCGGCTGGGAGCGGCCGTTGGCGCCGGTCGCGGCCGCGGGCGCCGCGGGGTTCGCCGGACTGCTCGTGGCCGCCGCCGGCGTGGGGCTCGCGGTGTGGGCCAAGCTCGTGCTCGGGCGCTGGTTTTCCGGCACCTTCGGGGTCAAGCGTGGTCACGAACTCGTCACCGCAGGGCCCTACGGCGTGACGCGGCATCCGATCTATACCGGGATCATCCTGACGGTCGTGGCTGGCGGGCTGGTGTGGAACAGTCTCCTGACGCTGGCGCTTGGGCTCCTGCTCGCCGTGCCGTTCTTCTTTCACACCGTGTACGAGGAAACCCTGTTCGAAGCCCACTTCGGCGCCGCGTACCGCGACTACCAGGAGCGCGTGCCGCGGCTGGTGCCGTTCGCCAAGCGGAGGGGCGCGTAATGGCGCGCGGCGCCGGGGCCAAGACCCGGCGGCCCTTCGCCCTGCTCGGGCGGGCGGCGCTGGAGCACCACGTCCCCGAGGCGCGCACCGCCGCCGCCCACTGGGGGCTCGAGTCCAACCTCGCGTGGATGCGCCGGCCGCTCGAGGACGGCCGCTTCGGTTACCTGGCGCTCCGCCGCCATCTGGACTGGGTGACGGGCGAGGTCGGAGTCTCCGACGCCGCGCTCGATCTCGAGGAGCTGCCGCTGCTCGCCGGCCCGTTCCCCGGCCCTGGCGGGCGCGATCCCGGCCCGAGGTGGCGCATCCGCCTCGGCGCGCTGCTCCACGACGAGGACCGCTGGTGGCGGGTCGAGGACGACGAGCCCGCGCTGCGCGAGCGGCTCGAGTGGCTCGTGCTGCAGCTCCGGGTCAAGGCCGGGACGTGGTTCGCGCGCGGGGCGCCGAGGCGACGCTAGAGCCGCCGCGCCGGTGCGGCTTCGACAGTCACGCCGCCGGCTGGCGGCGGGTGTCGGTGCGCGGCGCCGTCAGCTGCACGCGTCGTCAGGTGGTATCCGATCGGGCGCCCCTGGACCCGCGTGGCAGCCACCGCCCCACGCGTGCCCGATACGCCTCGTACTCGGCGCCGAACACGCGCGCCAGCGTCGGCTCCTCGTACCACGCGACGAAGCCGTGCGAGGCGAGAAGAAACAGGCCTGCGTAGCCCAACAACGGAATCGAACGATAGAAGAGCGCGGCGCCGCAGAGCGCCAGTGCCGCTCCGAGGTACATCGGATTGCGGAGGTAGCGATAAGGACCTTGGACCACCAGCGTGCGGGGCGGATCGAACGGCGCGGGTGTTCCGCGACCGACCCAGGCGAACGTCACGACGCACCACAGGGCGAGCGCCGCGCCGGCGACTGCCACGCCAATGCCGGCATACTCGACGGCTCCCAGATGGGCCGGCCGAACGATCCCGGATCGCTCCAGGATCCGTCCCGGCACGGCAATGAGCAGGAGGCCGACAAAGAGCGACGCGTAGGTGGCGGCCCTGGCGAGAACGAAAAGCGGGGGCTTGCGGAGTTTCACTTGGGCGCCCCCTCACGGACCGTCGTCGAGCGGCCGGCGGCTGCGGATTCCCCTGGGCAATGCGGAAGCCGGCATCCGCTCCGCTCGAACGCCAGGTTAGGCGGGCGCGCCGCTGGCGACAAGGTCGGCACGCTCCCTGGGCCGGTGCTGCTCGAGGCAGCGGTCTTCGGCCGGCATCCAATCCTGGTCCCATCGCTGGCGCGCGCCCTCGCCGTCGCGCGCGAGGCCCCGCGCCAGTCTGATCTCGCGTGGGCACTCCACCCAGACGCGCAGGTCGTAGAACTCGGCGAGTTCACAGCGACTTGCGTAAACGCCCTCCACGATCACGACCCGGCCCGGTGGCACTTCACACGTTGCGACCAGTGCGTCGCGCTTCCAGTCGTGACGATCGTAGCGCGCGGGCTCACCACGCCTCAGTGGAGCGAGGACCTGGTCACGCAGCCGACCCCAATCGAAGTCCGTTCCGATGGGCTTCTCGGCGGGAGCGCCGGGGAGGCGTTGCTCGGACGGCAGGAAGAAGTCGTCGACGCCGTCGACGGAGACCGGCGTGCCGGCGGCGGCCGTGGCGCGAGAGACGGATTGCGCGAGAACGCTCTTACCCGAGCCACCGGGGCCGTCGATCGCGACCAGAACGGTCGCCTGGGCCGCTCGCAGGGCGAGCACACGTGGGGCGAGGTCATCCCGCGTCAGTGGCTCGACCTCCGGGTCATCACGAGGTGGTCGCTACCCGGGAAGTTCGGGGCCCAGCCGGTTTCGGTCTTCCTCATCACCGAGGCGAGGATGCGATCCGGACCGTCCGGCTTGAAGGTGTGCCGGAATGTCGCGCTCGCCCCCTCGGGCCCCGCGGCCTTGTCCCACTTCGGGGGCAGCGCATTCCCTTCGGAGTAGAAGGCCGTGATCTCCCGCACGACGGTCCCATCGGGCTCGACATGCACCGTTCCCTGCTCCTGAACCAAGTTGCCGGAGGCCGGCTCGAGGACCAGGAGCATGTCGAGGTTCTTCCGAACCCCGTTCCACACGAGCAGGCCCTCCCACGATGGTAATCCTCTGCTCTCCACCAGCAGCGCGCCCGAGTACCAGATGTAGGTCCTGGTCGGACGCCACCGGAGCCGCGCGACGGCAGCCGTCTTCCCCCCGGCGGGACCGACGTCCCATTCGCCGATGAGGAAAGCGTAGGGGGCATAGGGGGCGGGGGTCGCGATGCTCTCCTCGGCGCGAACGGCCGTGCACGTGGGGAGCCCAAGGTTGATCGTGACCGAAACTCCGAGAACGATGGAGAGGGCTCCCAGAGGCGAGCGTCGGCCAGGGGTCACGGTGGACATCACACGTCCTTTCCCATGAAGAGGCTCGACGATGACTCCTCGTATTCGCCGAACGCCCCGATCCTCGAAAAGCCCGCGCTCGAGTAGAGGGCAATCGACTCGGGCTGCCGCGGGCCGGTCTCCAGCACCAGCCTGGTGACGCCCAGGCGGCGTCCCTCGGCTTCGAGCGCGCCCAGCAGCCGGCGTCCCAATCCGCGGCCGCGCGCGCGGGCGCGACGTACATGCGCTTGATCTCGGCGGTGTCCTCATCGAGCAACCGAACGGCCCCGCAGGCGATCGGCGTGGCGCCCGCATAGGCAACCAGAAACGCACCCCGTCCGGGAGACAGCTCTTCGGCACCCAGCCGGAAGTGCTTCTCCGTCCCATCCTCCGGGTAACGCCGCGACAGTTCGACGTTCAGGGCGCGGATCAGATGATTCGCAGCGGTCGACGAGATCGTTTCGCGTCGAACGTCGATGTCGCGCGCACTCGATCGCGATTCGCTCATGGGACCTCTCGTTCGCCCGACGCGTTGACGATCAGTGCCCACCGTGCAACGGCCTTCCGTCCACATCGCCCGGTCCGACGGGCTGCACATCGAGCATGCGGCCGAACGCTTCCACGGTGTCGGGGTCGATGCCGACGGCGCGCACACGGTGGCGGAAGCCGTACGGACCCAGTGCCAGCATCGGCTCGGAAAGCGTGAGCCAGCGCGTGGGGGAGCCCAGAAACGTGAGATTGAGACACTCCTTCCCGAACTCCGGCCGCGTGCGCCCGGCCGCGGCCACGCGCTCGCGTGGCACCCGGAGCATCCAGCGGAATCCGGCCCGGAACAGGATGTTCTCGTCGTCGACGAGGATCGGCCGCAGGACCGTCGCGCGATAATCGCCGATCAACCACAGCGCGCAATAGGCCGTGCCGATGGTGAAGAGCCACGCGACGAGCGCGCTCCACTTGAGGAGCACGACGTGCACCGCGAGTCCTTCGACCGCCATGACGAGCAAAAGACCCAGGACGATACCGGCGTGACCGCTGTGGCGATGTTGCGTGAATGCGGCCCAGCCCGCGGGCGCGTGAGGCCGAGCCCGCCACGACCCCAGCGCGTAGTAGAGGACACCGATCTCCAGTGCGGCCACCGCCGCGAACCGGTCGTTGCGCGTCAGATCGAATGCCGCGCGCCGAAGGTGCTCTAGCGGGTCCGCGGCCTCGTCGTGACGCGCCTTGCGCAAAGCCCTCGCGGCCCGCCAGGCGATCCAGGCCACCAGCCCGAGCTCGACTGGGACGACCAGGGCTTCGAGTGGGCCTAGCAGGTGATGGTGGTCCGCCGGGAGAACCCAGGACGCGGCCAGCACGCTGAGAATGAAGACCGGGGCCAGCGTGACGAGAGGCAGTCCGCGTCGGCGCACGATCAGGAGGTAGAACGCCAACGGCACGACGACGACGATGTCCACCGTCAAGCCGGCCACAATGGCGTCCGCCCGCACCAGATGGGGCAGCCGGGGGACCACGGCCAGCGCGGCCGCATACACGGCCGCCACGATGCCGGTGAACAGCAGGGGGAAGCGATGCTGTGCCGAGGCTTCCTGCATCATCGTTGCCTCTCCCAATCTGCCTCGTCCACGAGCGTCGCGGACATCGACTGTGTGTCACGCGACTACCTCAGACTCCATGAGGGCCGGCTTGGTATTCAGCCGCGTGTGCCGGACAGGCGCCAGCCCCTCGTACCCAAAGCGCCGGCGGCGCGCGGCGCCCGCCAGCCGCATGGCCTGTTCGGCGGCCCGCTTCTCTAGCGCACGGCTCCCGTATCCCGCGCGATCTGTAGCCGGCACCAAGCGTACAGAGCATCGTAGACGTGAAACTGGATCGCCAGGTTCTCACGATCGTCCAGGAAGACCAATCCGAACCCGGTCGCGATCGCTTCGAGTCCTGGGGCGATCTCGTCCGTCCTGAGGTCATCGGCAACATCGGCGGCATGGACGATGAGGGCGAGCCGCGCCAGCGCGGGATCCGCGAGCTGATACTTCGTGATGATCGCCTCGAAGGAGCACATGCCGTCGTGGTGCCCCAGCTCGGCGCCCGTTACATCGAACGGGATGGCCCCGGTCTCGGAGGCCACCCGCTGAACTTCGGATTTTGGAACGAAGAGGAACTCGGCCTGGGAATCGACGAATCGGCGGATCAGCCAAGGGCAAGCGACACGGTCGACGTGCACATGAGAGCGTGTGATCCATTTCATCGAGGCCACCTCCTGCTCCAGAGACTACCTCATCCCGGGGCTGGGGAGCAGGTTCGCCGAGTGCGCCGCATCACGGGCGGGCGGTTGGGCGCGCGTTGCAGTCGTTCGCAACTTGCGCCGCGCACGTACCGGGCGGGTGCCTGCTCATGTCAGGCGGCCGGCGGTGCGGAGAACGCTGCATCGGCATCACCCGCCGCCGGCGAGGGCCTGGAGTTTCGTCATGGTCGCCGTGTTGCGCGCCGTTCCGGCGTCACCCACGGCGCGACTCGCGGCGACCATCAGCGGACTGTCGAGGACGCCTCGCGGGCACCACAGGTGGGCCACGCGCTGGCCGAGGGCAAGCACCTCTGGATGCCAACGCTGCTTCAAGAGCGGCTGGAGCCGCGTCCGCGCCTCCGGGTCTGCCAGGACCATGACCTGCAGGCGCGACAGGTTGTCAGCGACGTCGCTCAGCGGGTTGTCACGGACGGCGGAAGCAACCTCCGCCGCCGTCAACACCGTGACGCGCGCCGAGAGGCCGAACCGCTCAGGAATGGTCTTCTCGATGCGCGTGGCCGGGCTCCCCCGGTGGGAACCGGGCACCGTGAACACGACGTTGCCGCTGTTGAGCAGGGTGCGCACGTCTTTGTACCCGAGATCCTCGACGAGGGCGCGCAGTTCGGCCATGGCCACCCGCTTCGCACGACCGACGTTGATGCCTCGCAGCAGGGCCACCCGTCGCTCCGGCACCGCGTTGCCATCCTTCCTCGATCAACGTGCTCTCGCCGCTCCACGGCGGGGAGACGACCGCGCGCGTTCGAGCTGCGGCCGAGCCCTGGTCCCGCGCGGGTGATCCCCGTCCATTCCGCCACGCCGGGCTAAACGGCCGCCGCCGGCGTTGCGCTCTCCCGGTCGGCGCGCATCGCCCGGCGCCACACCAGCGCGACCAGCAGCGCCACCACCGCGCCCACCAGGCCCCCGGCCACGGCGCCGGGGTAGGCGGCCAGCTGCACGGTGCGGAGCATGCCGAGCGCCGAAACGGTGCCGATCGCGACCGGCACCAGCGTGAGGTCGTAGCGGAAGACCAGCACGTACGCGGCGAGGACCACGGCGCCCGAGATCAGCGCCTGCTCGAGCCACAACATCGGCGTGTTCGCGCTGCCGAGCTGGCCGATCAGTGCGCCGAACACGAAGAGCACTGCCCCGAACACGAGGCGGCTGCGGGTCCAGCCCCG
>Ga0154739_1086_pt1 | contig 12028 bp, 7 predicted proteins | sample Rifle2008BG16ft_FD_105747 | JGI IMG/M metagenome (GOLD analysis project Ga0154739, IMG submission 105747) | Candidatus Eisenbacteria bacterium RBG_16_71_46 | reverse complement strand
CGCCTCGCGGGCGCCCGACGCGGAGTCGGTCCCTCCCGTACCCGGCGGGGCGGCGTCGGCGTCCCGCCGCACGGTCGCGATCGGCCTCACCTGGGGCGTGCTCGGGGCATTGCCGGTCGCCGCGGTGGCCTCGATCTGGAGCGCCTATTTCTATCTGTTCGCCCTGTGCGGCCTGGGGCTTGCGCTCGGGGCCTGGGCGGCCCACCGCCCTCGCTGGATCGCGCTGCTGGCGGTCGGGGCGCTCGCCCTGTCCTCGGAGCACGCGCGCGGACTCGAGACGTTCGCGGCGGCGCGCGGCCCCTGGACCGCCCACTCGCACGTCAACCGCTTCTACCTCGAACGCGCGATGGGCCGCGTCGCGCGCCACCTCGACGAGATGAAGCGGGCGTATCCGAGCCTGCCGCCGCGGAGCACGGTCTTCTTCGCCAACGTCCCGCCGTTCTCCGGCTGGCAGGCCGCGGACGGACCGCTCGTGCGCTGGGCCTACCGCGACTCGAGCCTGCGCTCCTACTTCCTGACCGGTTTTTCGCGTGAACGGGCGGCGCGCGGCCCCGGCTTCTTCTTCGCCTTCGAGAACGACACCCTGCGGGATCGCTCGGCCGATCCGAACCTGCTGCGCAGCTTCGCGTACAGCATGATCCTGGCTCGCAGACTCGAGCCCGCGGGCGACGTGCTGCAGCTCGCGCTCGCGCGCCGGCCGTCCGATCGCGAGGCGCGCTACTGGCTGGCGTGGGTCCAGTGGGCGCGGGGCGAGCGCGACTCCGCGCGCCGCTCGCTCGCCCTTGCCGGGATCGCGTCCGCCGCCGGTCCGACGCCCGAGATCGAACGCGCGAACGCCGAGCTCGCGCGCGCGGACTCGCTGGGGGCGATCCGCACCCTGCGGCGCGGAAGGGACGTCCACGGACTGGATCCCCTGGTCCACTCGCGGCTCGCGGCCCTGTGGCTGGCGCGCGAGGAGAGCCGTCCGCTCGGCGTGATCGAGGCGTTCGCGGTGACCGTGCTCGATCCGGGCCGCGCCGACGGCTGGCGGAAACTCGCCGCCGGGCAGCTCGGCGAGCGGCAGTACGAGCTCGCCGCGGAGTCGCTCCAGCGCTACTTCGACCTGGGAGGCGCCGCGGCGAGCGAGGACGTGGAAGCCCGACAGGTCATGGCCACGCTGCTGCGCGTGCTCCCGGGCGGCGATCTGGCGCAGGCGGCGATGCGCGACGCCCGCTAGCCGGCCGCCGACCCGCGCACGGCCGTCCCGCCCGGCGCGATGCGATCAGGGCACGTAGGCCGAGTGCACCTTGGCCCCGCCCGGCGCGTACTCGACGTCGAGCCGTGGCAGGCCCACCAGCTCGAACGTCGCAGACGCCAGCCGGATCCGGTTCTCGGAGCGGTCGATTTCTTCGAGGATGCGCGTGAACAGGCGATCGCGCACGAAACGCCGCCGCCGGTAGTCCACGACGTACCGGGCCGTGAACTCGATCCAGTTGTCCGTCGCCGCCAGCGTGATCTGGGGCTCGATCCGGGCTTCCTGGAGCTGGTACTTGAGCACCGCCTTGTTCCACGCCTCGCGCGACTGCGTCGCGTAGTCGCGGCAGATCTCGTCCACCCCCCGGCCGAGCGTCTCGCGGGCGTACTCCCAGTCCGAGCCGTAGCGCACGGGCACGGTGATCTCGTCCCACAGGAACGGGAAGTCCGCGGAGTAGTTGTAGACCGGCTCCTTGAAGATGAAGCTGTTCGCCACGCGCACGATGCGGCCGTTGTAGAGATCCCCCTTCACCCAGTCGCCGACCTCGAGCAGCGTGGTGCGCAGCACGCCGATGTCGATGACGTCGCCCTTGATTCCGCCGAGCTGCACCCGGTCGCCGGTCGTGTAGAAGTTCCCGAACGAGATCGCCACCCAGCCGGCGACGCTGGCGATGACTTCCTGCAGGGCGAAGGCGATGCCGGCGCCGGCCACGCCGAAGGCCACGGTGAGCCCGGCCAGCCGGTCGCTGAACACCGTGAGCACGCCGAGGAGCATCAGGACGTAGCCGACGAAGGTCACCAGCTTGCGGGCCCGGTAGCGGGTGGGGGCGTCCTCCACCCGGCGGGTGACGGCGCGCTGCAACAGCTGCGACAGCGTGGACACCACGGCGACCACCAGAACGGCGGCCACCAGCCTGCCGACGGTCGGATCGAACAGCCACTTCTCGAGCGAATCGCTCATGGGTCCTCCTGGTTGGCGCGGCGATGACCCCCGCGCTCCGGCGGCCCGGGGCCGCGTCGGGCCCACCAGTCTCCTGGTCCCGGTGGCCGCGACCCCGCCCCGATTCGCGCGCCGTCGTCGCGTCCATCCGCCGGGTGCGTCGCGTTCATGGGCGGCAGGCTAGCATCGCACGCCGGCCGCGGCGAGGTACGGCACGGTCGTCTCCGTCGAGGAGCGCCGCGCGCAGCGATGCGCCGCCCCCCGCGCCCGTCCCCACGTCGGCCTGCCTCAGGCCGCACCGCTTCACGCCACGATTGACGCGGCCTAGGCGCGGCGCTAGCCTCGATTGGTGACACACGCCTCCACGACCCCCGGGACGGCTCCCGCCCCCGTTGTCCGCCTCCTGCCGCAGCTCGCCGACTTCGCGGCCGGGCGTTACGGCGCCGCGCCGTTCCTGCTCGCCGCCGGCCCCGAGGGCTGGCGAGGCTACAGCTTCGCCGAGGCCGCGCGCGCGATGCACGCGTTCGCGGCACTGCTCGAGCGCGAAGGCGTGCGGCCCGGGGCGCGCGTGGGCCTGCAGAGCGAGAACCGTCCCGAGTGGGGGCTCGCCTACCTCGCGATCCTCGCAGCCGGCGCGGTCGTGGTTCCGCTCGACGTCCAGCTCCGACCCCAGGAGGTGGGCGAGATCCTCGCCTTCGCCGAGGCCACCCACTGCGTGGCGAGCGCCCGGCAGCGACCGCTGATCGAGGAGGCACGCGGCGCGCGGCTGCCGGGGCTCGAGTTGATCTCGCTCGACCCCGCTCCGGAGCTGCCGTCATGGGAGGACGCGCTCCGTGACTTCCCCGACGTGGGCCCGCGGCCCGAGCGGGCGCAGCCGCACGACCTCGCTGTGCTCATCTTCACCTCCGGCACCACGGGTCAGGCCAAGGGCGTGATGCTGTCGCACTCGAACATCCTCCATAACATCGAGGGCGTGGCGCGCAGCTTCGAGTTCGGGCCCGCCGACCGGCTGCTCTCGGTGCTGCCGCTCCACCACACCTTCGAGTCGACCGGCGGCTTCCTGTGCCCGATGCGGGTGGGGGCGAGCGTCGCCTACGCCCGCGGGCTCAAGTCGAACGAGCTGCGCGAGGACATGCAGACCTCGCAGGCGACCCTGCTGCTCGGCGTGCCGCTCCTCTTCGAAAAGCTGCTCGCCGCGATCCGCCGCGGGATCGGCGAGGCGCCGCTGCCGCGACGCCTGCTCGCCCACGCGTTGCTCGGGATCACCGGCCTCACGCGGATCGTCACCGGGCGGCGGATCGGGCACGCGCTGCTGCGCCCGCTGCGCCAGCGCGCCGGTCTGGGGCGGATGCGCCTGTTCGTCTCGGGCGCCGCACCGCTCCCGGAGGAGACCTTCTGGGGGCTCGTGGATCTCGGCTGGCCGATGCTCGAGGGCTACGGGCTCACCGAGTGCTCCCCGGTGGTCGCCGCCAACCGGCCGCACCGGCCGCGGCCGGGCGCGGTGGGCTGGCCGCTCACCGGCGTCGAGGTGCGCATCGCCGAGCCCGACGCCGAGAGGAACGGCGAGATCCTGGTGCGCGGTCCCAACGTCATGCTCGGCTACTACCGCAACCCGGAAGGCACGGCCGAGGTGCTGCGCGACCGCTGGTTCGCGACCGGGGATCTCGGGCGCTGGACGCGTGACGGCCGCGTGCGCATCACCGGGCGGCTCAAGAACATGATCGCGACCGCCGCGGGCAAGAAGATCTACCCCGAGGAAGTCGAAGCCCAGATCGCCGGCTGTCCCTACGTGCTCGAGGTGATCGTGGCCGGCGGCCGCGACGCGCGCGGCGAGCGCGAGGAGGTGCACGCCCACGTGGTGCCGAACCTGCCGGCGCTCGAAGCACTCGCCGCGTCCACCGGCCACGCCTGCGACGCCGCGTTCGTCGAGCGCGTGCTGCGGCGCGAGCTCGAGGCGCGCGGCCACCACCTCGCCCCCTACAAGCGCGTCAAGCGCGTGATCGTGCGCGAGCGCGAGTTCCCCAAGACCTCGACCGGAAAGATCCGCCGGCAGGACCTCGCGGCCGAGACGCCGGCGAGCCGGGTGGGGGCGGTGGCGTAGACTCGGTGCGGTGACGTCGGCAGCCCCGCGCCCGGGAAGCGACGAGCGAGATGTCGCGCCACGCGAGGCGCGCGATTCCATTCCCCGATTTCAGCCGCGCGAGGGTGACATGGCGGTCCCGCTGTCCCGGTTCGCGAGTGGTCGCGACAACAACTTCAACCTGATCCGATTCCTCGCCGCGGGGTTCGTGCTGTGGAGCCACGCGTTCCCGCTCTCCGGCACGTGGAACGAGCCGTTCGAGGGGTTCAGCGGTTTCTCGCTCGGCCGCCTCGGGGTGGACATCTTCTTCGTGATCAGCGGCTTTCTCGTCACCGGCAGCCTGGTGTCGAAGACCAACCTGCGCTCGTTCCTGCGCGCGCGCGTGCTGCGCATCTTTCCGGCGCTGGTGGCGAGTGCTATGGGTGTGGCGTTCGTCCTCGGCCCACTGGTGACGCGCCTGCCGCTCGGCGAGTACTTCGCGCGGCCCGCGCCCTACCTGTACGCCGCGCGCAACGCGACCACTTGGCCGTGGGGACCGCAGTACACGCTACCCGGGGTGTTCGAGCACCTGCCGGTGCCGAACGTCGTGAACGGTTCGCTGTGGTCGCTGCCGTGGGAGCTCTCGATGTACCTGATGCTCACCGTGCTCGGGGTGGCGTTCGTCGCGCGCCGCGCGACGGCGGACCTGCGGGGCCTGCGCCGCACGATCCTGGGGATCGCGGCGTTCTCCACGCTGGGTTTCGTCCTGATCGAGGCGTCGGATGTCCCGGTCCCCTCGCTGGTGAACGAGGGCTTCCGCCTGCTCTCGCTGTTCGCGGTCGCGGCGGCGTGCTTCGCGTTCCGCGAGCGCCTATGGCTGTCGCTGCGCGCGTTCGCGGTGGCCGCCGGGCTGCTGTTCGCCGCCTTCGCCCTGGGCCACGCGCTGATGCTGTTCTACGCGCTGTGCCTGCCGTACCTGGTGCTCTACCTGGCCTACGTCCCCGCGGGCCCGGTGCGCCTCTACAATCGACTGGGCGACTACTCCTACGGCACCTACCTCTGGGCGTTCCCGGTGGAGCAGTGGCTGATGCAACGCTGGCCCGAAACTTCGCAGCTCGGGCTCGCCGCGCTGGCCGCGCCCCTCACGGTGGTGATCGCCATCGCCTCGTGGCATGGGGTCGAGAAGCCGATGCTCGCGCGCAAGGCGCGGCCGGTAAGAGACGGGCGCGACACGCTGCCGCGCCGGGTCGCGGCGCCCTGAGGTCACGCGGCGGCGCCCCCGCCCCCGCCGTCAGCCGCGAGGTTCGTGACCCGCGCCGGGTGGGTCCGGCGGGTCGGGCGCTTCGGACGCGTCACCCGGGGTTGGTTCACTCGCGGATTCCAGCTCGGCCTCGCGCGCCATCTCCCGCTCCCACTCCAGCCGGTGCTCGTGGCGCAGCTGCTCTTCGGGGATGCGTCCGCTGAGCCAGGTCCAGTTCATGGGGTAGACATCGGGATTGGCGATGTTCTGGTAGAGATGCCAGACCACGATCGCGAGAAACGCCAGCCAAGCCTCGTAGTAATGGATCAGCGTCGCCAGGTCCAGCACCCACCTGTCGAACCACTTGAGCGACAAGTTCGTGAACCACAGGATCAGGCCGGTGAGCGTCATGACCACGGTGCCCCAGATCAACGCCCAGTACTCGGCCTTCTCGATGTAGCCGAAGCGGTCGAACGCGGGCGGGGTCGCGCGCAGGCCCATGAGGTAGAGCAGGTTGAAGACCAGGTCCCGGGCGTCCTGCAGTCGCGGCGCCATCGCCACGAGCATGCCCCGGCCGCGCGCGGTCAGCAGGTAATAGACGTGATAGAGCGAGACCGCCACCATGACCACGGCCGCGATGCGGTGGACGAGGCTGCGCAGCGAGTAGCCGTGCTCGAGCCGGGCGAACCAGGCGAACGGCCACCCATCCGGGAACTTGAGGGCGAATCCGGTATAGACCAGGGTGAAGAAGCTGAGCGCCAGCAGTCCGTGCTGGATGCGCTCGGACAGCGTCATGCGCAGGAACCAACGCTGCATGCCGGTCACCGCGTGCACCGTCTCCGGGTTCTCGCGGCCGGTGAGACGCCGCCAGTGGCGCCGCAGCTTCATCGCGTAATCGAGACCGTTGTGCAGCACCATCCCGCCGATGGTCCCCACGATGAGCAGCAAGTAGATCAGGCGAACGTAGTACAGCACCGGGTTCGCGCGCGTGGTGAAAGGCAGGTGGACCGGCCCCGCGAGCACCCGGGCGCCGACCCCGGGGTGGCACTTGCCGCAGGTCTCGGCGAGCCGCTGCGGGCTCACCTCGGAGCGCGGATCGCTCGATGGCAGCACGTCGTGGTAGCCGTGACAGCTGGCGCAGTTGGCGACGACCGGCGAACCCCACTTTGCGGCGAGACCGTGGAAGCTGTCCTCGTAGGTGCTCAGCCGCCCGGCGGGCAGGCCGTAGGTCTCCCGGATCCCGGTCGCGTCGTGGCAGCGCGAACAGGTCGCGGTGACCGCCCCGGTCGCCACGGGGGATCCGGCCTGCTCCGGACCGCGGATGAGGTGCTCGCCGTGGCAGCCGGTGCAACTCGGCGAGTCGCCGACCCCGCGCGCGAGCGCGGTGCCGTGGATGCTGATCTCGTACGCCTTCTCCTCCGCCGGGTGGCAGCGCCCGCAGGTCCGCGGCACGTTCGCGCGATAGACCGACGACGCGGGATTCGTCGCGCGCAGCAGCCGGTGGCTGTTGTGGCAATCGTTACAGGTCGCGGCGCGCGGGTTGGTCGAGCGACCGTGCACGCTGCGCGTGTAGAGTGCCGCGGCCTCGGGGATGGTGATGCGGCGCTTGATCATCAGCTGCCGGTCGGCATGGCAGCGTGCGCACGTCTCCGCGATGTTCCCGTGCGCGATCGGGGACCGGGGATCGTCCTGCGCCAGCGCCGCGTGCGCGGAACCGTGGCAGTCGCGACACGTCGCGGCGTTGTCGTCGCCGTTCTCGCGTCCGACGGCGTGCACGCTCAGCCGGTAGTCCTCGACCACGCCGGCGTGGCAGCGTGAGCACAGGTCGGAGGCCAGAGACGCCGCGGGCCGGACGTCATGCGTGCCGTGGCATTCGGTGCAGCTCGGCCCCGAGCGGCCGGGACCGCCGTGGGCGCCGCGCTTCAGGGTGTCGGCCACCGCGGCGTGGCACGAGGCGCAGCGCACCGGCGCGAGCTTCTCCGCGTGCGGGATCTCCGTCGCATCGGCGTGGCAGCCGGCGCAGGAGAGGCCGGCGTGGACCGACGAGGCGAAGGTCGCGCCGTCGACGAAGAGCGAGCCCTCGCGCTTGGGGGCGACGCCGGCGAGGTCGCGGTTGCCGTGGCAGGTGAGGCAGTCGGCGCTGGTGGGCGTGGCCGCGCGAGCCGTGGCCGGAACGATCAGGAGTGTGGCGAGGACGCACGCATCCAGCACGCGGCGGAGCCGCCCCGCCAAAGACCGGACGTCCCGCCGGAAGACGGGATTTCGACAACTCGGTTGGAAGAGTCGGTCACGCATGCAGGATTTGGTCGTGTGATTCCCCCCCTCGAACGCAGGGCAAGTAGCGGACCAGCGCCGCACCCGGATCCGGTGAAGCAGGGCCCCGCTACGAGCGCGCGCTACGCGAGTCCGCGCCGTCTCCAAGGAGCCCCGACTGACGACCTGGCGGTGCGCCTGCAAATCTGACATGCAACGTCGGGCCCGACAATCCCGTTCTCCACGCCACGGCGTTGCATCCCCGCTGGAACTGCGGAGGTCGGTGCGAGTAGTTTTGCGGAGTCGCCGGTCCGCTCCTTGCAGTAGCAAAGGTCCGGAAGGTGGCTTCGGATCGAAGGCCGCTCCCAGGGGCGGCGGAACGAATCGCCCTGGTTGGAAGGACACGAAAGGGGATCCACTCGATGCGCCGAAAGATTTCGCTGGTGGGAACGCTCGCGGCGGTGGTGGCGGTGGTCGTCGCGGTCCAGGTCTGGGCGTACCCGGAGTCCGCGCGCCAGACGAAGACCGGCTGCGCCACCTGTCACGCCAATCCCGCGGGCGGGGAAAAGCTGACCGTTGCGGGCACTGAGTACAAGGCGGACCATGCCAAGGTCCTGGCGGCGGCGGCCGCTGCCGCCGAGTACGTGGGCGGGAACAAGTGCAAGATGTGCCACATCAAGGAGTACAAGTCCTGGCAGGAAAGCGCGCACGCGAACGCTTTCGGCAATCTGGCCAAGGCCGACGCGAAGGCGATCGCGGCGGTGGCCACCGCGCTCAAGGTGGAACTCAAGGGCGCGGCGAGCAAGAGCGACGCCTGCGTCGTGTGCCACGTCACCGGATTCCACCTCCCGGGTGGCTACCCGCAGGCGGACAGCGCGAAGACCGCGGCGGTGGCCAGCGTCTCCTGCGAAGCCTGCCATGGCCCGGGAAGCCTGCACGTCAAGGCGGCGAAGGAAGACAAGAAGAAGATGATCGCGCGCGCCGTCAGCTCCAGCATGTGCATCCAGTGCCACACCACGGCGACCAGTCCCAAGTTCGAGTCGGTGGACTACATGAAGCGTGGGGTGCACGCGGTCCCGGCCGCGGAGTAAACACACGCTCCCCGGGCGCTCCGCCGGCCGCCGCGCCGGCATGAGGGGTGTGTCCCGAGGAGACGGGCAGGAGGTCCCGAGCGTGGGGGAGTGGACGAGCGGCGACGAGGCGGGGATCGGGATCTCAGGCGGCAGCACTCCAGCCGCGGGCCGGGCGCGCAGCCCGGCCCGCGGTCTGTTCTATGTGGCCGTGGTCCTCGCGCTGCTCGGCGGTGCCGCGCTCGCCGCGCGCTCGTGGAGCGCGGCGGTCGAGGCCCCGCTCCCGGGATCCGACGACTGCGCCATGTGCCATGCCCCGGGCCGCGCCGCTCCCCGGCGCGAGGCCGGCACTCCCCCCAATTTCGACGCCGCCGCGCTGCGGGTTTCGCCCCACGCGCAGATCGCCTGCGCCTCCTGTCACGCGGACCTCGAGGGCAAGGAGCTGCCGCACGAGGCGAAGCTCCAGCCGGTGGACTGCGGCTCCTGCCACGCGAAGGAGCGGCAGCAGTACGACCAGAGCCTGCACGGACAGGCCTCGAAGCGCGGAGAGAAGCTGGCGCCCTCGTGCAAGGACTGCCACGGCCGGCACGACGTGCTCCGCCCCAACGACCCGAACGCGGGCACCTACACCGTCAACATCCCGGCGCTGTGCGGGCGCTGCCATCACGAGGGATCGCCGGTGCAGATCGTCTACCACATCCCTCAGGACAGCATCCTGCAGAACTACTCCGAGTCGATCCATGGCGAAGGGCTGTTCAAGAAAGGCCTGCTCACCACCGCCGTCTGCACCAGCTGCCACACCGCGCATCATGTGCTGCCGCACACCGACCCGCGCTCCTCCATCGCGCACCAGAACGTGGCCAAGACCTGCACCCAGTGCCACGTCCGGATCGAGGCGGTGCATCGCAAGGTCGTCGAGGGCCACCTGTGGGAGGAGCGGCCGAACGCGATCCCGGCCTGCGTGGACTGCCACCAGCCGCACAAGGCGCGGCGCGTCTTCTACACCCAGGGGATGGCGGACAAGGACTGCCTCTCGTGCCACGGCAAGCGCGACCTCGTCGCCCGCCGCGGCAACGAGACCGTGTCCATGTACGTGGACGCGCACCAGCTCTCCACCTCGCGCCACAGCCGGATCGCGTGCGCCCAGTGCCACAGCCAGGCCCAGCCCTCCAAGCTGCGGGCGTGCTCCACGATCACCCGCCCGGTGGACTGCTCGGCCTGCCACGCGGAGGTGGTGCAGACCTACGAAACCAGCACACACGGCCAGCTCGCCGCCAAGGGCAGCCCCGACGCGCCCACCTGCCGCGAGTGCCACGGCACCCACGGCGTGCGCGGTCATGTCGAAGTCGGATCGCCGACCTACTCGCAGAACATCCCGGACCTGTGCGCCCGCTGCCACAAGACCGGGAAGCAGGCGGCGGTGCGCTACACCGGGCCCGAACGTCAGATCGTCGAGGGCTACCGCGAGAGCATCCACGGCAAGGGCCTGCTCGAGAGCGGTCTCACCGTCACCGCGACCTGCGTCAACTGCCACACCGCCCACGGCGAGCTGCCGCATGCCGATCCGCGCTCGAGCGTGAACCCGGCCAACGTCGCCGCCACCTGCGCCCAGTGCCACCGCGGCATCTACGACCTGTTCGAGAGCAGCGTCCACGCGCCGGCGGTGACCCGCACCAAGGAGCCGCTGCCCACCTGCTCCGACTGCCACTCGGCGCACACCATCGGGCGCACCGACCTGAACGACTTCCGGCTCAAGATCATGAGCCAGTGCGGCCGCTGCCACGCGGACGTGACCAAGAGCTACTTCGAGACCTATCACGGCAAGGTCTCCAAGCTCGGCTACCTCAAGACCGCCAAGTGCTACGACTGCCACGGCGCGCACGACATCCTGCCGGTGTGGGATTCGCGCTCGCACCTGAGCCGGCAGAACATCGTCAAGACCTGCGCCCAATGCCATCCGGGATCGAACCGGCGCTTCGCCGGCTACCTCACGCACGCCACTCACCACGATCCGCGGAAGTACCCGACGCTGTTCTGGACGTTCTGGCTGATGACAGGGCTGTTGGTCGGCACCTTCGCGCTGGCCGGCATCCACACGCTGGCGTGGCTGCCGCGCTCCCTCGCCTACCGGCGCGAGCTCGAGCGCGAGCACGCCACCGAGTCGGCCCTCCACGTGCGGCGCTTCCCGAAGCTCTACCGCAACCTCCACCTGATGGTGATCGTCAGCTTCCTGAGCCTCGCCATCACCGGGATGACGCTCAAGTTCTCCTACACGCCGTGGGCGCGGGTGCTGGCGCGGGTGCTCGGGGGCTTCGAGGCCGCGGGCATGATCCACCGCGTCGCGGCGCTCGTCACCTTCGCCTACTTCTTCATGCACGCCTGGGATCTCGTGAAGCGCAAGCAGGCGAGCGGCCTGTCATGGTTCAAGTTCATCACCGGTCCCAGCGGGATGATGTTCGGCCTGACGGATCTCAAGGAGTTCTGGGGCTCGGTGAAGTGGTTCCTCGGGCGCGGGCCGCGGCCCGATTACGGCCGCTGGACCTACTGGGAGAAGTTCGACTACTTCGCGGTGTTCTGGGGCGTGACGGTGATCGGCGCGACGGGGCTGTTGCTATGGTTCCCGACGGTGTTCACGAACCTGCTGCCGGGCTGGCTGATCAACGTGGCCACCATCATCCACAGCGACGAGGCGCTGCTCGCGGTGGGCTTCATCTTCACCGTGCACTTCTTCAACACCCACTTCCGTCCCGAGAAGTTCCCGATGGACACCGTGATCTTCACCGGCGGCATCCCGCTCGACGAGTTCAAGAAGGATCGCCCGCGCGAGTACCGGGAGCTGGTGAAGAGCGGCGAGCTCGAGGGCCGGCTGATCCCCGCGCCGCCCGAGCACGAGCTCAAGGTCTGGCGGATCGTCGGCGCGGTGGCGCTCGGGACGGGGCTCGTGATGATCCTGCTGATCCTCTACGCGACGGTGTTCGGCTACCGCTAGGGCGCCGTTCGCAAACGCCCGAGGGCAAGGCGTCGCGGGGGTCGCTCGCATCGGGCTCCGTGCCCGGCGGGCCGCAGCGGGCTCCGTGCCCGGCCACGTCGGAGCGAGGAGCCGACCGCGCAACGCAGCCCCCGGGCGTTTGGGGACGGAGCCTACCCGCCCTCGTGGCACTGCGCGCAGGTTTCCTTCGCCGGTCGCGGGTCGCCGGCCTTGATCTGGTGACACGAGGCGCACTCGAGCCCGG
>Ga0154739_1078_pt2 | contig 12466 bp, 9 predicted proteins | sample Rifle2008BG16ft_FD_105747 | JGI IMG/M metagenome (GOLD analysis project Ga0154739, IMG submission 105747) | Candidatus Eisenbacteria bacterium RBG_16_71_46 | reverse complement strand
CGGCCACAACCAGCCGAAGACCCCCGCGGTCAGCAGTCCGTACACCAGCCCGTCGAACATGCTCCGGAGGGTCGCGCCCCAGTTGCGCCCGTACCAGATCGAGTTCTGCATCAGCGCCAGCGAGTAAGCGATGAAGGCCGTGCAGCCGGCGAAGCGGAAGACCGACAGGTAGTGGGCCCCGGGCGCCAGGGCGCGGCCGGCGATGTAGGCGGCGAGCACGCCGGCGAGGATGCTGTACAGAAACCACTGGATGAGGCTCCCGGTCATGGCGGGCGCGCCGCTCGGCATGACCGTCATGACCAGCACCGGTCCCTTGTTGCGCTTCTCGATGAAGGCGGGATCGCTCATCCCCTGGGCGCTGCCCGCGTGCGGGACCATGTAGTCGCCGGGCGGGATCTTGGCCTTCCGGAGCGCTTCCATGACCTCGTCCTCGGCGGGGAGCTTGCGAAAGTCCCCGCGGTGCCAGGGGAGCGCCATGTGGATGATCGAGCTGACGACGAAGACCAGCACCGCGGCTACGACGATCGGAATCCAGAGCGACATGATCGCGACCATGCTCTCCTCCTGTGAGCCTCGCGCCGCCGTCGGGGCGGCCCGGGTAGCGCGGATGCTAGCAGGGCATCGGGGAGGAGGGGAGCCACTTTCGCGTCCGGGGCCCGCCCCACGGGAGATCCAGCATCGCCGACGACGCGGACTCCGGCGTGAAGTGACCGCGGGCGCTCCGGGCCGCCCGGGAAGTGCCGTTGCACGCAAGGGCATGAGCGTGCCCCGTTTGCCCGCAAATGAGGCCCGATCGGGATGTTGGCCTCGCCCGCCGGCGGGTCTATGCTCCTGATTCCGGGAAGGATCCGGCGCGGAATGGTCGACGCAGCCGATCGACCGCCGGCGCGTCGTGCACACAGGCGAACTTCCCATGATGCTGGGCCGCATCGCGCAGTACGAATTGACCGAACGGATCGGTCACGGCGGAATGGGCGTGGTCTTCAAGGCGCACGATTCCCGCCTCGACCGTGTCGTTGCGATCAAGATCCTGCCCGACGAGCTGGCGCGGGACGCCGAGTATCGCGCGCGCTTCCTGCGTGAAGCACGGGCCGAGGCCTCGCTCAGTCACGCCCACATCGCGACCTGCTTCGACGTCGGCGAGGCGCGGCTCGATCCGCCGGACCTGCTTCACCCGGGAGAGCCGGGACCCCCTCCCGGCCGGGTGCTCTACCTCACCATGGAGTACGTCCCGGGAACCGATCTCTCGGCGCTCGTCGGGGACCGTCCGATGGAGATGCGGTGCGTGATCGACCTCACGCTCCAGATCGCCGAGGGACTCGAGTGCGCGCACGCGTCGGGGCTGGTCCATCGTGACCTCAAGCCGACCAACGTTCGCGTCACCCCGGAGGGACTCGCGAAGATCCTCGACTTCGGTCTGTCGCGGCGATGGGACATGCTGTCCCCGCGCGACGGCGAGACGCAACCGTTCATTACGTCCGAAGGACGGGTGATGGGCACCGTGCACTACATGGCGCCCGAGCAGGCCCAAGGACGCACGGCGGATCCGCGCAGCGACCTGTTCTCGCTGGGCGTCATTCTCTACGAACTCGTCACCGGCAAGCTGCCGTTTTCCGGGGACACGCCCCTGCAAGTCCTGTACGCCGTCACCAACGAAGCTCAACCGCCGCTCGAACGCTACGCGAGCCTCGTCCCTCCGGAACTGGAGCGTATCGTTCGCAAGCTGCTGGTGAAGGACCCAAGCCATCGTTACCAGTCGGCGCACGAGGTGCGCACCGATCTCGAGCAGCTACGCAAGGACCTCGTCGCACCGCGGCTCCGGCTGCGGTACCCGGCGCGGCACACCCTCGTCGTCGCTGGCGTCGTGGTTGCCGTGGCGTTCGGCGGATGGTGGGCATGGCCGCGCTGGGGGCCGCGACCCGTGCGCTCGCTGGCCGTGCTGCCGTTCGAGAACCACACCGGGGACCCGCGGCTCGACTATCTATGCGAGGGCATGGCCGCGGGCGTGCTCAACGACCTCGTCCGCAACGCGCGCTTCAACGTCGCGAGCCTGTCGTCGACGCGCGGCATCGAGCCGAAGCAGCGAAGCTTCGACGCCGTCACCCACGAACTCGGCGTCGAGTCGGTACTCGCCGGGGTGCTGCGCAGGCAATCCGGGGTGGCGTACCTCGACGTCGAGCTCACCGGCAATCGCGGTTTCGTGCTGTGGAGCGAGCGGTATCCCCACGCGATGAACAACGTGCTCGGTATCGAGAGCGAGATCGTGCGTCAGGTTGCGAGCGTGTTGACCGGACGCACGATCGCCCCACCGGGACTTCACGCGCAACCCCGTTCGGCATCGGCCTACGACTTCTACCTGCGCGCGACGCCGCACATGGAAGACGCGGATGATCCCCAGGGCCCCGATCAGGCGTTGGAACTCTACGCCAAAGCTCTCGAACTCGATCCGGACTTCGCTCTGGCGTGGGCGGGGAAGAGCGCCGCACTGTGGAAGATCTGGAACCGCGACCGCAACGAGGAATCGCTGCGACTGTCCGAAGAGGCCGCGAACTACGCGATCCGGCTCAATCCGGCGCTGCTGGAGGCACGCGTCGCGCGGGCGCAGATCTATCGGGGCACGAGCCGCTATGCCGAGTCCATCAAGGAGCTGCGGGACGTGCTGAGCATCAACCCGAACTGGGACGAGGCCGAGCTGCAGCTCGCGGCGAGCTATCGCGACGCCGGCGATTTGGCGGATGCGGAGAAGAGCCTGCGGCAAGCCGTGGCGCTGCGTCCCAACTACTGGCGGAACTGGAACGCCCTCGGCAGCCTGCTCGTGAGGCGGGGGGACTACGACGGCGCGCGCGCCGCGTTTCGCCAGATCGTCCGCCTGGTGCCCGAGAAGAACCGCGGATTCGAGCAACTCGCGGCGGTCGAGATCCTCCGGGGCGACTACGCCGGGGCGATCGCCGAATACCAGAAGCTGCCGATCCCGGTCCAGGATGGCGTACTCGCATCGAACATCGCGAGCGCGTACTTCTTCCTGCGGCGAATCGGGGAAGCCAAGCGTTTCTACGTGCTCGCGGCCACGCTCGAGCCTCGCAATCCGAGCTTCCGGCAGAATCTCGGCGATCTCTACGTGCGTGCCGGCGAGCCCGACTCGGCGCGGTACCAATACGCGGAGGCCGTCCGGCTGCTGGAGGACCTGCTGCACGTGGATCCCCACAACGTGATGGTGCAGCTCGACCGCGCCACCTGCCTCGCCAAGCGGGGAGAATGCGCGCAGGCGCTCGACGCGCTGCATCGGGTCGCCGCGTCGCTTCCCGCGAACGACGCCGAGTGCGCCCACCTGGTGGCGAAACTACAGGCGCTGTGCGGACGTCGCGCCGAAGCCGTGGCAGCGGTCCGGCGGGCGGTGGACTTGGGGATCTCAGCCAGCCTGATTCGTGACGAGGACGAATTCGTGGCCTTGGCCGGCGATCCGATGTTCAAGTCGATCGCGCGAAGGAAATGAGCCGGCGGGAACGGCGCACCGTTCCCGCCAGGGCGATCGCGGATTACGGATCGTTCTTGATGATGATGACCGGATCTTCCCGCGCCAGTTCCCCCGAGGATGCATCCAGCAGGATGATGCTGTACGGCCACGGAAGATCGAGCCCGCGCGATGGGGAGCTGAGCGCGCCGCCGCTGCGCACCGTGTTGTTCGGGAACGTGATCTCGTAGACGTCCTGCGGTAGCACGCCCAGGTCCGCCTGCTTGGCTTCGATGCGCAGGGTCTGGCCGCTCGTGAGCCCGTGGGCCACCCACACGACCTCACGCGGCTTCTCGAGAGACCGAGTTTGCGGCGGCGTCGTGTGGAAGATCACCGTGTCGCCACTGCGCTTGGGAAAGACGCCGAGGCGATAGGTCTTGCCCTGTTGACTCACGCCGATGTGCACCAGCGTGGTTTCGCCGACATCCAGCACGGCGGAGCGGATGGGCGAGGCGGTCTGCATGATGCGCCCCCTTTCAGAGGTGCGCGGGCTCGCGTGAGTCCGCGACGGCCAGCGGAACGGACAGCGCTCGAGCCGTGCCCGTCTCCGCCCGGAGAGCGACGATACGCCCGTGGAGAACGCGGCGATAGGTGCGTTTGGAGCGGATCGCCAGCAACGGGCCGTCGTCGCATCCTGTTGCTGGGTCGCCGGTACAGGCATGGAGCTTGAGAAGTCGGGCGAACCTGGGGCCGCCGCTTCACGCTCGGCGACCTGAACGGCGATGGGTGGCTGGACGTCGTCACCGCCAACGGAGCGTCCAACAGCGTCTCCGTGTATCCCCGCCTGCTCGGCGGCGGATTCGGCACCCGCGCCGACTACCCCCTGGCCTCTACGGCCCTCGACGTGACGATCGCCGGCATGAATGGCGACGGCATCGGCGATGTCCTTGCGCCGATGGCATCGGGGGCGTCGGGGTCGCTGGCGGTCCTCCCGGGGCAGAGCGCCGGCGACCTCGGAGCCGCAACGGCGTATGGCAACCTCTCCTTCCCCTGGCGCGTCTTCGTCGGGCGTTTCAACGCCGATGCGTATCCGGACGTGGCGGTGTTCAAGAGCGGACCCGCATTCGCGGTCTTCTTCGGGCAGGCCGGCGGCAGCCTGGGGGCTCCCACGTCGGTGCCGCTCTTTTTTTCGGGGGAGGCGGGGCGACGGTGGGCGACGTGGACGGCAATGGCGTGACCGACCTGCTCGCCTCCGACATCAACCTGCTCTCGGTGCGGCTCGGGAATGGCGACGGGACGTTCACGAGCCTTCCGTCGCTGGGTTTCCCCGCCTTCCACCTGCGGTCCTTGTCTCTGACGCTCGGCCGCTTGGATGCCGATTCCACCCTGGACCTGGTGACCGGCAGCGAATTCACGCAATGCGCGGGCGTCCACTTCGGACGGGGCGATGGGACCTTCCAGCTCGAACTTGGCTACGGCAGCAACGGCCTTCCGATCGATGTGGCCCTCGGCGATCTCGACGAGAACGGCGTGCCGGACATCGTCGTGGCGAACCGGGCCTCGACGACGGTGACGGTGCTGCTCGACACCTCGCCCAAGACCGTGGCGGTTCGCCCCCCGGTTGTGGGGCCCCAGCGCCTCGCGTTCTCGCGCGTCTGGCCGCGGCCCGCTTCCGGCGGCCTGCTGCACGCGTCGTTCACGCTGCCTGCGCGGGGGCGCGCGCTGCGCGAGCTTCTGGATCCCTCGGGCCGCCGCCTGGCGCGATACGACCTCGGGATCCGCGAGCCCGGCCCGCACGCGGCCGAGGTGGGGGTTCCGCCCGACATCCGACCGGGGATCTACTGGCTGCGGCTCCTGCACGAGGGCGGGAGCGCCGCGACGTGGGTCGCGATCGTCCAATGAGACCGGGGCGCGCTCGCCGCGCCGCGGCTCGCGCGCGGCGGCCACCCTCTTGCGAGGGTGGCCGCCGGGAGAAGCACTATCGAAGTTGACAACCGGTCATTCCAACTCAGCGATAAAGCACCTTCATCCGGCCCCAGGTGGGCGAGCTGGTGGGCGTGGGCGCTACGATGACCGCCGGGTAGTCCTCGGACTCGCCGCCGACGAAGGCCTCGGTCGGCGTTCCCGCCGAGCCGTTCCATGGAAAGTCGTCCGGCACCGGATCGAGGGTGATGCTCAGCCGCATCCAGCCCCGTCCCGGGTTGGGACCGGCGAGGAAGGGAGGCGAGATCGTCGGATTGCAGCCGGTGGACACGCCGATCGGCACGTTCTTCACCGCCCACTCGTAGGCGCAGCCCGGCGGGCCGCAGTCGAACGCGTCGTTCCAGTCGCCGTCCTCGTTCCAGTCCACGAGGACGTTGAGGAACGCCTGGGTGCTGATGCAGGCGAAGGCATCGAACTTGACCGTCGCGGGCGCGCAGCTCATGAAGACCGGCGGGGCGGTGAGACCCGCGTCCGATCCGTCCCCGAGGCACTCATCCTGGTCGAAGGTCATCCCGTAGGCGGCCTCGACGCAGTCGGTCGGGATCGTGGTGCAGGCGCTGATCCCGATCGCCGGCGTGTTGGTCTTCCCGTCGGGCTCGCTGTCGATGCCGAAGGGACCGATGGCGTTGCCGTAGCAGCCGAGCCAGAAGTTGGGGATCGGCTGGCCGGGCCCGAACTGCACGTGGCGCACGAAGCCGGTGGGCCCGGGCGGCGTGCTGATCGGCGGGCATCCCGGCGGGAACGTCTGGGTGCCGACGCCGCCGGGGGTCACGCAGGTGGGGAAGTTGCCGATGACGGGTCCCGGGTACGCGGCGATGCCCTCCGGCGCGTCGCCGAAGTCGTTGATCACGCGCTGACAGTCGTCCGGGCCATCCACATCCGTCGCGTGTGCGGCGCAGGGCGCGAGCAACAACCCGGCGGCGAGTGCGGCGGCGAGAGCGTGGGCGGGAAATGCGTTCGGAAATCTCATGGGATCCTCGCTCGTGAAAGAGGTGAATACGCGGGGCAGGGCGCGACGTCACATCCCCGGCCTCGGGCCGGGCGTCGAGCGACGGGGTCGCGGGGGTGGAGCGCGGGAGCGGGGAACGGAGCGGCGCATCGTGGCTCCTCGGGACGTGGCGGGGCGTGGAGCGGCATGGTCCGAGGAGCGCGGGCCCGACCTGGATGCTGGCGGACCGGATGATCTCGCCGCAGCCTTCGCACTCCACACCCGCAACCTGCGTGCCCGGGCGGCCGAGGGTCAAGCAGTTTCTGGCAATACAAGCCGATTTCGGACCGGCTCGATCCTCTCGCGGCGTCGCGACCCGCCCGCGTCGGCGCGATGCGGGCACGCCGGCGCGGTTCCGCGCCATCTCGGTGAATGGACGCAACCGGCAGCCGGGCAATTAGGTAGCGCGCGACGACTCCGCGCCACGTGAGCCTCGCTTCGCGCGGGCGCGCTCCGATGCGCAGCGGCAGGGGCGCCGCGATCGACGTGGGAAAACTCGTGGCGGCGAGAGAGTGGAATCCGTGGTGAGAGGCCTCGATCGAATCCATGGATTCGGTCTTGCGGCGGGACTACGGGTCCGTGGCCGCCATCGTCCTGCGCCCGCTCCCGAGGTCGGCGGCGGGCGCATCCTGCCCCTCCGCCGCGGCCAGGCGCTCGAGGCTGGTCCGCCGGGCCGCCCAGGCCGAGAGCTGCTCGGCGGCGAAGCGCTGCTCGGCGGTGCCGACCTCGGCCATCTCGAGGCAGCGCGCGTACCAGTCGGCCGCGGCACGGTAGCGTCCCTCGACCTGCGCCTTGAGTCCGGCGCAGTAGCGCATCTCGCACACGTCGCGCGGTTCGCGGGCCGCCTCGAGCGCCTCGCGCTCGCGCGCCAGCCCGACGAGGTAGCGGCCCAGCACCCGGTGGACGTCGCCTCCCGATGGCCGGAAGTGGCTCTCGAGTTCTCGCCAGTGCCGGTCGTAGCGGCCGCCCGTGTGCAGGGCCGCGTAGGCGCGCAGCACCCAGAAGTACTCGGACTGCCCGCTCGCGGCCGCGGGCGGCTGCAGCTCCCACACCAGCTCGTAGGCGCCGCTCTCGCACGCCAGGCACCCGAGGGCCGCGCGCTCGAGATCCCCGGCGCCCAGCGTCTGCTGCTTGAACCAGTTGATGGCTTCTCGGCCGCCCATCCACCGCTTGAGGTGGCGGTAGGCCCGCACCGCGACCTCCAGGCCGCGCTCGCCCTGGACGCGAAGCCCCGAGACCATCTCGAAGGCCAGGCGATGGTCGCCGGCCTGAGCCACGGCGTCGGCCAGCGGCACGATCGTGACGCCGCCGTCGAGGCCGGCATCGCGCAACGCACGCGCCGCCTGCCTGGCCGCCTCGGGGCGACCCTCGAAGCACGCGACGAAGCGCGGCCCCACCTCGGCCCGCCAACAGGCCTGGTCGAGCGGGAAGAGGCTGCGGGTGAGGAGTCGTGCCGCGAGTTCGGGTTGCCCTTGCCGCCAGTGCAGCTCCACGGCGAGCACGAGCGCCTCCGAGCTTTCGGGATGGCGTTGGAGCGCATCGCCGGCGAGCGAATCCGCCTCACGGGTGCGGCCGACGCGGTCGAGGAGGCGCGCCCGTGCGGCCGTGGGCCCGAGCGGGTGGCCCTCGAACACCGGGGCCACCCACTGGAGCCCGCGCGGGTACTGGCCGTCCAGCTCGCACAGGCGCGCCAGGCTGGTGCGCGCCGAGATCCCCTCGGGCGACCGGTCGTAGCGATCGTGGCGCCCGAGCCAGCGCTCGAGCACGGCGCGCGCCCGGCCACGGTCCGCGGCGTCCTCGAGATGGCGCGCGAAGCCGTCGGCCAGAGCCCAGCTCTCGGGGTGAGCGGCCAGAGCGCGCTCGTAGGCGGCCGACAGGGTGCCCCGATCGGCGCCGGGCGCCGTGCGAAACGCGCCCAGGATGTCGGCCTGTTCGGTCGCGGTCAGACCGCGACGGGCGAGCAACGCGTCGAGAGCGGTGTGGTCGCCGCGGTAGGCCGCCCACCACGCGGCGAGCCGGACGTCGCTCTCCCCGAGGCAGGCCGCCGCGCTGCCCAGCAGGTCCTCGGCGCGGGCGAGGTCGCGCAGGTCCTGGTAGGCGATCCAGCCCAGCTCGCGGCGGTGCCAGGGGCGCGTGTCGAGCCGCCGCGCGAGGGATCGCGCCGCCAGGCGCAGCCGCGGGTCGGGGAACGACGCGCTCGCGCGGATCGCGCGGTACGTGGCGAGCAGCATGGGCGCGCCGAAGTGGGGAAGGGTGTCGAAGTCGCGTTGCAGCACCCCCGGCGCCGGGCGGCCGTCGCGCGAGTCGGCGAGATGGAGGTGCCAGCGCTGGAACTCCCCGGCCGCGCCGCCGCCCGCCTCGCCGGGCTCGCCGGCGAAGCGATCGGGGTCGGATCCCGGCGGTAGCGCATCGCCCAGCAGCCCGCCGAATGCAGCCAGCGCGGAGTAGAAGCAGCCGCGGTAGCGGGCGCGCAGCAGCTCGCGGTCGAGGAACGCGCCGTCGGCGGAGGCGGGCATTCCCTTCATCAGGCGCTCGAAGCCGTTGGCCAGCCCGGCGAGGGTCGCGTCTTCGGGAGTCGGGGCCGGGTCGGGGCTGGAGATGCCGAGCAGCCGCATTTCCCGCGCCACCTGGGCCAGCACGGTCGCGCCCGCGGAGGCGAGCACCGAGCGCCCGCCGGCGGGCGCCGCGCAGACAACCGGTAGCGCCACGGCATCGTCACCCGCGAAGTAGCGGTCGCGCCAGTCGGTCCAGCCGGCCATGTCCTGGCGTTCCGCGAGACGCACCAGCGAGAGCAGGCGGGCCTCCTGGGTGGCGTCGCGCGCCCTGGCCGCCTCGAAGAGGGCGGGGTCCTCCCGGCACGCGTACAGCCGCACCGGGTCCTCGGGCGGAAGCCGCGCGGCGGCCTCCCGAGCGAACGCGGCGTAGCCCATGACCTCGGCGAGCAGGCAGCGCTCGCGCCACGACGAATCGGGCCCGGCGGCGCCGGCGATGGCCGCGAGGGCGAGGGCGCGAGCCACCACGCGGTCGGAGGCCCCGACGCGATCGGGCGTCTCGACGGCGAGCAACACCAGGGCGCGCGCTGCCTGGCGCACGAGTGCGGGATCGCGCACGCCCGCGCGCCATTGGCGGTCCGCGAGGTCGGCCGCCGCGAGCGCGTGCAGCGTGCGCAGACGTTGATCGATGTCGGTCGTGTCGGCTGGGGCGCGGGTCAGGCCGGGGCCCGGCGCGCGCGGCGGGCGTCGGCCCGCGGCGAGGCCCGCCGACTCGAGGGCGCGCAGGCCGTCCAGGCGGCGTTCGATCTCGGCGCTGTCGGGTGGCGCGGGCACGGCGAGCGATTCGGCGGCGCCGAGCCGCGTGGCCCAGCGGGAGAGCAGCGCCACCAGGTCGGGGAAGTCGGGCCACTCGGGGAGCGTTCCGACCTCGGTCCCACCGCAAAGCACGCGCCAGCGCCCCCCGGCGAAGCTCGCCGTCGCCCGCTCGTCGGCCACGCCGGTCAGCAGGCGGCGCACGTCCTCGACGGCGAGCAGCACACGCGCGTCGGGGGAGAGCCGGTAGCGGGCGCCGGGATCGGTCCCGGGCCCCGCGCCGCCGCCGGCGTCCGTCACCGCCGCCGCGCGCGGGGCCTCGATGCGCGTGGCGCGCGCCTGCAGCAGCATCACGGTCCCGATTCCGGCGAGCAACGAGGTGTAGACGATGACTCGCCGCAGCATCGAGGGCCCTCCAGCCGGAACGGGGGGAGTCTGTCCCGATCTTATCGGCAGTGGGGAGGGGCGACTTGAAGCCGCGTGCTCGCGGGCTAGAGGCGGATGACCGAAGCCCCCCAGGCGAATCCCGCGCCGAAAGCGGCGAGCACCACCAGATCGCCGGTGCGAATGCGGCCCTGCTGCTTCGCCTCGGCCAGGGCGATGGGGATGCTGGCGGCCGTGGTATTGCCGTAGCGCTCGATGTTCTGGAACACCTTCTCCGAGGGGACCCCGAGCCGCTCGGCGACCGCCTCGCTGATGCGCGCGTTCGCCTGGTGGGGCACGATCAGCGCCACCTCCTCGAGGCGCAGGCCGCACGCATCGAGCGCCTCGTGGATGGCCTCGGGGAAGCGCGTCACGGCGTGCTTGAACACGTTGCGCCCGTTCATCCTCGGGTACATGCGGCCTTCCGCCAGCATCTCCGGGGTGAGGCGCCCCATGACCTTGGAGGTCGGCGCCTCGGCCCACAGGTCCTCGACGTGGGCCCCGTCCCCGTGCAGCACGCTGGCGAGCACCCCGCGCGACTCGTCGCCCGCCTCGAGCAGCACCGCGCCGGCGCCGTCTCCGAACAGCACCGCCATGTCGCGGCCGGCGGTGGACATGTTGAGCCCGGTGCTCTGGATCTCGGCGCCCACGACCAGGATCCGGCGATAAGACCCGGCCCGGATGAACGCGTCGGCCGCGGCGACGGCATAGACGAATCCGCTGCACGCGTTGTGGACTTCGAGCGCCCCGATGGTGCCGATCCCGAGCGCCTGCTGCAGCATGGTCCCGCACCCGGGGAACATCTGGTCGCGGGTGATGGTCGCGAACACGATGAACTCGACGTCCCGGGGGGTGCGTCCGGCATCGTCGAGCGCCCGGCGGGCGGCCTCGAGCGCGAGATCGGTGGTGCCCGTTCCGGGCTGGACGAAGCGGCGCTCGCGGATGCCGGTGCGCTCGACGATCCACTCGTCGGAGGTGTCCATGAGCTTCTCGAGGTCGGCGTTGCGCACCACGCGTTCCGGCACGTGAAATCCCATCCCGGTGAGGTGCGCCCGTGTCATGCGGCCTCCTGTTTCCCTACCGCCTCGTGAACAGCGACCAGTAGGTCCAGAGCAGGTCGTTTCCCCACAGGAAAGCGACCATCGCCGCCGGCGCGAGCAAGGTGCCGAACGGCAGCGCGGTGCGGCGATCGCCGCGCCCGCGGACCATGAGCACGGCGCCCCACACGCTGCCCGCGGCCGCGGCGAGGAACAGGGTCAGCAGCGACTGCTGCCAGCCGAGCACCGCGCCGAACATGGCCGCGAGCTTGATGTCGCCGCCGCCCATGCCCTCGACCCGCCGGAGCTTCCAGTAGCTCCAGGCGAGGAGCCACAGGATACCGCTTCCGACCGCCACGCCCAGCAGGGCGTGACGGGCGCCCCCGGGCCACTGCAGCGCGGCGGCGATGCCGATCAGGGTGCCCGGAAAGGTCAGCGCGTCGGGCAGCAGCTGATGATCGAGGTCGATCCACATCAGCGTGACCAGCATCAGGCCCCACAGCACCAGCAGCGGATAGGCCCAACCGAGCCCGACGTGGAGGTGAAGCAGCACCAGCCATGCGGCCGATATCAGCTCGGTGAGCGGGTACCGCCAGCGCACCGGCGCGCCGCAATGGCGGCAGCGGCCACGCGCGAGGGCGAAGGAGACCAGCGGGACGAGGTCTCGCGCGGTGAGCTGCGTGCCGCACGACGGGCAGGCGGAGCGCCCGCGGATCCAGGAGATGCCGAGTGGGAGACGGTAGGCGAGGGCGCTGACCGCGCTTCCCAGGACGAGTCCGAGCAGGCCGAGGAAGACAGGCAGGACGTGTTGGGAGACGATCAACGGCTGCTCCGCCCATTGTGGCCGGGGCCCTCGTCTGGCACAATCCCGGCCCAGAGACGACGCGGTCCTCGAGCGACCCGGGTGGTTCCATCCATGCGCATCGTGCTCTTCCTTGCCGTCGCCGCCAACAGCCTGGATCTCGTCGCCACCGCCCTCGGCACCCACTGGCTGGGCAATCGCGAGGGCAATCCGCTGCTCGCCGGCCTCGTCCACCATCACTGGTGGCTGTTCGTCCTGGTGAAGGGGCTGGTCGTTCCCCTATTGATCGCGCGCCTCTACCGCTCGCGCGCCAGCGTGCCCGCCCTGTCGATCGGGGGGCTCGCGCTCGTCACCCTAGCGCTCACCGTCGCGGTCGGCCAGTGGCTGGGCTGGATCGCTGGCGCGCTGCACGTCGCCACGGCCGGTCCGGGCCTCTAGCCTGGCCTATTCCTGACCCCGTCGCCATGCCCCCGGACA
>Ga0154739_1053_pt2 | contig 12730 bp, 13 predicted proteins | sample Rifle2008BG16ft_FD_105747 | JGI IMG/M metagenome (GOLD analysis project Ga0154739, IMG submission 105747) | Candidatus Eisenbacteria bacterium RBG_16_71_46 | reverse complement strand
GTGCCACGACTCCCGGCGGTCAACGCCTCTTGGGGCGCACCGCTGGTCCGCCCCACGCATCGGATCAGATCAACGGCTGGATGGCGACTCGGCCGCCCCGCCTTGGCCTCTCCGGAGCAGCCCGATGACATCCGAACAACGTCCCTCTCGCCTGGTGTTCTGGGGCGCCGCGTGGGCGATCCTGGTGCTCGCGGCCGGCGGTGGCCTCCTCTACCGGCAGGCGATCCGGCCACCCGCCGCCACCCCCCCGGCGGTGGAACTCGATCCCGGCGGGGACGTCGTCGAGGAGGCCCTCCGACTCGCCGGGATCGACTCGCTCGCGGCCCGCGGTCGTTGGGTCGACGAGGTTCCCGGGGTGGACCTCGCCGCGCTCCCGCCGGCGCGGCGCGAGGTGTTCCTGCGCTTCGCGAACGCCCGCCGCTGCACCTGCGATTGCGGCTACACGCTCGCCGGCTGCAGGAACTTCGACGCGAGCTGCGAGACCAGCGCTCCATCGGTCGCCGCACTCTACGATTCGGTGCGTGCCGGCTTCATTCGGATCGCCGACGGCGTCCGCGAGCGTCCCGCTCGCGGCGGTTGACACTGCGGCTGAGCGGGGGCTAACTTCGGCCAGTCCCCTTCAGCCTATGACCACGCGGCGGGCGTGTTCCCGCCCGTTCATCAGGAGGTTTCGCATGCCCTTCCCCAAGATCCAGGCCAAGCCGTTCGCTTCAATCCGTGAACTCGAAGGCATCTCCAAGCGGACGATGGAGGAGCACTACGAGCTCTACAAGGGCTACGTTGCGAAGACCAACGAGATCCAGGAGAAGCTAAACGGCGTCGACCGCTCCACGGCGAACCAGATCTTCAGCGACCTGCGCGCCCTGCGGGTCGACCTCTCTTTCGCCATCGGCGGCGTCAAGAACCACGAGATCTACTTCGCGCACCTCGGCGGCAAGGGCGGAACCCCCTCCGGCAAGGTGGCGGAGCTGATCAAGCGCGACTTCCCCTCGTACGACGTCTGGCTCGCGGACTTCAAGGCTTCGGGGATCGCCGCGCGCGGCTGGGTCTGGTTGGCCTACGATCACGACTGGCAGACCCTGACCACCGCGGTCGGCGACGCGCAGAACACCTTTCCGATCTGGAACGCGACCCCGATCCTGGCGCTGGACGTCTACGAGCACGCCTACTGGATCGACTACGGCCGGGCGCGGGCCAAGTACATCGACGCGTTCTTCAACAACCTGGACTGGGGCGTCGTGGAGCAGAATCTCGCCAGGGCGCTTTCCATGCAGACGGTCCACAAGTAGACCCACCACGCGGGGACGTGACGTCGTCCCACGATGCCGGGCTCCCACGGGAGCCCGGCATCGCTTCCGGGAGGAAGCATGACCACGAGTTTGTTACCCGTCATCGGGAGAACCGCACCGGACTTCACGCTACCCTCGGCGACGGGAGAGCCCGTCTCGCTCAAGCAGTTCAAGAACAAGAAGACGGTGATCCTCTATTTCTACGCCAAGGACGAGACTCCCGGATGCACGCGCGAGGCCTGTGACTTCCGCGATCATGCCGCGGAGTTCGAGAAGCACAACTCGGTGATCATCGGGATCTCGAACGACAGCCTCGAGTCCCACGTCCGGTTCGCCGAGAAGCACAAGCTCCCCTTCACGCTGCTCTCGGACGAGGACGCCGCCGTGTCCAAGCTCTACGGCGTGTACAAGCAGAAGAACCTCTACGGCAAGAAGTACTTGGGGATCGAGCGGACCACCTTCGTGATCGACCGCACGGGACGGATCGCGCAGATCTATCCCAAGGTCAAGGTGGACGGCCACATCCAGGATCTCCTGGAGTTCGTGGGCGAGGACTAGCCTGGACTATTCATGAGCCCGCCGCCTGCGACCGCGATCTGCGCGCCATCCGCGGCGTCGTTCCACCGGCCGCTTCCTCGACGTGAGCGACACGGGACCCGCTTCGCGGGTGCCCCTCGCGGCCGGTGGAACTCCTTGCGGCTGTCGCGCATCTCGCGGTCTCGGCTGGCGGTTCATGAATAGTCCAGGCTAGCCCCGACGCCGTCGCGGTGAACCGGCCGGGGTCCGGAACCTGCGGCCCGCCGCCGGGAAGGGAAAGGTCGAGGTGGAGTTCGCGCCGAAGCAGGCGGTGCCCGTGTTCCCCCTTCCGAACGTCGTGCTCTTTCCCGGCGCCGTCCTGCCCCTGCACGTCTTCGAGCTGCGCTATCGCACCATGGTGCGCGAGGCGCTCTCGGGCGAACGCCTCATCGCCCTGGCCCTGCTGCGACCGGGCTGGGAGCGCGATTACCAGGGCAGCCCCGCCTTCTATCCCATCGGGTGCCTGGCGCGCTTCGAGGAGGTCGAATGGCTGGTCAACGACAGCTACAACCTCAAGCTGCTCGGTCTCGCGCGCGTGTACTTCGAGCGCATCGTGCGCGAGTACCCTTACCGCGCCGCGCGGGTGCGGCTGCGGCCCGAGCAGCCCTTCTCGGAAACCGATCCACTGGTGCAGCTCGAGAAGCGGGCGCTGCTGGAAACCTGCCGGGCGTGGCTGGCGGCGGCGGGAGAGGCCGGCCCCCCGCCGGCGTTGGGTGCGGACGAGCGCGTCTCGTACGAGACGCTGGTCGGCAGCGTCTGCACCGGCTTCGCCGGGGACGCGGAAGCGCAGCGCAGCCTACTCGAGATGGACAGCATCCTCGACCGCGGACGCCGGGTGCGCGAGTTGATGGAGATGCGCCTGCGTCGCAGGCCTCGTGCCGGCGGTGGAACCGGGGACGGGGAGCAGAACTGACGCGCGTCCGGGCGCCGGGGGTGACGTCAACGGGCCCGCGCGAGAATCACCGAGGGCCGGTCAGGTGACCGGCCCTCCGTCTGGCGGCCGCAGGCGGGGGCGAGGGGCTCTGCCGAGCCCGAGGCTGGTCGCGCGCCGACCCGGTGCCGCACCTCGTGCGGTCAAAATCATGCGCTGCTTCAGGGTCAGACGGCGGAGTCCCCCGATCCCACATCCGCCCAACCGATCCGCAGCGCACTACTCTCGTTTCGGACCCGTTGCACGCGCCTGCGCGAGCCGCGCCCGGACCGGCCGGGCGTGGGCTTCGGAACGTGCGGTTCCAGGGAGTCGGGTGCGGGGGAGCGGCCCCAGGGAGGGAATGCAACTCGGCCCGTCGCGACAACATGGAGGGGGATGTCGTCCGCAGGAGGGGAGAATAGGACCAACCTCACGAATCAAGCAACAAGATTCTTGCAGGGCAAAACTCTATTCGTCGTCGTCTCGATGACTTACGCATCGAGATTCGGCTGCGGAGCCAGGCTTGTGGCCCGCTCCGCACGCCGCTAGACTATGCACGCCATGCGCTTTCCCGCCGAACCCTTCCGCATCAAGGTGGTCGAACCCCTGCGTAGCGTCTCGCGCGAGGAGCGCGAGCGGCTGATCGTCGAGGCCGGACTCAACATTTTCGCCGTCCCGGCGGACAGCATCTACGTGGACCTCCTCACCGACAGCGGCACCTCCGCGATGAGCGACGATCAGTGGGCGGGGCTCATGCTCGGGGACGAGTCCTACGCCGGAAGCCGGAACTTCTTCCATCTGGTCGAGACCATTCACGACATCTTCGGCTACCGCCACGTCATCCCCACGCATCAGGGGCGCATGGCCGAGAATCTGCTGTTCTCGACGGTGCTCAAGCCCGGCGACGTGGTGCCCAACAACATTCACTTCGACACCACCCGAGCCAACGTCGAGCACCAGGGCGCCGAGGCCGTGGATCTCGTCATCGACGAGGGTCTCGATCCCGCAGTGCTCCACCCGTTCAAGGGCAACCTCGATCCGGCGAAGCTCGACCGCCTCCTCGGCGAAACGGGACAGGGTCGCGTTCCGCTGGTGATGCTCACGGTGACCAACAATTCGGGAGGCGGGCAACCGGTCTCGCTCGCCAACGTCCGCGCGGTGCGCGAGGTGTGCGACCGCCACCGGGTGCCGCTCTTCTTCGACGCCTGCCGCTTCGCCGAGAACTGCTGGTTCATCAAGGAACGCGAGCCCGGCTACGGGAACAAGTCGGTGACCGAGATCGCGCGCGAGCTGTTCTCCTACGGCGACGGCTGCACGATGAGCGCCAAGAAGGACGGCTTGGTCAACATCGGCGGGTTTCTCGCGCTCAACAACGCCGAGTGGGCCGAACGCGTGACGAATCTGCTGATCCTGGTGGAAGGCTTCCCGACCTACGGCGGCTTGGCGGGCCGCGACCTCGAGGCGATGGCGCGCGGACTGCGCGAGGTGCTGAACGAGGATTACCTCGCCTTTCGCGTGGGCCAGGTGGCCGAGCTGGGGGAAATGCTCGACCGGGCCGGGGTGCCGATCGTGAAGCCGGTGGGAGGCCATGCGGTCTACATCGACGCCCGCCGCCTGCTGCCGCACATTCCGCAGTCGCAGTTCCCCGGCCAGGCGCTGGTCGTGGCACTCTATCGTGAATTCGGGATCCGCTCGGTGGAAGTGGGTAGCCTGATGTTCGGGCACCGCGAGCCGAAGACCGGTGAGATGGTGTATCCGAAGCTCGAGCTGGTGCGGCTGGCCGTTCCGCGCCGGGTCTATACCACGGAGCACATGCGCTTCGTCGCCGAGTCGGTGATCCAGCTCCAGCGCCGGAGCGATCGGCTGCGGGGGCTCAAGCTCACCTACGAGGCGCCGGTGCTGCGGCACTTCACGGCGCGGCTGGAGGAGATGGCCCCAGGCGAGTCCGCGCCCGGAAGCGCCGGCCCGCGGGCGGCGGACGTGGCCACCCCGCGCTGAACGCCCGAGCCGCGGCCGGCGCGTGCCCGGGAGACGTGCATCCAGAGAGCGAGACGACAATGCCCAGCCTGAATCGTGGATTCGCCCTGACCTGGCTCGGTCACAACTCATTCAAGCTCGTCACGCGCGGCGCGCGCACCGTGCTCATCGATCCGTGGGTCGAAGGCAATCCCGCCTGCCCCAAGGAACTCAAGACCTTCGACAAGATCGACGTGATGACCATTTCGCACGGCCACGGGGATCATATGGCCGACGCGGCGACGCTGGGCAAGAAGTTCAAGCCCACGATCGTGTGCAACTACGAGATCCACCTGTTCCTGCAGAAGAAGGGCGTGCCCAGCACCTCGCCGATGAACAAGGGCGGCACGCAGGAGGTGGCGGGGCTCCGGTTCACCATGGTTCACGCCGTGCACTCGAGCGGGATCGAGGACGGCGGGCAGGTCATCTACGGCGGCGAGCCGTGCGGTTTCGTCATCACGCTCGAGGACGGCACCCGGATCTACCACGCCGGCGACACCGGCGCGCACGCGGACATGGCGCTGATCGGGGAGCTCTACGCGCCGGACATCGCGTTGCTGCCGATCGGCGATCTCTTCACCATGTCCCCGCGCGAGGCGGCGGTCGCCGCGCGCATGCTCAAGCCGCGCTACATCGTGCCGGCCCACTACGGCACCTTCCCGGCCCTGACCGGCACCCCCGACATGCTGCGCGACGAGCTGAAGCAGTTCGGCGTCAAGAGCGAGGTGGTGGCGCTGCGGCCGGGCGAGACACTGTCCTAGCCTAGGTAGCGAAAACGGCGAGCACGTCGTACACCGCGTGGACCACCATCGCGACCGTGGTACTGGTGCGCTTGCGGATGATGCCGAGGATCAGGCCCAGCACCAGGATCACCATCATCCCGAACCACGAGTATTGGACGTGGAGTGCGGCGAACAGCAGCGAGGTGACCACGATCCCGAGCCGCGGCTGGAGCGCGCCCCGTAACGTGATCTCCTCGCCGATTCCGGCGCTGAGGCCGAGCAGCAGGATCTGCGCGGGACCGAGTTGCGACGCGATCGCCTGGCTGATGCGCTGGTCGCTCTGCCAGAGCTCGGGAAACAGCGCCTTCTGCGCCAGCTCCAGGCCGCCGTTGACGACGGCGAGACCGACGACGCCCAGCGCGGCCACCGCCAGATCGGTGCCCGACAGCGGGCGCAGCCCGAGACGATCGAGCGTCGCGCGCAGGTCGCGCCGCACCAGGAAGCCGACCGCGGCGAGCGCCAGCAGGACGTAGCCGACGAGGCTGCTGCCGAGCAGTTCCTTGCGCAGGGGGGAGTGCGGCCCCGCCAGCAGGTCCGCGGTCACGTCGCTGAGCGCGTACCAGGCGGGGAACGCGAGGAGGAGCCCCAGCATCACCAGGCGCGCGGCAAGCCGCGACGAGTGGGACGGCGGATCGCCCCGGAACAACCGGAGGCTGAGCGCGTCGGAGCAGGGCCGCAGCATGGAGAGCAGCGCGGCCAGCGCCCCGAGGATCGCGACGCCGGCCAGCGCCACGAGCAGCCACCCGGTGGCGTCCGATTGGAGCAGCATCCAGGTCAGGCCGGCGAACGTGGCGGCCCCGGTGACGGGAACGATCCACGAGACGACCAGGTAGAGCGGCCGCAGGCGCGGGTCGAGGTCCGCCGCCTGCGCCGCCACGAACAGCCCGGTGAGCACGGTGAGTGCCGCGGCCTCCTGCAATCCGAGCAGGACGCTGACGCCGCCCACGATCAGCAGGGCGATCAGCCACACCCGGAGGCGCGGGCCACCGGCAAGCCCGGCGTCGCCTTCCGGCCGGGAACCGGGGTCTAAAGCCCCCGGAGGCCCCGCGGCGGATCCCGCCGCATCCGGCGGGCGTGGAGGCTCGGGGGGTGAAAGGGACGACTCGGGCCCGAGAGGTCCTTGATTCCGGTCGTCCATCCGGCGAGCATAGAGGCTGGCCCCAAGGAGCGTCCACCCATGCGGATCACCGTGCTCTTCTTCGCCCAGGCGCGCGAACGCGCGGGGCGGCCGAGCCTCGCGCTCGAGCTGCCCGACGGCAGCCGCGTGGCCGACGCGCGGGCCGCGATCGCCCGCCGCTATCCGGCGCTGGAGGCGTTGTGGCCGCATCTGGCGCTGGCGGTGGACGGCGTCCTGGTCTCCGGCGATGCCACGCTCCACACCGATGCGGAGCTGGCCCTGCTGCCGCCGGTGAGCGGAGGCTAGTGTCCCGTGGCTGAGCTGGTGCGCCGACCGATCGACGCCGCGGCGCTCGCGCGCGAGGCGGCGCGCCCCGACTGCGGGGCGATCGCGCTCTTCCTCGGCACCTCGCGCGATCACCACCAGGGACGGCGGGTGACGGGTCTCGCCTACGAGGCCTACGAGCCGATGGCGCTCCGGGCGCTCGAAGGGATCGAGCGCCGGACGCCCGAGCGCTTCGAGGTCGCCACCTGCCGGATCGTGCATCGCCTGGGCGACGTGCCGCTCGCCGAAGCGAGCGTGGCCGTGGTGGTGGCGGCGGCCCACCGCGGCCCGGCGTTCGACGCCTGCCGCTGGGCGATGGACGAGCTCAAGCGCGCGGTACCGATCTGGAAGAAGGAGTTCTTCGCCGAGGGCGGCGAGGCCTGGGTCGAGGGCCGGCCCCTGGCCTGAGGTGAGCGGCGCGCGGGAGACCGCTCGCGGCCGTGGCATGTCGGCGCTCGGGCTCGCGCCGCGCGTGGGACGGACTCCACGGCGATCGCGGTGCTGGCGGCGCCTCGTTCCCGCCGCCCACCCGCGCCGGTCCCGCGCGCGCCGCGCCCGGCGCTCACGCCCGCGCGCGGGCGTGAGCGAGGCGCGCTTCCTCGCGCACGCCGGGATCGGCGTCGTCACGCGCCGCCCGCGCGAGAGCCGCCGCGATGTCGCCCACCGCGCAGCCGGCGCCCTCGGCGCCGATCGCGGCGGCGATCTCGCCCAGCGCCCAGGCCGCGTGCCCGCGCACCAGCGCGCCGGGATCGCCGGCGAGTACCCGCGCCAGGGCCGGCACCGCCGCCGCCTCGCGGCGGTTGCCGAGCGCGACGCACACGTTGCGCAGGAAGCCGGCCCGGCCCGCGCGACGGATCGGACTGCCGGCGAACAGCTCGGCGAAGCCGGCCTCGTCGAGGCCGAGGAAGCGCTCGAGCGTCCAGCCGTCGAGCGCGCGGGCGTGGAGCCGCGCCTCGCGGGCCGGCGGGGCGAACCGGTTCCACGGGCACACCTCCTGGCACACGTCGCAGCCGAACACCCAGTCGCCGACCAGCGGCCGCAACTCGCGCGGGATCGGACCGCGCAGCTCGATCGTGAGGTACGAGATGCAGAGTCGCGCGTCGACCTGGTACGGCGCGACGATCGCGCGGGTGGGGCAGGCGTCGAGACAGCGCACACAGGTGCCGCAGTGGCCGTGCGGCAGCGGAGGATCGGGATCGAGCGGCCGGTCCAGCAGCACCTCGCCGAGCAGGAGCCAGGATCCGAGTCGCGGCGAGAGCAGGCCCGAGTGCTTGCCGATCCAGCCGAGCCCGGCGCGCTCGGCCCAGCCCCGTTCCAGGATCGCACCGGTGTCCGCGTACCACAGCGCCCGCGCGCTCGGAAGCAGCGCCTCGATCTCGTCCGCGAGCGCTCCGAGCAAATCGTGCATCACGCGATGGTAGTCCTGGCCGGCCGCGTAGCGGGCGATGCGGCCGAGTCGACGGTCGCGATCCGCCTCGCGCCCCGGCTCGTGGCACAGCGCGACGCAGACCACCGCGCGCACGCCGGGGAGGATGCGCGCGAGGTCGGCACGACGCCCGCGGTTCCGGGTACCGGCGAGGTAGTCCATCGTGCCGTGGCGTCCGGCGTCGAGCCAGGCCTCGAAGCGCTCCACCGCCTCGAGGGGTCCGACGTCGGCGACTCCTGCGGCGTCGAAGCCCAACTCGAGCGCGCGGCGCTTGATGCGCTCCGCGTGGCCGACCGGGGCCGACATGGTGGGGACGCTCAGCGCGAGGAGTCGGCGGGGGCGACCTGGCCCTGATCGGGCGCGCGGCGGGCGGGCCGCGGCGCGGGCTTGCCGCCCGCCGCCGGAACGCCGATCGGCCGCACGACCGGGAGCCGCGCCGGCGCCGTGCCGCCCCGCTCGACGATCGCGCGCGCCGCGCGCGCCGCCTCGGCCGCGGCGCGCCGGGTCGCGGCGACCTCGTCCGCGACCGGCGCCTCACCGGCGGCGCGCCCGGGAGTCGCGAGGCGACCGGACCCCGGCGCCGCCGCCGGCGCGCCGGGCGCGAGCAGGTCCTCGATGCGCGTGCGGGTCAGCGGACCGGCGGCACGCTCGACCAGGTCGATGCTCGGACCGCGATCGAACTTCACCCCGTCGCGCTGGGTGAGGTTCTCGACCCGGCGGAGCGCGCCCGCGTCGATCGGCACCTGGGCGGCGGTCACGATATGGCCCGCGAGATCGGCGTTGGGCAGCTGCTGCAGGGGGACGAAGTTGTAGAGCCCGCCCGGCACCGTGCCGGGAGCGGGCGATCGCGCCATGAGCGGCGCCCAGCCCACGTATTGATCGTTCGCCTCCCAGCTCACCCAGGCCGGGCCCCAGTCGAGGCCCGGCATCCACAGCCAGCCCTGAAAACGGTCGTACAGCCAGTCGCCGTAGTGGTACGTGGCCCAGCCGAACGGCTCGGCCGACACCCACACCCAGCCGTAGGCGTCGCTCGGCGCCCAAAACCCGTCGGCGTAGGGACGCCAGGCGACGAAGTTGACGTCGGGGCGGAACAGATACCCGTAGGGCTCGATCAGCACCCAATCGCCCTGGTCCTGCAGCGCGTCGTAGAAGATGCGGTACTCGGGGCGGAGCGCGGCGCGCGCGGCAGGCATGGTGACCGGCGCCGGACTCAAGTTGCCCGCCGCGCACGAGAGCTGCGCCAGGGCGAGCAGGACCAGGGCCGGAGCGAGAGCCCGGGAAGCGGCGCGGCGGGGGCTGGATCGAACGGGACTCATCGCGGAGGTTCTCCGGGTCGGGCTAGAGATTCTTGTAGTCCGGGCCGCCGCCGCCTTCGGGCGTCACCCAGGTGATGATCTGGTAGGGGTCGGCGATGTCGCAGGTCTTGCAGTGGACGCAGTTCGAGGCGTTGATCTGCAGGCGGATCGCGCCTTCCTTGGCCTCGTCGGGCACCATCTCGTAGACCGAGGCGGGGCAGAAGTGCTGGCAGGGATTGCCGAACTCGGTGCGGCACCGGGTCGCGCAGACCGACGTGTCGCTCACCACCAGGTGGACCGGCTGGTCCTCCTCGTGGCGGGTGCCGGAGAGATAGACGTCGGCCAGCTTGTCGAAGGTGAGCGTGCCGTCGTGGCGGGACGGCGCGGGCTTGCCCGCGGGGTAACGCGTGGCGAGCCGCTGCATGCGCTCGTGGCCGGTGACGCTCGGCGCGCGGTCGCGCAACAGGACGTCGCGGCCAGCGGTCACCATGCCGATCCCGGCGTTGAACATCCCGCCGAACAGCCCGTGCTCGAATCCCTGGTGGAAGTTGCGCACCGCGCGCAGCTCGTCGGCCGCCCACGACGCCTCCACCCGCTTCTCGTAGCCGGCGAGGCGCTGGCGGGAGAAATCGCCGGCGAGCAGGCACTCGAACAGGGTCTCCGCCGCGAGCATGCCGGACTTGATCGCGAGGTGAATGCCCTTGAGCCGCGCGCCGTTCAGGAACCCGCCGCTGTCGCCGCACAGCAGCAAGCCGTCGGTGGAGAGCTGCGGCATCGCCCACCAGCCGCCTTCGGGAATCGCCTTGGCCCCGTAGGCCACCGGCTTGCCGCCCTCGAGCAGTGCCCGCACCAGCCGGTGGGTCTTGAAGCGTTGCAGAAACGCATGCGGGTCCGTGGTGGGGTCGCGATAGTCGAGGCCGGTGACGAAGCCCACCGACCAGCGCGTGTCGTCCATGCCGTAGATGAAGCCGCCGCCGAAGGTCTCGGCCGGGAGCGGGAAGCCCATGGTGTGGATGACTCGGCCCTTCTGGGCGCGCCCGGGCGGCACTTCCCACAGCTCCTTCACCCCGGTCGAGTAGACCTGCGGGTTGCGCCCCACCCCGAGGCCGAGTTGCTGCTCGAGCGCCTTGGCGAGGGTGCCCCGCGGGCCCTCGCACAGCACGGTGGCCTTGGCACGGCAGTCGGCGCCGGGCTGGTAGTTGGGTTTGCGCTCGCCACGGCGGTCGATTCCCTTGTCGCCGGTCCGCACGCCGACCACGCGTCCGTTCTCGACCAGCGGCTTCGCGGCCGGCGTCTCGGTCACCACCAGGACGCCCTTCTCCTCGGCCACCTGCGCCATCCACGCCGCGAGATTCCCGAGCGAGAGGATCGAGTTGCCGTGGTTCTCGAGCATCGGCGGCACCAGCGGCAGGCGGAACTGCCCGCCTTCCCACAGGAAGTAGACGTCGTCCTGCGTCACCTCGCTCGCCACCGGGCAGCCGCGCTCGAGGTAGTCGGGGATCAGCTCGCGCATCGCCCTGGGGTCCATCACCGCACCGGAGATGCCGTGGGCGCCGACGGTGGCCGACTTCTCGAGCACCGCGATGTTGATCTCCCCGAGCGGCTCGCCCGGCGCGCCCGCGGCGACCTCGCGATCGTGCTTGGCGACCAGATCGGCGAGCCGGATGGCGCCGGCGAGCCCGGCCGGCCCGGCGCCGACGAACTGCACGTCGAACTCGAGGACCTCGCGTTCCATGCTTCCTCCTCCCCGCGCGGCTCGCGCGGGGCGTCGGGGGTCAGGCGCGCTTGGTCGCCTGGGGCTCGCGCGCCGCGGGGGCGTGGCCGTCCCCGTGCGCTTGGGCCTCGAGCCAGCGCTCGGCGTCGATCGCCGCCATGCACCCGGTGCCCGCGGCCGTCACCGCCTGGCGATAGACCGGGTCCGAGACGTCACCCGCGGCGAAGACGCCGGGGATCGCCGTGCGGGCGGTGCCCGGCTCGACCAGCAGGTAGCCGACCTCGTTCATCGGCAGGTGGCCGCGAAGGAAATCGGTGTTCGGCTGGTGGCCGATGGCGATGAACAGGCCGTCGGTCGGATGTTCGCTCACCTCGCTGGTCTTGAGATTGCGCAGGCGCACCCCCGACACCTTCTTGCCGTCCGCTCCCAGCACCTCGGCCACCTCGCTGTCCCAGATGAACTTGATCTTGGGGTTCGCGCGCGCGCGGTCCTGCATGATCTTCGAGGCCCGCAGCTCGCCACGCCGGTGCACCACGATCACCTCGGTCGCGAACTTGGTCAGGAAATTGGATTCCTCCATCGCGGTGTCGCCGCCGCCCACCACCATCACGCGCTTGCCGCGGTAGAAGAACCCGTCGCAGGTGGCGCAGGCCGAGACACCGAAGCCCATGTACTTCGACTCGCTGGGGATCCCCAGCAGCTTGGCGGTGGCACCGGTCGCGACGATCACCGCGCGCGCCTCGTAGGTCTTGCCGTCGTCGTCGGTCACCTGGAACGGCCGTCGCGAGAAGTCCACCCCGGTCGCGCTCGCCGCGACCACCTCGGTGCCGAAGCGCACCGCCTGGTCGCGCATGATCTCCATCAGCTCGGGTCCCTGGATGCCGTCGCGGAACCCGGGGTAGTTCTCGACCTCGGTGGTGATGGTGAGCTGGCCGCCGGGCTGCGCTCCGGCGAGCACCAGGGGCTCGAGATTGGCGCGGGCGGCGTAAAGGGCGGCGGTGTATCCGGCCGGGCCGGCGCCCAGGATCAGGACGTTGCGCGCGATTGCCAAGATGTTCTCCCGGATGGGGTTGGCGTTGCCAAACGAGGCAGTCTAGACCACCCCGAGGGGGTGGGTGAAGCGCTTTCGGTCCCGTTTGAGATGCGGCGCCGCGGCGCCGGGGTGCGTCGCGGCCCAGGCGTGGCCGGGGCGAAGCTATCGGCATCCGATGGCGAGCGCGTCCGGGCGACCACGGAAGGGCGACGAAGCCGGCGGCGCGAGACGACGGCGGAAAACGTGCC
>Ga0154739_1042_pt1 | contig 12757 bp, 8 predicted proteins | sample Rifle2008BG16ft_FD_105747 | JGI IMG/M metagenome (GOLD analysis project Ga0154739, IMG submission 105747) | Candidatus Eisenbacteria bacterium RBG_16_71_46 | reverse complement strand
CCCCGACCGCCTGAGCACCGACCTGACGTCGCTCGCCCCCGACCAGGACCGGCCGGCGACGGTGGTCGAGATCGAGGTGGACGCGCAAGGCATCTGCGGGGTGTCGAGCGTCTATCGGGCGCGCGTGCGCAACCGCGCCCAGCTCGCCTATCCGAGCGTCGGCGCGTGGCTCGAAGGCGCGGGCGAGGCACCGGCGGCGCTCGCGGCGGTGCCGGAGCTGGCCGAAAACCTCCGGCTCCAGGATCGCGCGGCGCGGAGCCTCAAGGCGCAGCGCCACGCCCAGGGCGCCCTCGACCTGGAGACCATCGAGGTGCGCGCCCAGTTCGACGGCGATCAGGTGAGCGGGCTCGCGCCCCAGGAGCGCAACCGCGCGCGGGACCTGATCGAGGATTTCATGATCGCCGCCAACGGTGCCATCGCCCGCTACCTCGAGGAGCGGGGCTTCCCGGTGATGCGCCGGGTGGTGCGCACGCCCGCGCGCTGGCCGCGCATCGTGGACATCGCCCTCGACGTCGGCGAGCGGCTGCCGGCCGAGCCCGACGCCCGCGCGCTGCACGCGTTCCTGGTGCGCCGCCGCGACGCCGACCCGCTGCACTTTCCCGATCTCTCGCTCACGGTGATCAAGCTGCTGGGACGGGGCGAATACGTGGCCAGCTTCCCGGGCGAGGCGACCGACGGGCATTTCGGCCTGGCGGTGGAGGACTACACGCACTCGACCGCGCCCAACCGGCGCTATCCCGATCTCGTCACCCAGCGCCTGGTCGCGGCCGCGCTGGCGGCGGCGACCTCGCCCTACCCGCGCGACGAGCTGGTGGCGCTCGCCGGCCACTGCACGCTCCGGCAGAACGACGTGCGCAAGATCGAGCGTCTGATGCACAAGGCGGCCGCCGCGTGCCTGCTGAGCGGGCGCATCGGGAAGACTTTCGAAGGACTCGTGACCGGCGCCTCGCCCAAGGGAACGTGGGCGCGGATCTTCGATCCGCCGGTCGAGGGCCGGATCGAGCGCGGCTGGGAAGACCTCGACGTGGGCGACCGGGTCCGGCTGAAGCTGGTCCGCGCCGACCCCGAGCGCGGCTACATCGACTTCGCCCGCGTGAACCACGAGCGCGCCGGGCGCCGCGCGACCTGAAGACGTCGCCATGGGCGACACGGTGCGACGGCCGTTGCTCAACGAGAGCGAGCGCCCGACCAGAACCCATTTCATCATCCTCGGGATGTCCTGGGCGGGCTGGCTGTTCGACTTCTACGATCTCATGCTGTTCGCGTTCCTGCTGGTTCCGATCAAGAAGTCGCTCGGCCTCGACGACGTCGCGCTCTCGCTGCTGCTCGGCGCCTCGCTGGCCGCCACCGCGATGGGCGGCATCGCCTTCGGCTATCTCGCCGACCGGTTCGGGCGGCGGATCGTGCTGTCGTGGACCATCGGCGTCTACTCGCTCGGGGCCTTCCTCTGCGGCTTCGCCGGCGGCTTCTACTCCCTGCTGGTGTTTCGCATCGTCACCGGTCTCGGCGTCGGCGGCGAGTGGGCCACCGGGCAGACGTTGGTCGGCGAGACCTTCCCGGCGCGGATGCGCGCGCGCTACGCCGCGGTGATGCAGACCGGCGCCCCGCTCGGTATCGCGCTCGCCGCCCTGGTCGGGGGCTTCCTCGAGCCGGCCTTCGCCGCGGCGTTCGGCGACGCGTGGGGCTGGCGGGCGTGCTTCTACGTCTCGGTGGCGCCCGCCCTGCTGGTGATGGCGATCCGCCGCTACATGCCCGAGTCGGACGTGTGGCTCGAGCGCCGGCGGCTGCGGCAGCCCCGCGAGCGCGGGCAGCTCGCCGAGCTGCTGCTCACGCCGCGGCTGCGGCGGCTGTTCCTGCTCGGCCTGGTGCTGGCGCTCACCGACATGTCGGCCTACTGGTTCACCTACTCCTGGCTGCCCAAGTACCTCTACGACCAGCTCGGCTACTCGATGGCGCGCTCAGGCGTCTGGATGCTCGTCACCCAGGCCGGAGGGCTGATCGGCTACCTGAGCTTCGGCGTGTTCGCCGACGCCTTCGGGCGCCGCGTGAGCTACACCGCGTACTCGTTGATCTGGGCGGTGGGGCTGGTCGCGGTGACGCTGTTCTGGAGCCAGATCGCGGTGTGGCCGTATCTCACGCTGTTCTTCATGTTCGTGGTCGGCCTCGGCACCGGCAACTTCTCGGGCTACGGACCGATCTTCGCCGAGATCTTCCCGACCAAGATCCGCAACACCGCCATGGGAACGGCCTTCAATCTGGCGCGCGGGGTGCAGTTCCTGACCCCGCTGGTGATCGCGCAGGTGGCGACGCGCTACGGGCTCGGCGGCGGCATCTCGCTCGCGGCGCTCTTCGCGGTATTCACCGGCCTCTGGGTGTGGACGCTGCCGGAAACCCGCGGCACCCGGATCGGAGTCGGGGACACGGTTCCGGGGCGCTGAGGCGCCCGCCTGTCGGGCGCGGCGGCGGCCTGACGCTGTTCCTGAAGTACTCTGATCACGAACGCCCCACGGTCGTCTGTGCGGGCGTCCATCCATCAGCCGATTGAAGGGCCGGCGTGAAGAACGTGCCTAGACTTTACAGCTAGGCCAGCCGCCTCAGGCCCCCAAGCCGGCGGCGGTCAGGGAGAAAGAACACGTGCTGCCGCTTCGACCCGGTCAGCACCACCTGGCGCGTCACCACCCAGCTCGTGGTGCCCAGACCGCGCCGCAGTGCGCGCGTTCATCAAGCCCGGCTCCCGGAACCAGCCGAACCCCGAGCCCTCGGTGGTCGCCAAGTTCTTCCGGTACACGCACCCGCCGCCCGCCGCGATTCAAGCGTCACTCCGCGCCGGGCCCGGATCCACGTCCGCCCTCACCGCTCAATCCACGACCACCGCCCGGCGGACGCGGACCTCGGCGCCCCGCACGAGCCGCACGAAGTAGATGCCTGGAACGAGGCGCTGCCCGCGCGCGAGATCCACCTCATGACGGCCCGGCCCGAGCGAGCCCACCTCGCGCTCGACAATCTGCCTTCCGGTCACGTCGAGCAAGGCGAGCCGCGAGCCGCCCGGTCGATCCAGGCTGAACCGGACGACGAGCCGGTCGCCGCGGCCGGGGTTCGGCCGCACCGGACCGAGCAGGAGGGCCGGCCCCTCGCCGGCGGGCACGTCGGTCGTGTCCTGAGGCCGGATCAGCGCGAAGCCGCTCTGGTTTCCGTGCACGTCCACCGCCGAGAGCTTGTAGAAGCCGCCCGCAGGGCCCACGTCCGCGTAGCCGGTATCGGACTGGGCGACCACCAGGTTGCCCGGCCCGGGCACGAAGTCCGCGGATGCGCCGCGGTAGAGGCGGTATTCGCCGACGTCCGGCTCGGCGCTCTGCCCCCAGTGCAGCCAGGTCGCGCCCGAGGCGTAGGCTGCGGTGAATGGGGCCGGGGCGCCCGGCGCCAGGTTGTCCACCGAGTAGCCGCTGTCGGGAGCGGACATGTAAGCGGTCGGGCCGCCCGCGATCTTCGCCGTCACCAGGAAGACGTTCCAGGGTAGGAGCCCCGGCATGGAGTCGGCGGTGGTCGCGGCGGTGTAGCCATACCCGCTCTGCCCCCACGCCGGCACGGTCACGATGTACTCCCAGTAGGTCGCCTCGCCGCGCGCGCCCGGCACCCGGAGCAAGGTGCGGCCGCCGGACGCGGGGAGCGCCGGGTCCTCCGCCCACGTCGTGCCCGGGCCGGTCGCCCGCAGCGCCCCGGCGGAGGTGATCACGCGGCGCCACAGGCTGTACGACTCGATCCCCGGGCTACCCGATTGGTCGAGATCGCTGCGGTCCCACAGCACACGAACCCGCCCGCCCTGGTCGGGGCCGATGTCCCCGGCGCTCGCGATGCGGGGTTCGCGGCCGCCGAGCGAGCCGTCGCCGCTCACGCGCTGGGCGTAGAGATCCTCCTCGCCGCCGCGGTATTCGTTGAAGGCGAGGATCGCGCCGCCGTAGGCGTCCGAGCAGAGACGGACGACATCCACGTCCCCGGCCGCAGTCGAAACGGCCACGCCATCGAAGGCCCACAACAGCGAACCGCTCGCGTTCACCCGCTGGGCGTACACGTCGCCGCTCGAGACTCCGCTGCGCTCGTCGCGCCACGTGGCCACCGCACCGCCGAAGCCGTCGCTCGCCAGCTCGATCGCGGCCTGATCCGCCCAGTTCGTGCACAGCGGCACGTCGCCTCCCCACTGCTGGATGCCGGAGCTGCTCACGCGCTGCGCGAAGACGTCGCTGGAGCCGTAGCGGTAGTCGTACCAGGCGAGGATCGCGCCGTTCGCCCCGTCCGCGACCATGCGCAGGCCCCCCTGCGAGACGTTTGGATTGCCGACGACGATGCCGTCGGCAGGCCACAGCGGGATGCCGTACGGGTCTACCTGCTGCGCGTAGATCTGGCTGTAGCCGAGGCGCGAATCGGTCCACGCCACGATGGCGCCGCCGAGGCCATTCGAGCAGACTACCGGGGACACCTGCGCCCCCCACGCCGTGCAGAGCGGCACGCCGTCGAATGCCCATAGGGGCGTGCCGAAGACATCCACCCGCTGGGCGTAGATGTCGTCGTTCCCGACTCCGTTGCGCTGGTCGTACCAGGTCACAATGAAGCCGCCCGCCCCATCTGGGACGAGTCCCATGGTGATCATGGAGAGGAGCTGGTTCCCGGGTGCCGTGCAGATCGGCACGCCGTCCGGGCTCCAGAGCGGCGCACCGTCGCCGTCGAGATGCTGCGCATAGAGGTCGGAGTCCGCGCCGCGCTGGTCGCCCCACACGCAGAAGACACCGCCCGCGCCGTCGCCGAGCACGGCCCTGCGTCCCTGCACCGATTCCAGCGGGCACACGCGCACGCCGCCGGGCGTCCACCGCACCACGCCGTTGGCGTCAACTCTCTGGACGTAGAAGCGGCCGTTGCCCAAGCCGAGGCTCGTGTCGTTCCAGGCCACGATGCAGCCTCCGGCACCATCCGACGTCAGGTTGCAGGCCCACTGGTCGCCCGGGGCATCCGCGAGCGCGATGCCGTTCGCCGTCCACTTCGGGACACCCGCGAAGTCCACGCGTTGCAGGTAAATGTCGAAACTGCCCGAGCGCTGGTCCCACCAGGCGATGAATGCCCCTCCCGCACCGTCTGGGAGCAACGCGGGACTCCTGACCCTCCCGGGGGCGTCACAGACGCGGAGATTGACGTTGGGGTCGGTCGGCCACACGGCGCTTGCCGGCGCCGCAGTGAACAGGTGGGCCAGAAGCGCAAGCGCCGGCGCGAGGCAGAGGCCGGCCGGGTGGCGGGGGATCGGCGGCCTCGAGGATGCCCTCGAGCCCGATGGACCGAGCATCGCGACGGCTCGGGAACTCATGGCGTGCTCCTCTTGCGCCACGGCGGCCCGCGCGCCGGGAACAAGGCGCGCCCAATCTGAGTACGGCGTCGGGACCGGCGGCAGGTCCGCGTCCGCGGCGCAAACGCGCGGATGCCGGGCGAGGTCTCGAGAGGTGCGCGGCGGTGGCAGGCCCGTGGGGTCGAGGAGGCGGCCTGGGGAAGCCGTCCGTCCACTCCCCAGCGTGCAGACGACCGTCAGCGAAATTCGAGAGCGCGTGCATGAGCCAGGCCGCGCGGCGGCCGGCCTTTCCCTACCGGTCGAACCCGCGCCCGCGTCGCCCGAACGCCATGGAGCGGAGGGTATTGGCCAAAGGGCCGGCTCGATGGTCCTGGAGGACATCCCGAGCAGCACGACTGTCAGGTTGGCAGCGGCGCGGCGCGGGCTGGCAGGGCGTCGTGCAGGGCCGTGGGGCGTGAGGGCGCGAAGCTCTGCCGGGACGACGCCTCACGCCTCGCCGACCCGGATCCCGTTAAGCGCGGCACTGCCCGTGAGCGGAGCGACCAGCCGCGCCAAGGCCTCGGCGGCGGCATCCCCTCCGCGGTCGTGGTCGCGGAAGGCGCGTCCGTCGCCACCCGGAGGCGTTTGGGTTGCGACGGGCGGGATGATGCGCGCACCCTGCCGGAGTGAACTCCTGCCCTGTCCCCCACCCTCCACTCCAAGGAAAACCCCGATGACGACCTCCCGATGGACCTCGCGTCTCGCGCTGGCCGGCCTGCTGCTCGCGCTCGCGGCCGGCCTGCCGACGGCGGCGACATTCGCCTCCGAGCGCTCCAAGCCGATCGACCCCGCCAACATGGACCCCGCGGTGCGTCCGGGGGACGATTTCTTCACCTACGCCAACGGCGGGTGGATCAAGCGCAACCCGGTGCCGCCGGACGAGAGCCGTTGGGGCTCCTTTTCGGAGGTGGCCGAGCGCAACTACGAGATCCTCCACGCGATCCTCGAGGACGCGGCGAAGAAGACCTCCACGCCCAAGGGCAGCCCCGTGCAGATGGTGGGGGACTTCTACGCCAGCGCCATGGACTCGGCGCGCGCCGAGGCGGAGGGCGCCGGTCCGCTCGACGACGAGATGCGGCGCATCGCGGCGATCGGCGACGTCGCCGCCTTGCAGGACGAGATCGCGCGCTTGCAGACCATGGGCCTGCGCCTGCCCTTCGTCCTGTTCGCGGCCCAGGACGCCAAGCAAAGCACCGAGGTCATCCTCCAGATCTATCAGGGCGGCCTCGGGCTCCCGGATCGCGACTACTACCTCAAGCAGGACGAGGCCTCGCAGAAGCTGCGCGACCAGTACGCGGCGCACGTGACCAAGCTGCTCACCCTGCTCGGCGACGACGCCACGACCGCCGCCGCCGGCGCCCGCACGGTCCTGGGGATCGAGACCGAGCTGGCCCAGGCGTCGCTCACCCGCGTGCAGCGCCGCGATCCCGAGGCCAACTACCACAAGATGTCGCTCGATTCGCTGGCGGCGCTCACCCCGGCGATCTCGTGGAACCGGCTCTTCGAGGGGCTCGGCATCGCCGACCGCCGGCCGGTCAACGTCGGCCAGCCCGAGTTCGTCAAGCAGGTGAACGCGATGATGTCCTCGGTGCCGATCGGCGACTGGCGCACCTACCTGCGCTGGCACCTGATCCACCGCGGCGGCGACCTGCTGAGTACGGCGTTCGTGAACGAGAGCTTCGACTTCAACGGCCGCATCCTCACCGGCGCCACGGAGCTCCGGCCGCGCTGGAAGCGGGCGCTCGCCGTGGTGGACGACAACATCGGTGAAGCGCTGGGCCAGCTCTACGTGGCCCGGGCGTTCAGCCCCGAGGCCAAGGCGCGGGCCAAGCAGCTCGTGGACAACCTGCGCGCCGAGCTGCGCCAGCGCATCCAGGGGCTGGAGTGGATGAGCCCCGCCACCAAGGAGCAGGCACTCCGCAAGCTCGACGCCTTCGGCGTCAAGATCGGCTATCCCGACAAGTGGCGCGACTACAGCGCGCTCACCGTGGACCGCGGACCGCTGGCGCTCAACGTCATGCGCGCGCGCCAGTTCGAGTCTCACCGCAACATCGCCAAGCTGGGCAAGCCGGTGGACCGCACCGAATGGGGCATGACGCCGCCCACGGTGAACGCCTACTACAACTCGCGCATGAACGAGATCGTCTTCCCGGCCGGCATCCTGCAGCCGCCGTTCTTCGACGCCAACGCCGACGACGCCGTGAACTACGGCGGCATCGGCACCGTCATCGGGCACGAGATGACCCACGGCTTCGACGACCAGGGACGCAAGTCGGACGCCGAGGGGAACCTCAGGGACTGGTGGACCGCGGAGGACCAGGAGCGCTACAAGGCGCGGGCCGACGTCGTGGAGAAGCAGTTCGACGGCTACGTCGCCATCGATTCGCTGCACGTCAACGGCAAGCTCACGCTCGGCGAGAATCTCGCCGATCTCGGTGGGCTCAGCGTCGCGTACGGGGCGCTGAAGAAGACGCTCGCCGGCAAGCCGGTGCGCAAGATCGACGGGTTCACGCCCGAGCAGCGCTTCTTCCTGTCGTATGCCCAGATCTGGCGGCAGAACGTGCGGCCGGAGGCGCTCAGGCTGCGGCTCAACACCGACACGCATTCCCCGGGCCGCTTCCGCTGCAACGGTCCGCTCTCCAACATGCCGGAGTTCGCCCAGGCGTTCGGGCTGCGCGACGGGGACCCGATGGAGCGTCTCGCGAGCCAGCGGGCGAAGATCTGGTAGGCGGGGCGCCGCGGGGCGCCTGCGCACGCTCGAACGACATGGTCTGATCCGCCGGGCGCGGCTCGGCGCCCCGCGCGCTCCAACGACGTGGTCTGATCCGCCGGGTGCCGCGCGGCGCTCACGCCCGCTCGAACGACATGGTCGTGTCCGCGAGCGCGCGACCGACGAAGCAGAACAGGCCGAGACGCGTGAGGCCCGCCTCGCGGAACAGCCGGCGGTAGGCGGCCGCACCCCGCCGCTGCTCGCCGTGCGAGTCGCCGACGGTCTCGTCCTCGCGGGTGAAGACCTCGATGAACGCCATGCCGCCGAGCAGCCGTGCCATCGCCTTGAGCCCGCGCCGCAGCTCGGGCGTGGGAACGTAGTGGAGCACGTCGGAGCAGACCACGAGGTCGAACGGCCCGCGCAGGCCGAGCCGCCCGAGTTCACCCACGCTCCCGAGCCGGAGGTTGCGCCGCCGTCCGAAGCGGGCGACGGCGTACTCGCTCGAGTCGATCCCGAGGTAGCGCACCCCGGGCCGCAGGCGCTCGAGCCGCGGCTGCCACGCGCCCTCGCCGCAACCCACGTCGAGCACGGTGCGGAGCGGGCGGTCGAGCAGGTACTCGGTCGCCGCCACCGCCAGCCGCACCTTGCGCGCGAGCAGCTCCCGCTGCCGCACGCGCCGGCGCGGGCTGTGGTACCAGCGGTCGAAGTAGGCCCGGTCGTACTGCTTCATGGTCGTGGCCTTCGGGCTCCTCGCACGCTGCGGAGGCGTTCCCCCCCGCCGGCAACCTTCGGGGCGGGCGCACCGTACTTCGACCTGCACGGCAGGCTCACGGTGCTTCCCGCCGCGCAGCGGCCGCAACGTACTTCGCCCCGCGCGCCGCATCAAGCGCCGCATCGCGCTTGCGGTCCGGAGTGAGCGCCCGTAGCATCCCGCAGTCGAGTGATCACGTCGAATCCGATGCGCTCCGAGTCGCACCCTCCATCAGAAGGGGCCGCCCATGAGCACCTTCACTCCCGGAGTTCCGCCTCCGACCTCTCCCCCGCCTCCTCCCACCGGCGCTCCGCCCCAGGGCTCATCGGGTCGGGCGACGGCGAGCCTGGTGCTCGGCATCCTGGGCATCATCTGTTGCAACCTGCTGGCGCCCGTCGCCTGGGTGCTCGGGCACAGCGAACTGCAGACGATCGCTTCGGGCGCTTCCTCTCCCCAGGGCGAAGGCACGGCGCGCGCGGGGATGATCCTGGGCATCATCGGCAGCGTGCTGCTGGCGCTGGGCCTGGCGTGGCTGATGTTCTGGGGCGGACTGGCCACGATGGCCGCACTCTTCGATCACTGATGAGCGCGACCCCGTCACCGGCCCGGCAGGGTGCGCCGGCGCCCGCCGCACGGCTCGCGCCGTTGGTGCAGGCAAGCGTCCGCGCCCTGCGCGTGGCGCCGCCCGGCGCCTGGTGGCTGGTGGCGGGGCTCGCGGGCGGGCTGCTCTACCTGGCGCTCTCCCGCTGGCCCTTTCCCGTGGATCCGGCGCACACCATCTGCCTCTTCCGCCAGATGACGCACCTCGATTGCCCGGGATGCGGACTCACGCGCTCGATCGCCGAGCTGGCCCGGGGGCATCTCGGGGCCGCGCTGCGCATCCACCCGCTGGGTCCGCTGCTCGTGGCCGAGGCGGCGCTGGCGTGGGCTTGGTGGGGCCTGGTGCTCGCGCGCCGCGTGCGCGCGCCGTCGCTCGGAGCGGTGAATCTGGCACTTCTCGCCCACGCGGTGGCGCTGCTGGCGCTGTGGGGCGCGAGGCTCGCCACCCGCACGCTGCCGGGCTGAGGACGCGCGTACCGCCGGTCGCGCGGCGCCCGCACCGGCCGACTCATCCCCCCACATCCGCGCGGCAATCACACCGGCGGCGGCCACCCCACGCCCGGGAGTGGCCGCCGCCTGAGAATCGCCGCGCGGTGCCGCGCCCGGCGCCGGGGCCGCTACTCCTGCACGCGCTCGACGCCGGCGCCGAGCTTGACGAGCTTTTCGGCCAACCCCTCGTAGCCGCGGTCGAGATGGTAGATGCGCGAGATCCGCGTCTCGCCCTCGGCCACCAGTGCCGCCAGCACCAGGGCCGCGCTCGCCCGGATGTCGGTCGCCATCACCGGGGCACCCTGCAGCCGTTCGACGCCGGTCACGATGGCGACGTTGCCCTTGAGCTCGATCTGGGCGCCGAGGCGCGTCAGCTCGGGGACGTGGGTGAAGCGGTCGAGGTAGATCGTGTCGGTGATGACGCTGGTGCCGTCGGCGACCGCGCACAGCGCCATCATCTGCGCCTGCATGTCGGTGGGAAACCCCGGGAACGGCGCGGTCGTGACGTTGACCGCCGAGGCCAGCGTCGGGCCGCTGATCGCGATCTCGCCGTTGCCGGGCAGGACTTCGGCGCCGGCCAGCTCCAGCACGTGCATGGTCGCGGCGACGTGTGCCGCGTTGCAGCGCTCGACGGTGATCGAGCCCCCGGTGATCGCGGCCGCCGCCAGGAAGGTCGCCGCCTCGATGCGGTCGGGGATGATCGTGGTGTCGATCGGCTTCAGCTCGCGCACCCCGTCGATCGTGAGCCGCCGGGTGCCGAGGCCCTCGATGCGCGCGCCACAGCCCGCCAGCACCTCGCCGAGCGCCGTGATGTCCGGCTCGATCGCGACGTTGTCGAGCACGGTGCGTCCCTCGGCGAGCGTCGCCGCCATCATCAGCTGGGCGGTGGCGCCCACCGAGACCGTCTGGAATCCGTACTCGGCCCCCTGGAGGCGCACGTCCTTGCCGACGATGTAGCCGTGCTCGATCTCGAGGCCCGCGTTCATGGCGTTGAGCCCCTCGATGTGCAGGTTGACCGGCCGCGGGCCCCAGGCGCACCCGCCCGGCAGCGACACCCGCGCGGCGCCGAAGCGGGCGAGCAGCGGACCGAGCACGTAGACGCTGGCGCGCATGGTGCGCACCAGGTCGTAGGGCGCCTCCACCGAGCGCACCCCCGAGGTGTCGATCTTGCAGGCGTGCCCGCGGAATTCCACCCGCGCTCCGAGCTGCTCGAGCACCCGCGACATGGTGCGCGTGTCGGACAGCAGCGGGACGTTGCGAAGCGTATGGACCCCGGGTGCCAAGAGGGTCGCCGCCATCACCGGAAGCGCGGCGTTCTTGGCCCCACTCACCTCCACGCGGCCGGTGAGCTTGCGGCCTCCCTGGATGACGAGAGCGTCCATCGGCACGGCCTCCGCGGTGGGAGTCGATGCGTCGTCGGCGAGGGGCGTGGTGGTCGTGTGCGTGGCGCGATCCACGTCCATGTGTGCTTCCTTCCTGGGCTCTACGCCCTGGCTACTGCGGGGGCCGAGTCGTCGGCCCGGAGACGCGATGTGGGTAACCGGATTATCGGCAGGCCCCCCGCGGAAATCAACCGCGGTGGCACGGGCCGGCGCGCGCGGCTTATGATGTCCCGGTTGCGCGCTTCGGGCCCCGAACCTCGCGATGGGAGACGCTCATGCTGGCTGCCCTGGTGATCTCGGCCACGCTGGCGGTGCCAGGCGCGGCGTCTGCCGCCCCGGCGCCTGCCGCCTCGACACCGTCCGATTCGGTGCCGGTCGCTCGAGGGCCGGTCCCTCCCGCGCCGGCCGATCGGGTGCCTGTCGCCCAGGAGCCGGTCGGACGGGCGCCCGCCGTCAGGGCACCGGTTGTCCAGACGCCCATCGCCGAGGAGCCGGTCGGGCGGGCGCCCGCGGTCCAGGTGTCGGTCGCACCGGCGCCCACCGCCGCGCGGCCGGTGCGTCTCGCGCCCGCGGCCGCGGACTCCATCACCCGCGCGATCGGGAAGGACCGCGCCGACACCCGCGAGTGGCTCGAGAAATCGAACACGTCCTACCTCGCCACGGTGCAGCGGCGCGACTTCGAGGACCGTACCACCCTCACCGTGGGCCGCGCGGCCGGCAACGACGTGCGGATCGACGACCCCGAGGTGGCGCCCCACCACCTGCGGGTGACGGTGGTGGGCGATTCGTTCCGCGTCGCGGCGGTGGACCCGGGGGCGCGCTTCACCGTGGGGGATTCCGCGCGACGCGAGGCGGTGCTGCCGCCGAGCCGGATCGGCATCGGGCGCTTCCTGCTGCGGCTCTCGCACCAGCGCTTCCCGGCGATCATCGTCTTCGACCCCCAGAGCCCGCGCTTCGCCGAGTACAAGGGCATCGCCTACTTCCCGGCGGATCTCGCCTACCGTTTCGCGCTGCCGCTCACCGCCAATGCGAAGACCGACACCGTGATCATCATGTCCACCCGCGGCAACGCCCGCCGCGCGGTGCGCGTGGGCTGGTTCGACTTCCTGGTCGGCAAGACCCCGTGCCGGCTCGAGGCGACGCGTCTGCTCGAGCCGGGGGTGGGCGAGGAGGATTTCGGCGTGTTCTTCCGCGACGCCACCTCGGGGAACGAGAGCTACGGCCTCGGCCGCTACGTGGACGTGCAGCCGCTCGGCGGCGGTCGCTACGTGCTCGACTTCAACCTCGCCTACAACCCGGCCTGCGCCTACTCCGAGCACTACAACTGCCCGATCCCGCCCAAGGGCAACACCCTCAAGGTCGCGATCCGCGCGGGCGAGAAGGACTCGCACTATCTCGCCCACTAGCGGCGATGCCGCGGCGCGGCGGGCTCGAGCGGCGCTGGCACCGATTGGTCG
>Ga0154739_1103_pt1 | contig 13531 bp, 14 predicted proteins | sample Rifle2008BG16ft_FD_105747 | JGI IMG/M metagenome (GOLD analysis project Ga0154739, IMG submission 105747) | Candidatus Eisenbacteria bacterium RBG_16_71_46 | reverse complement strand
CGCCGCTCGTGAGCGGCGCCCATCAGCAAGCCGCTTTGAGCGGCTCACAGAAATAAAGCCCCCGGCTTTGCCGGGGGATACTTACTGTTTCGCCGCCCCGCCGAGATCGGGTTTTTGGCCAGAGGGGGGTCAGCATCCGCGCCGGGCTCTACGCCCGAGTCTCCACCCACGACCAGCAGACCCTGCCGTTGCAGCTCGCCGCCATGCGCGACTACGTGAAGAGGCGAGGATGGTGCGCTGCCCTGGAGGTCAAGGATGTTGGCTCAGGCGCCAGTCTGCGGCAGAAGCGAGAAGACTTGCTCGCAGCAGCGCGACGCCGTGAGTTGGACGTCGTCGTGGTGTGGCGTCTCGACCGGTGGGGACGATCCCTCGTCGACCTGGTCACGACCCTTCAAGAGCTGGCGGCGCTCAAGGTCGGCTTCGTGTCGCTCAGCGAAGCGCTCGACATGACCACTCCGAGCGGGCGGGCCCTGGCGGGCATGCTCGCCGTTTTCGCCGAGTTCGAGCGCGACATCCTGCGCGACCGGGTCAGGGCGGGCATCGCCCAAGCGCGCAAGGAAGGGCGACCTCACGGCAGGCCTCCGACCGTCGCCAAACACGCCCCGGAGATCAGTCGGCTCTTCAGGAAAGGCCTCAGCAAGCGAGAAATTGCCAAGCGGCTGAACATCAGCAGGGCCTCGGTCCGAAGGCTCCTGCGACCGGCCGTGCGAGGGGCGACCCTTTCAGGGCCCACGAGAAGAGTGGTCGAATGATAGGAGCTTTCAGGCCTTTTGGGGGGCCAAGGGCAACCACAAGCGCCCCAGCCGATTAGCTCCGGAACCACCGGCTTAGCGTGCATTCTTCGACCATTAGAGGTGTGACCCCTTCATGTCATGAGAGTTATTATCAATTGCTGGGTGACGCTGGCGGGGGATGTGATTCTCGGGCCTCCACGGCGGACCGAGGGAGCCGCCCGTGCTGTTGTGGGCCCGGAGTCCGACGGCGGCGTCCATCCGGAGGACCATGGACATGCGTGGTGAACTACTGCTGCTCCTAGGCGTCTTCGCCCTCGGTGTTCAGGGCGTGAGCCCCGGCCAGGCGGCAGGCCAGGAGCCGCCGATGCTCCAGCTGACGACAGATCCCATGCACGATGCGAGGTCTGCTTGGTCACCCGACGGCACGATGATCGCGTTCCACTCGTACCGGAGCGGAAACTGGGACATCTGGCTGGTGCCCGCAGCCGGAGGGACGGCGACCCAGTTCACCAGCGACCCGGCGAGCGACCGCGAGCCCGCCTGGTCCCCGGACGGCTCGGTGATTGCGTTCACATCCGATCGGACCGGCAACTTCGACATCTGGCTCAAGCCCGCGGGCGGTGGAACGGGGACGCAGTTCATCAGCGACCCGGCGGACGACACGGATCCGGCCTGGTCGCCGGACGGCTCCACGATCGCCTTCCAGTCGTACCGGAGCGGAAACTGGGACATCTGGCTGAAGCCCGCAGCCGGTGGGACGGAGACGCAGTTCACCGGCGACCCGGCGGACGACACGGATCCCGCGTGGTCGCGCAATGGCTCCACGATCGCGTTCCAGTCGAACCGGAGCGGGAACTGGGACATCTGGCTGAAGCCCGCAGCCGGAGGGACGGGAACACAGTTCACGGACAACCCGGCCACCGACCTGCACCCGGACTGGTCGGCCGGCGACACGTCTATCGCGTTCGCCTCAGACCGGTCAGGGAACTGGGACATATGGTTGAAGCAGGTCACGGGGGGCGCCTTGACCCAGTTGACCTGGCACGCCGCCTGGGACTACGACGCCGCTTGGTCGCCGAACGGCTCCAAGATCGCCTTCACGTCCGAACGGAGCGGAAACCGGGACGTCTGGGTGGCGTCCCTGGTGGCCTCCGTCCCAGCCATCTCCTGGCCAGCCCTCGCGATGCTCATCCTGCTGCTGGCCGGGCTAGGGGCGGCGCTGACGCGTCGGAGCTCCGAGACGCCGCAATGATGCCTGGCCGGGCCGCGTGATCCGCTCCCTCCGGGCGTGGCCCGGCGTTGCGAAACAAGGAAGAAGGAGTGACCCCTGCAACGGCGCCGGGGCGACCTGCCGTCGGGTCCACCGCCATCTACCCCCAGGTCCGCCGCAAGCCCCGCGACCGGATCTCCTCGAGTTCGCCCGGAGCAAGGACGTCGTGCGCGTCCTCTGAAACGTGGGGCAGCCTTCTAAGCGTACAGTCTCTTACAATCCGAGGCGTGACCCCAGGAACGGCACGCCGCGGGTGTCCGCGACGCCGAGAAAGGTGAGGCGCTCGAAGCCCGGATCCCCCCGGAGAGCGTCGGCGAGCGCCTTGCGCCAGACCCGGCTGTACTTGCTGCCCTTGCGGTCGCTTCCGATCATCATGACGATCCGGCCGCGATAGTCGTCCCGGGTGTGGACCTGGTCGAACTGGTCCTTGAGGCTGAACGGCACCAGGGTGGTCTCCTGCGACCGCGCCGGCGTCGCGGCCAGAAGCGCCAAGAGCATCCAGGGAACGCTGCGTCGAACGGGCGTTGTCATCCGTGCTCCCGATGGTGGGGTGGGTGAAACGTCTGGGGGTCGCGACTCGACTCCGAGCGGCCCCCGAGGTCAGGGCAGCGCGTCCAGCTTCTTCTTGAGCCCCGCGATGCTGGACTCCGAGCGCTGACCCGCCGGCAGGGCCTCGGCGATGCGGATGGCGTCCTTCAGCGTGCGCCTGGCCGCGGGGACGTCGCTGCGGCCGACCTGGATGTCCGCACGCGTGTCCAGGATGCGGAGCCGGCGCGGGCCGTAGGCCTTGGCCAGCGCGCGGTCGGATGCGGCGAGCGCCTCGTCCCAGCGGTGCATCGCCAGGTAGGCGATCGCGAGTCGCGCCGGCGGATTGTAGTCGCCGGGCAGGTCGCGCTCCGAGGCGGTGAGCATCGGCAGGGCGCGCCCGGGCTGGTCCAGCTCGAGGTAGGCCGAGAGCCGGTGCGAGTCGAACACCGCGCGCGCCTCGGGGGTCTTCGCCCGCGCCGCCTCGCCCTCGAGGAACGCCGCCCACTCGGAGGCCACCCGGAGGGCGCCGAGACTATCGTGCGCCGCCGCGCGCGCCTCGAGCAGCGCGATGTAGGCGGCCGAGCGATCATCGGCCGCCAGCGGAGTGCCGCGGTCGTAGACCACCTCGCGCGTGTCGGCCTCCAGCACGGCGATCAGGCTGTCGCGCGCGCCGTGCTCGGCCGGCAGCTCCAGCGCGGAGCCGAGGCCGCTGGCCGCCACGTTGGCCGCGGACGGGGTCCGGCGCAGGCGCGGGAACGCCTGCGCCGCCAGCCGCGCCGCGCGCTCGTCGTCGCCGGTGCTCTGGAGCGCGAACAACAGCGACTCGACCGCGCGCGCGTAGCGCGGCCAGCCGCCGGGTGCCTGCGCCAGCGCCTCGCCGTACGCGGCGGCGGCCCCGGCATTGTCGCCCGCGCCGTAGAGCCGCTCGGCGCGGGCGAACGCGCGCTCGGCCCGCGAGGCGGTCGCGCCGCCGGCCGCGCCGGCCAGGACCGCCCGCCGCCCGTCGTCGAGCATGCCCTGGAGCCGGGAAACGGTCGCGCCGCCCACCCAGCGCAGGGCGACGGACTCGTCCGCCGGGTTCACGATGAAGTAGGTGGGCAGCGCCACGACCGGGAATTTCTCACGCAGCGGCGCGTTGCCCGCCTTCTCGGTGTCGATCTGGAGCCAGACGAACCGCCCGGCCTGCTGCTCGAGGGCCCGGTCGGTGAAGACGTAGGCCCGCATCGAGCGGCACGTGTGTCACCACGGCGCCCACGACTCGATGAACAGCGGCAGCTTGCGCGCCCGGGCGAGCGCCAGGGCCTTGGCGTAGTCGTCCTGGATGAAGGGGAGCACAGGTCCTTCGCCGGAGCGAACGGCGCCCGCGCGCTCCGGCCGGGGTGCTGCGGTGGCGGCGTGCGTTCGGTGGGCGCAGACGCCGAGCAGCGCGACGAGCAGGAGGAAGCACGAGCCACGGATCATGCACCGGAGGATAGCGGAGCGGCGGAAGGGGCGCCAGCGGCAGGGATGCAGCGGGCGGTATGCATGGCGCGGATCAAAGTGGCGCCGGTCGCGATGCGGCGCGACCGTGCCGGACGCTCGCGTTGGGGATGGCGCGCCGTCCAGGGGCGGGCCGAGAAGGAGCGGGCGCTAGCGCGCGCCGGCCTCGAGCCGGATCAGCCGCCGCGAGATCGAGCCGCGCGCGGTGTGCAGCCGGGCGAAGTAGATGCCCGCGGGAGTGGGCCGTCCGGTCTCGTCGCGGCCGTCCCAGGTCACCGAGTGGGGACCCGCCGCGCGCGCGCCCGCGGCGAGCGCGCGGACCCGCCGACCACCCGCGTCGAAGATCTCGACGCTCGTCGGACCGGCCGCGGTGAGGCCGAAGCGGAGGGTGACGCCGCCCGCGAAGGGGTTGGGCGCCGCGCTCAGGCGCGCGGGAACGGACGGTCCGCCCGCGGCCACGTCCGCCGCGCCCTGGCCCAGGGTGAGGCTGTTCCGGGCGTTCACCAGGCCGTAGCCGTAGAACGGATCGAATCCGGGCGCGCCGAGATCGCGCGCCCCGCTCTCGAGCAGCGCCCGCACCTCGCTTGCCGAGCGTGAGGGGTTCTGCGAGAACAGCAGCGCCGCCACGCCCGCGGCGTAGGGGCTCGAGAACGAGGTGCCGCCGGCGAACACGAAGTCACCGCTGACCCAGCCGTAGGGACCGGTGCGGTCGGTGGTGTAGACCAGGGTCCCGGGCCCGCACAGCGGGATGTCGAGCCCGTAGTTCGAGAACGGGGCGAGCTGGCCGCTGGGTTGCAGCGCCGCCACCGCGATCACCGAAGGCAGCGAGGCCGGATAGCCGAGCGGAGCCGGGCCGCCGTTGCCGGCCGAGGCGAAGTGCAGCATGCCGCCCGCGAGCGTGGAGGCGTAGGCGTCGTCGATGGCGTTGGAGCTGAAGCCGTACCAGTTGCTGTTGTTGCTCACCCGGGCCCCGCGCACGAAGCCCCAGGCGAGCGCGTAGACCGTCCAGCTCGCGGCGGTCGAGAAGAAGCCACTGCAGGACGGGTCCGAAACCCCGATACGCGCGGCGAGGAGGGGACAACCCGGGGCGATGCCCACCGTGCCGTAGGCGTTGTCGAGCACCGCGGAGACGCATCCGGCGACGGCGGTGCCGTGGTTGTCGCAGCCGTTGCCGGGGTAGCCTCCGGTGGCCTCGCCGGTGAAATCGGCGCCGCCCGCCACGTGGAGGTCGGGATGATCCAGTTGGACGCCGACGTCGAGGATGAGCACCTTGATGTCCGCGCTGCCGGTGGTGACGTCCCAGGCCTCCACGCCGCCCATGTCCACCCCGGGCGTTCCGCCGAACTGGCCGGTGTTGTGGATTCCCCAGGCGTTCCCGAAGTCCGGGTCGTTCGGAATCAGCGCCGCCTGCATGGGCGCCGCACCGCCGCCGTGTCGAGCGCTGAATTGCATGTCGGGCTCCGCCCAGGCCACGCGCGGATCCTCGGCAAGCCGGTTCGCCAGCGCCAGCACCGCGAACCCGTCGCGCGCGCGGCTCTCCATGCGGTAGGCCCCGGGCAGGCCGCCGAAGTCCCGCTCGAGTATCCCGGCGTCGGGCGCGAGTGCGGCCAGAAGCTGCTCCGGCGCCGGCCCGGCGGACGAGCGCAGCCGGACGAGGATCTCGGGGCTCGCCGCGATCCAGCCGCCGTCGCGGCCCGCGAACACCGGTGATGCGAACTCGACGCCCGCGATCGCCTCGACCGCGTCGAGCCTGGCCGCGACGAGCGCGACCGGATCGGGGCCGGGAGTCGCCTCCTCCGGGGAAAGCTCGAGCAGTCGCCAGCCGGAAAGTCCGGTCGGGGACACGGACATGATCGAAATCCCCGCCGCGGCCATCCCCGCTTCGAGCCCCGCCTCGGCCGCCGGGGACGCCAGTTGGACGGCGAGCCGGTTGGGCTGCAGCTCGAGCGGCTGCGGGCGGCCCTGGTACCAGTAGAAGGTGGGGCGCGCCTCGTCCCGCGGTCCGGCGGCGTGCGCGGGCGCCGCGAGCGCGATGGTCGCGGCGAGGAGCCAGGGCCAGGAGCGGCGCGTCATGTCGGGCCTCCGCTCACCGGTAGCGCACCTTGAGCGAGCCCCACGTCCGGCGCGCGGCGGGCGTCGCCAGGGGCTGGATGCTGTAGGTGTTCTGCGCTTCGTCGAGCCGGAAGAGATAGTCCTCCGTGACGGGGAAGTTGATCTTGCCGAGCGCGTTCTCGCCGTTCACGACGCAGACGCTGCCGGAGAGCGGCACCCCGCAGCCCGGATCCTGCACGGCGCACGTGCCGTAGTCGTTTCCCCAGACGTTGTTGGTGCGGAATTTCATGTAGTAGCAGCCTGCCACGACGTGCACCGCCTGCTCCCATTGGCAGGCGTTGATCTGGGTCATGCTCGGGACCGCGGTGTTCCAGCCGTTGAAATCACCCACGACCTGGATCGCGGTCCACGCCGAGGTGCAGCCGCGATCCAGCGCGATCACTCCGGCGTTGGTCGTGCCGCCGGCGGCGACCCCGACACCGGTCACGGTGCGCGGCAGGTAGCCCGTCGCGGAGACCGTGAGATCGTAACTGCCGCCGTCGAGCCCCTCGACGCGGAACGCGCCCGTGACGGGATCGCTGAAGGCGCGGGCGAGCGTGAGCGTGGTCCCCGAGGCGGAAACCAAGACCTCGGCCGCCGGCAGCGGCATGAACGCGGTGTTGAACCGGACCAGGCCGGTGATGGCGGCCGTGAAGGGCTCGATCAGCCGCGCGCTGTAGCGCATCAGGGTCTCGTCGAGCACCATTTCGTAGCGGCCCGGCAGGTCGGCGTACATCTGCACGTTGAGGCCGTAGGGCACCAGGCACAGCGGGCCGGAGAGCGTCGTGTATTCGTTCAGCCGATCGGGGCAGAGGCAGTAATCCGGCGGCACGTCCCAGGCGCGATCCGTGACCAGCTTGAACTGCTGGTAGCCCTGGGCGACGAACCACGGCGTCACGCTGAAGTTCCCCACCCAGGTATTGCCCACGTGGGTCATGCCGGGATCGGTGGTCCAGAGCGAGGTGTCCCAGCCGTTGAATTCGCCCAGGATGTGAATCGTGGTGGCCTCGGCGCGGTTGGCCGAGTGCCGCTCCGCGGCCGAAGGCCCGGGGGCGGTGAGCAGGATCAGCGCGCCGGCGAGGAGCGGGGCCGGGAAGCGGCCCGCGAGGAACGAAGCGGAAGCGCCCATCGATACTCCCATCCCAGCGATGTCGGAATCGGACGGTGCGTCCGCAAGAACGGTTCGTCGTCCGCGGGCGACCATGCGCAACTCGTTCAAGCCGCATGATTGTCCGCCCTGCGGCGCCGGTTGGTCAAGCCCTCAGGCCCTCCGCGGGCGGGCGCCTTGCGGGCGCCCGCGGCGCTCGCGTTTGGGTCCGGGGCCGCCCCATGCCATCATGCCGGCCGCACCCACGACGGCCGAGCGACCACCGGGGCGGAGGGACGACGATGCAGCAGCGCAGGCTGGGACGACAGGGACTGGCGGTCTCGGCGATGGGCCTCGGGTGCATGGGGATGAGCGAATTCTACGGGCCGCGAGACGACGCCGAGTCCATCGCCACGATCCACCGCGCGCTCGAGCTGGGGGTCAACTTCTTCGACACCGCCGACATGTATGGGCCGTTCACCAACGAAGTCCTGGTGGGCAAGGCGATCGCCGGCCGCCGCGACCGCGTGATTCTCGCCACCAAGTTCGGCAACCAGCGCAATCCCGACGGGAGCTGGGTGCGCATCAACGGCACTCCCGAGTACGTGCGCAGCGCGTGCGACGCCTCGCTCGAGCGCCTCGGCGTGAACGTCATCGACCTCTACTACCAGCACCGCGTCGACACCGCCGTGCCGATCGAGGAGACCGTGGGGGCCATGGCCGCGCTGGTGAAGGCGGGCAAGGTGCGCTACCTCGGGCTCTCGGAGGCGGCACCCGCCACCATCCGCCGCGCGCATGCGGTGCACCCGATCTCCGCGCTTCAGACCGAGTACTCGCTGTGGGCGCGCGAACCCGAGGCGGAGATCCTGCCCACCGTGCGCGAGCTGGAGATCGGTTTCGTGGCCTACAGCCCGCTGGGGCGCGGTTTTCTCACCGGGCGGATCAAGAGCGCCGCCGACCTGGCTCCCGACGACTTCCGCCGCCGCGCGCCGCGCTTCCGCGAGGAGAACCTCCGCGTCAACCGGGCGATCGTCGAACGCATCGAGGCGCTGGCGCGCGAGAAGCGCGTGACCCCCGCACAGCTCGCGCTGGCCTGGGTGCTGAGCAAGGGGGGGGACATCGTGCCGATTCCCGGCACCAAGCGGCGCACCTACCTCGACCAGAACGTGAGCGCGACCGAAATCCGGCTGAGTGTTGCCGAGATCGCGCGCCTCGACGAGGCCGCGCCGCCCGGAACCACGGCGGGCGATCGCTATCCCGACATGAGCACCGTCAATCGCTGAGCGGAGCGCCGGGAGAACGACCGTCGACACCGCGACCGTTCCGCGATCCTCCCGGACGACGCGGACGCGCCGTGCAGCCGCCTTGGACTCCGCGATGCCGGTCGGTCATCGTGTGGTATCCCAGCAGGTTGCGGGGGCGTCTTCGACCAACCCCTCAAGTGCGGTCGGGCGTGCGTCGAACACGATGAATGGCCGCGGTCACCTGCGAGGGCGAAGCGCGCGGGCTTGGAGGCGATCTTGAAAGCAGAAGCTCCCCGCTCCCTCGGCCGCTCTCCCGCGCGCGCGGGCCTCGCCGGGTGCGCGGTGCTCGCGCTCGCTGCCGGCTTCGCGCTCTTCGGCTGCGCGACGGATTCGCCCACCGGGCCGGGCGCGGGAGGCGCCACCGAACTCGGCCTGAGCGCGAATCCGTCGGACTTCGACTTCCCCGACTCGATCGGCAGCGCCCTTCTGACCGCCCGGGCGACCGGCGCCACGATGATGCACGCCGGCGTGTTGTGGACGGACGTCGAATCCTCCCCGGGCGCGGTGGATGTCACCCAGGTGCGCCAGATGCTCTCCGCTTTCCAGTCGCTGGGGTTCGCGACCTCCTACAGCTTCCGGGTGGTGGACACCAACCAGCGGGGAACGCCGGCCGATCTCGCGGGGCTGGCCCGGGATGACCCGACGATGATCGCCCGCGTCGACGCCGTGGTCGATTCGCTCCTCGGCGCGTTCGCCCAGTATCCGCTGCTCGCGTTCTCGTTCGGGAACGAGGTCGACGTGTACTTCTCGTTTCATCCCCTGGAGCTGCCCGCCTTCCGCGCGCTGCTTCAGCGCGAGCGGCAGCGGATGCGTGCGCGGCTGCCGGGCCTGCCGGTGGGTGCCTGCACCACGTCCCCGGTGGGAAACCCGAACGCCTGGGTGGGGGACACGCTCAACGCCTACACCGATCTGTCGATCTACACCTACTATCCGTTCCAGCCCGGGACCGACTTCATCCACCGGCCGCCCAGCACCTTCGAGCCCGACATGAACGCGATGCTGACCACGGCCTCCGCCCATCCACTCGCCTTGCAGGAGGTCGGCTACTCGTCGGCAGCGTCTGCGGCAGCAGCCAAGCGGCGCAGGCCGACTTCGCGCGGCACTTCCGCGCCTGGGTCGGCGCCCAATCGCGCTCGCGCGTGCTGTTCGCAAGCTGGTTCCTCATGACCGACTGGTCGAATGCGACCCTGAACCGGCTCTTTACCTACTACGGCGGGTATTCGCCGGGATTCGGCGGCCTCGGACTGCGCGATACGACCGGGGCGCCCAAAGCCGCGTGGAACACCTGGCGCGGTCTGTGAATCCTCCTTCGGGGCGCGCTCAGGCCCGCAGCATCGCCAGCGTGCGGTCGGTGTCCTGCGGCCGCATGTAGAGGATGTAGCCGAAGTAGCCTCGGCCGTCGACCACCGCCGTCGAGGCGAACACGTGGACGCCCGCCTGCTGGAGCCGCGTGTGCAGCCGGGCGATGGCCCCCAGTTCGTCCTCGCCCTGGACGAACACGGCGACGTGCGGGCCCTCCAGGGGAAGTTGGGCCGCCTTCGCCGCGTTCTGCAGCCGCATCGGGTCCTCGGGGAAGAGGGTGAGCTGGGTGCTCTCGGGACCCATCGGCATGGTGTTCAGCGCCAGCAGGTTCACCTGTTGCGCCGCGAGCTGCTCGAGCAGCTTGTACGCCTCGTCCGGCTCGCCGCGAATCGTCGCGTAGAAGTACTCCACCCGCCGTACCGTCACTGCCATGGGTCGCCTCCCGGTGGTGGGGACCGGTTCACCCCGGCCGACCGGCCGGCGCGAGCGGCCCGCCGTCTCTACTTCTTCAGCAGCTTCTCCATTTCGTCCATCACCGCGTTCATCTCGCGCATCGCCGCCTTGAACGGGGCCGAGGTCGTCATGTCCACGCCCGCCTTCTTCAGCAGATCGATCGGGTACTCGGACGACCCCGAGGCCAGCAGGTTCAGGTAGGCGTCCCGCTTCGCCGTGCCTTTGCCCTGGGCCTGCTCGTCGCGGATGCCATTGGCGAGCGCGGTCGAGGCGACGATGCTGGTCGCGTACTGGTAGACGTAGAAATCGTAGAAGAAATGGGGCACGTAGCTCCATTCCACGGCGTAGAGCGGATCCACCTTGCACACGCCCTGGGCGTCGCCGTAGTAGCGGCGCACGATCTCGAGGTAGAGCTTCGAGAGGTTCTCGCCGCTCAGCGTCTCGCCCTTCTCCGCCATCTCGTGCATCTCGAGCTCGAACTCGGCGAACAACGTCTGCCGGAAGAGCGTGCCCCGCAGGTTGTCGAGATAGCTGCCGAGCAGATAGAGGCGGGTCGGAGTGTCCTGGGTCCGCTCCAGCATGTAGTGGAAGAGGAGGTTCTCGTTGAGCGTCGAGGCCACCTCGGCGACGAACGTGGCGTAATCGTGTGTGACGTACGGCTGGTGCGCGTCGGCCAGGAACGTGTGCATCGAGTGGCCGGACTCGTGCGCCAGGGTCGAAACCTCGTCGTAGAGTCCGGTGAAGTTCTGGAGCTGGTAGGGGTGGACCCCGTACACGCCGGTGCTGTAGGCGCCCGAGGACTTCCCGGTGGTGGGCATCCAGTCGACCCAACGGGAGGCGAATCCCCGCTCGAGCGTATCGACGTAGGCCGCGCCGAGCGGGGCCAGCGCGTCGAGCGTGGTCGCCATCGCCTCTTCGGGGGTGAAGCGCAGGTCCACGTCCTTGACGATCGGGGCGTAGAGGTCCTCGTAGCGCAATTGGTCGAGCCCCATCATCCGCTGGCGCAGGCGCAGGTACCGATGGAGCGTGGGCAGGTTGGCATGCACGTCGTCGAGCAATTGGGTGTAGACACGCGTCGGGATGTTGTCCCCGAACAGGGCCGCTTCCAGGCAACTCGTGTACTGGTGGACGTCTCGGTCGAAGATCTGCCCCTGCACCTGGGCGTTGAGCGCGGCGCCGTAGGTGCCCTGGAACTCGCGGTGGGCGCCGAAGAACGCCCGGAACACCGTGTCGCGGTCGGCGCGGTTCGCCGACTGGCGATACTCCGTGTAGGCCGCGTCGTCGAGACGGACCCGGTCGCCGCTCGCCAGCGTCACCGTGGGCCACGGTAGCTCGGCGTTGTTGAAGACATCGCGAATCGTGTTGCCGGAATTCGTCATGCGGCCGGCCTGCGCGGCGACCTTCTCCTCGCCGGCACTCAGGGTGTGGGGCTCGTAGCGCAGCAGGTCCTCGAGGTAGGGGCGATAGTCCTTGAGCCGCGCATCCTCCGCGATGAAGCGGCGCACCTGGTCGGGGCCGATCACCAGGATCTCGGGCCGCACGTAGGCGCTCGCCGAGCGGAATTGCACGCCGAGCTGCTCGGCCGCCCCGCGCATCTCGAGATGGCGGCTGACCCGCGTGTCCTCGTCACCGAGCTGGCTGGCGTACTGATAGAGCCGCGACAGATCGCGACCGATCTCCATCATGGCGGAGAGCGCCGTGTGGAGACTGTCCGCCGATGCGCCGAGGTGCCCCTGAAATCGCGCCATGGTGGGAACGCGGCGGGTCAGCTGGTCCTTGGCCTTGGTCCACGCGGCCGCGGAGGGATAGAGGGAGGTCAGGTCCCACTTGTAGCGGGTGGGAACCTGGGAGCGCTCGACGGCGTGCGCGGCTGAGGGGAACGGGCAGAGCAGGAACGCGGTGATCAGGAGCAGACGATTCCGTTGGGGACTCATGGGCGTTTCCAGGTGGCGACAAGCGCACGGATCCCACTCCGCGAGGCTCGCGCGCCCGTGCGCCAGGCGGAGGCGCGCATGGTAGCACCGACCCGGCCGCGGGTGCAGGCGCGCCGGGATCGCAGGAGCACGGGATCGCCGCGCGCCGGGCGGACGGAATCACCGGCTCGCGGCAGGGAATGCGGGGCGAGGGCGGAGCCGCCCTCGCCGGCTGGATCGGCCTCGCGCCGGGAGTTCGCGGCAGGAAACGGCGAACCGCCCGGGCGAGGCGAGTGGTCCTAGTGGAATGCCCCCAGCTTGAACTTGGCCCAGCCTTCCCCATGAGCGACGGACGCGGCCTGGTCCCGGTTCAGGGAGTAGATCTCGTCGTTGTCGGTCACGACCCAGAGGTAGTCGCCCGCGGCCTGGACATGACGGATCTGCCCCTTGGCCCCCGCCTGCGCGGTGGCGCTGGTGGCACCCAGATGGTAGGCCAGCGCGAGGCAGAGGAACCCCGCGCACACGTAGAAGAACCGCTTCGCCATGACGTGCTCCCTGATTGCCCGGCGCCGGCAGGGGCGCGGGGGAGTGGTGTGTGATGCGGCGGGGCCTGCCCCCGGAGCGTACGATTATCCACTGTCTGGGCGGCGCCGTCACGCTCGCCGACTCTAGAAGACTCGCAGACCGGCGAGCAACACCAGGCCCACGATCAGGCCGATCCCCGCGGTCGCCGCGATCACCGTGCTTGGATAGTCGAGGAATTCGGCCCGCACCGAAACGACGGTCGCCTGGAGCAGGTAGATCCGCTCCGCCGGACGACCGGTCTCGAGCGCGCTGGCCCGGCGGGCCCGCCGATCGAGCACGACCGAGTCACCCAGCAAACGCGCGAATCCCTCAAAAAAATGGTAGGCACCATCGGTGGTGGTGTAGCCGAGGATCATTTGTCCGCGGGGTGCGACCGGTACGTCGCGCCGGAGGTAGGAGTTCGAGGCGGCGCGAGGCATCTGCAGCCAGCCACGGTTCTCGCGAGCCCGATAGAAGCGCAGGGTGTCTCGGCCGAGCCACACGTACACCGGCGGCCCGGGGCGGGTCGAGTCCGCCAGCGCGTAGGTGGCCCCCGGCGCGTCGGCCTGAACCGGCAGCAGCCGCGGCTGCCCGCCGCCCTCACCGACGTAGGCCACGCGCAACGACGAGCACGACGTCGCTGCCGCCAGCACGAAGGCGACGGCGAGCCATCGCATCGGCAGGCGCTTCCCGCGGCCGGACGGCATGGCGCAAGCCTAGAGCCGTGCCCGGTGCGGAGCAAGGAGTGAGATCGACGGGGGGCGCCCATCTCAGCGAACAGGACGAGGCCCCCAGGCGTACGCGGC
>Ga0154739_1074_pt3 | contig 13709 bp, 8 predicted proteins | sample Rifle2008BG16ft_FD_105747 | JGI IMG/M metagenome (GOLD analysis project Ga0154739, IMG submission 105747) | Candidatus Eisenbacteria bacterium RBG_16_71_46 | reverse complement strand
AGGAAGCTGGTGGTCTTGAGCGATTAGGGGATGGTCGCAGGTGGGCGCATGCGGGGCGGCGCGGGTCGAGCGGGCGCGCGCCGCCTCGCCACACGCGTTGCCAACATCGTCCGGGAAGCCCGGTCGCCAGGCGCCCATCAGCCGAAGGGGTCGTACGTGTGAACGACGTCTGATTGCACGGCTCGCGGGCTCAAGATCGTGCTGGAGCAGCCCACTGCGAGAGGCTTATCATCTCTACCGCCTCGCGACGGGTCTTCGGCATTCCCCCATCCTCCCGTCGCGAGCTTTTCGGTCCGCCAGCCGCCGCGGGGCTCCTCACCGGACGAGGCCTTCCCGGCCGCACCGATCCCGCCGGGATCCACGAGGGAGAGGCCGCCACATGGAATCGCATCCGAGCAGTTGGGTCGCGGGCGCCGCGTTGGCGCTCGCGGTGTCGTTCGCCGTGGCCCCGGCCGGGCCGGTCGTCGCCGGCACGCTGGTGACGCAGTGGAACGACGTGCTCATGGAGTCCGTCCGCCGCAGCAAGATCGGCCCGCCGATGGTGGCGCGAGCGATCGGCGAGGTCCACACCTGCGGCTTCGATGCCTGGGCGATGTACGACGACGTCGCCGTGAGCACGCGCTTCGGCGGCACGCTGCGCCGCCCGCCGGCCGAGCGCACGCTCGCCAACAAGCAGAAGGCGTTCAGCTACGCCGAGTACCGCGCGCTGCTCGACCTGTTCCCCGGGCAGGCCGGCTACATCCGCGACCAGATGATCGCCTTCGGCTACGACCCCGATGACGCCTCGAGCGACCCCACGACGCCCCAGGGGATCGGCAACCTCTGCGCCAACGCGGTCACGAGCTTCCGCGAGCACGACGGCTCGAACCAGCTCGGCGACCTGCACGCGGGCCCCTACTCGGACTACACCGGCTACGTCCCGGTCAACACCCCGGACCAGATCAACGACCCCAACCGCTGGCAGCCGCTCCGCTTCTCGGACGGCTTGGGCGGCTTCGTGGTGCCCGGATACGTCGGCCCCCACTGGGGCAACGTGATCCCGTTCGCCCTCACCTCGTCCTCGCAGTTCCGCCCCGGGCCGCCCGCGAGCTACCCGAGCGGCCGCTACAAGTCCCAGGCCGAGCACGTGCTCCACCTCAACGCCCACCTCGACGATCGCGAGAAGGTGATCGCCGAGTACTGGGCCGACGGCCCGCGCTCCGAGCTGCCCCCCGGACACTGGACGCTGTTCGCCGAGGTCGTCTCGGATCGCGACCACCACACGTTCGACCAGGACGTGGAGTTGTTCTTCATCGTCGGCAACGCGGTCTTCGACGCCGGGGTCGCGGTGTGGGAAGCCAAGCGCTTCTACGACTCGGAGCGCCCGATCACCGCGATCCGCTTCCTCGAGGCGGGGAAGACCATCCACGCTTACGTGCCCTTCGAAGGCCGCAGGAAGATCCGCGGCGAGGACTGGCTGCCCTACCAGCCCGCCACCTTCATCACCCCGCCGTTCCCCGAATACCCCTCGGGCCACAGCGCCTTCAGCGCCGCGGGCGCCGAGATCCTCAAGCGCTTCACCGGCAGCGACTACTTCGGCGGCTCGGTGACCGTCGCCGCGGGGTCGTCGAAGGCCGAGCCGGGCTTCGCGCCCAAGCAGCCGGTGACGCTCTCCTGGACCACCTTCTCGGAGGCCGCCGACGAGGCCGGCATGTCGCGCCGGTTGGGTGGCATCCACTTCGAGCAGGGCGATCTCGATTCTCGCCGTCTCGGCCGCCAGGTGGGCGCGGCGGTCTGGGACAAGGCGATGACCTACATCCAGGGCACGGCGGGCCAGCCGAGCGTGGCCCGGCGGGCGCAGCCCGACGCGCCGCTCCCGGTGGCCGCGACCTCGACCGAGTTCGCGATCCGCTCGATCGCCCCCAACCCGTCGCGGAGCGACGTGCACATCGACTTCGCGTTGCCGCGGGGGGGAAGGGCCCGGGTCGGCGTCTTCGACGTGCAAGGGCGCGAGGTCGCGCGCATCGCCGATCGCACCTTCGACGCCGGGATCCACCGCGTCACCTGGTCGCGGTCCGCGGGCCGGGTGCGTGCGGGCATGTACTTCGTCCGCGTCGAGGCGCTCGAGCAGCATCGGGTCAAGCGCGTAGCGATTGTCAACTAGCCGGGGACGGCTCCCCAGGTCGGCGCGACTTGCGCGGCGGTCACTTCCTCGAGGAGGTGGCCGCCGCGTTCGTGCGCGGGGCGCGGCCTTTGGCCTCGCGGCCTCGTGGAACCGCCCCCCCGGCCGTGTGTATGATGCACCGCGGCCCGCCCAGCGGGGCGGGTGACGATCCCCTCGGTCCAGGAGAACGATGCGTCCAGCCATGTCCGCACTCCGCGTCCGGGCCGCTGCCACCGCAGCGCTTGCCCTCGTCCTCGGCGTCGCCGCCTGCTCGGGCAAGCGCGCGACCGAGCCAGCGGTGACGGTGGAGCCCGCTCCGACGCCCAATTCGCCCACCAACGCGCTGGTGCTCTTCCAGTGGTGCTGGGTCCATCAGTCGGTGGACCGCTACCGCGAGGTGCTTCCGGCGGACTTCGTGTTCCAGTTCGCCCTGCTGGACACCGCCGGCAACAGCTTCCGCAACGGCGAGTGGGGGCGCGAGCAGGAGCTGGCGTGCTTCGAGGCCCTGTGCGTGCGCGGAAACCAGGCCTATCCCCACGCCTCCAAGATCACGCTCGACTTCACTTCGCCGCTCGTCGACTTCCCCGACAGCCGGCCGGGAAAGGCCCCGCGCTGGCACCACGAGATCCGCGCCGACGTGCTGCTCCGGGTGGACGCCGGGGCGAGCCAGTACCAGGTGCAAGGCCAGGCGAATTTCTTCCTGGTGCGCGGGGACTCGGCGCAGATCCCGGCGGAACTCGCCGCCCGCGGATTCACCCCCGACTCCACGCGCTGGTGGATCGAGCGCTGGGAGGACGAGACCGCCGCGGTGCCGGCGCCGCCCGCGGGCGCCCGGCCCGCCGAGCCGCGAGCCCCGCTCCCGACCGCGGACTTCACCTGGGGCCTCATCAAGCGCATCTACCTGCCGCCCACCGCCATGCCCTGATCGGCCCGCCGCCCCCGCGGCCGCCTTGCCGGAGGGCTTTACAGGGTCGCCGGGGTCGCGTAAATTCGTTGACCGACACCTGCCCACCACGCGTCCTTTAACGCCGCCCCGAGAGGCGGCAAAGGGGGAGGTCATGACGCACGAGCCACACAGCGCCCAGCCGACGCCGACCGGCGCCGGATTTTTTTATCCCCGCCCCGCCGAGTCCGACGACCGTCACCTGCTCGGCCTCGAAGGCATGCCCGCCGCGGCGCTGATCGAGCTGCTCGACGCGGCGGCGCGCTATCGCGAGCGCCTGCGCGCCGGCCGCATGATGAGCGACGAGCTGCGCGGCGTCGGCGTCTGCAACGCGTTCTTCGAGGACTCCACCCGCACCCGGGTGTCCTTCGAGCTGGCCGAGCGCCGCATGGGAGCGGTGACGGTGTCGTTCTCCTCGGCGGGCTCCTCGGTCTCCAAGGGCGAGACGCTGCTCGACACCCTGCGCACCATCACGGCGATGGGCGTGGACCTGGTGGTGGTGCGCCACCGCTCGGCCGGCGTGCCCAGCTATCTGACGGGCCACCTGGACGTCGGCGTCATCAACGCCGGCGACGGCGAGCACGAGCACCCCACGCAAGGCCTGCTCGACATCCTGACGCTGCGCGACGCCTGGCGCGGGCGCTTCGAGCGGCGGCGGATCGCCATCGTCGGCGACATCGGGCACTCGCGCGTGGCGCGCTCGGCGATCTTCGGCCTGCGCACGCTCGGGGTCGAAGTCGTGGTCGCGGCACCCGCGACCCTGATCCCGGTGGGGGTGGAGGAGCTGGGCTGCACGGTGGCGACGACGGTGGACGAGGCGCTGGAGGGCGCCGACGCGGTGATGGCGCTGCGCATCCAGCGCGAGCGCATGGAGGCCGGGCTGATCCCGACGCTCGGCGAGTACGCGCGGGTGTGGGGGATCAGCGCCGAGCGCGTGGGGCGGATGCGGCCGGGCGCGGTGGTCATGCACCCGGGCCCGATGAACCGCGGGATCGAGATCTCGCCCGAGGTCGCCGACGGCGACTACTCGGTGATCTTCGACCAGGTCGAGAACGGAGTCGCGGTGCGCTGCGCGGTGCTCGCGCGCTGTGCCGCCGCGGCGATGCGGGAGGTGCGATGAGCCAGCCGACGGTGATTCGCGGCGCGCGCCACTGGCGCACCGGCGAGTGCTTCGACCTCGCCTTCGAGGGCGGACGCATCACGGCCCCGCCGGCGGCGGGTGCCCCCGCGCGCGTGCTCGAGGCGCGCGGGCTGGTGCTGGCCCCGGGGCTGGTGGACCTCCACGTCCATCTGCGCGAGCCGGGCCAGTCGTCGCGCGAGACCGTCGCCACCGGAACCGCGGCGGCGGCCGCCGGGGGCTTCACCGCGGTGGCCTGCATGCCCAACACCAGCCCGGTGGTGGACAATCCGGCCTGGGTGGAGTGGGTGCTGCACCGCGCGCGCGAGCAGGGCCGCTGCCGCGTGCACCCGATCGCGGCGGTGACGGTGGGGCAGCGTGGCGAGCAGCTCACCGAGTTCCTCGCCCTCAAGGAGGCGGGAGCGGTGGCGCTCTCCGACGACGGTCATCCGATCCTGTCGGCGGCGGTGATGCGGCGCGCGCTGGAGTACGCCCGCCACGCCGGCCTGCCGATCGTGGGTCACGAGGAGGACCTGGCGCTCAGCGCCGGCGGCCACATGAACGAGGGCCCGACCGCCACACGGCTCGCGATCCGCGGCATCCCGGGTGCGGCCGAGAGCGTCATGGCGCGGCGCGACTGCGAGCTGGCCGAGCTGACCGGCGGGCGCGTGCACCTGGCCCACCTCTCGTGCGCCGCGTCGCTGGCGGCACTGCGCGACGCCCGGCGCCGCGGGCTGCCGGTCACGGGCGAGACCTGCCCCCATTACTGGACGCTCACCGACGAAGCGGTGGGCCGCTACGACACCCGCGCCAAGATGAATCCCCCGCTGCGCTCCGAGCGCGACCGCCTGGCGGTGATCGAGGCCATCGTGGACGGCACCATCGACTGCTTCGCCACCGACCACGCCCCGCATCTCTACGAGGAGAAGCGCCAGCCGTTCGACCAGGCCCCGTTCGGCATCGTCGGGCTCGAGACCGCGCTGGCCCTCACCCTCACGTTCCTGGTGCGTCCCGGGCACCTCACGCTGGAGGGCGCGCTCGAGCGCTGGACCGACGCGCCGCGCCGGGTCTTCGGCCTGCCGCCGGTGCGGCTCGCGGCCGGCGACCCCGCCGACCTGGTGCTGATCGATCCCGACGCCGAGTGGACGGTCGATCCCGAGCGCTTCCACTCCCGCGGGCGCAACACGCCCTTCGCGGGCTGGCCGTTGCACGGCCGGGCGATGGCCACGGTGTGCGACGGGGAATTCACCCATCTCGACGAGCGGCTCGCCCCGCCGGCGGAAGCGCCCGCGCCGCGCGCGGCACTCGGGGCGGCCTCTTGACGCGGCGCCCCCCCGCGATCCTCGCGCTCGAGGACGGGCGGATCTTCCGCGGCGAGGCCTTCGGCGCCGGCGTCGAGACCACCGGCGAGGTGGTGTTCAACACCGCGATGACCGGCTACCAGGAAGTGCTGTCCGACCCCTCGTACTGCGGGCAGATCGTCACCTTCACCTACCCGCTGCTCGGCAACTACGGCGTCAACGACGAGGACTGGGAGAGCGGCCGCCTGCGCGCGCAGGCGATGGTGTGCCGCGACCTGTGCGAATTTCCGAGCAGCTGGCGCTCGCGCGGGCGGCTCGAGGACCTGCTCGAGGAGCGCGGTGTTCCGGGCATCACCGGCGTGGACACCCGCGCCCTCACCCGCCACCTGCGCGACCGCGGGGTGATGCGCGGCTGCCTCTCGGCGCTCGAGACCGACACCGACGCGCTGGTCGAGAAGGCGCGGCAGAGCCCGAGCATGCTGGGGCTCGCCCTGGCGGAGCTGGTCACCTGCGTCGAGCCCTATTGGTGGACCGAGCACGGACCCGCGGAGAACGCTCCGGCGGGGGACGCCGCCCGGCCGCTGGCGGTGGTGATGGACTTCGGCGCCAAGTACAACATCCTGCGCCGCCTGCGGGCCGAGGGCTTCCGCGTGCGGGTGGTGCCGGCGCGCACCCCGGCGCGCGAGGTGCTGGCGCTCGAGCCCGACGGCGTGGTGCTCTCGAACGGCCCCGGCGATCCCGAGCCGCTCGACTTCGCCATCGCCGCCACGCGCGAGATCGCGCGGGCGGTGCCGACCTTCGGCATCTGCCTCGGCCACCAGCTGATGGGACAGGCGTTCGGCGGGCGCACCCACAAGCTCAAGTTCGGCCACCGCGGCGCCAACCACCCGGTGATCGACCGGCGCAGCGGCGCGGTAGAGGTCACCTCGCAGAACCACGGCTTCGCGGTCGAGGCCGACTCGATGCCCGCCGGCGAGTTCGAGCTCACCCACTTCAGCGGCAACGACGGCACGCTCGAGGGCATGGTGCACCGCACGCTGCCGGTGCTCTCCTGCCAGTACCACCCCGAGGCCAGCCCCGGCCCGCACGACGCGCGGCCGTGGTTCGCCGCGTTCGCCGCCCTGGTGGCGAAGCGGCGCGGGGTACCGGGCCTGGCCGGAGCGCGGTCGTGAGCACGATGCCGTCACCGCCGGTCCGCGCGGCCGGGAACGCCCGCTGATGCCGGTCGATCCCGGGCTCGAGAAGGTCATGGTGATCGGCGCCGGGCCGATCGTCATCGGGCAGGCGTGCGAGTTCGACTACTCGGGGACCCAGGCCTGTCGCGCGCTGCGCGGGCTCGGGATCGAGGTGGTGCTGCTCAACTCGAACCCGGCGACGATCATGACCGATCCCGAGTTCGCCGACCGCACCTACGTCGAGCCGCTGCTGCCCGAGATCGCCGAGCGCATCCTCGAGCGCGAGAAGCCCGACGCCCTGCTGCCCACGCTCGGCGGCCAGACCGCCCTCAATCTCGCGGTGGCACTCGCGCGCAGCGGCGCCCTCGAGCGCCACGGCGTGCGCCTGATCGGCGCCTCGCTCGAGGCGATCGAAACGGCCGAGGATCGCGACCGCTTCAAGCGCGCGATGCAGCAGGCGGGCCTGGCGCTGCCGCGCAGCGCCTACGCCACCAGCGTGGCCGAGGCGGTGGCGCTGGGCGAGGATCTGGGCTACCCGCTGGTGATCCGTTCTTCCTTCACCCTCGGCGGGCTCGGCTCGGGCCTGGTGCCGAGCATGCGGCAGCTGCGCGAGGCCGCGCGTTACGGCATCGCCTCCAGCCCCACCGGCTCGATCCTGATCGAGGAGTGCCTGAGCGGCTGGAAGGAGTTCGAGCTCGAGGTGATGCGCGACCGCGCGGACAACTGCGTGGTGGTGTGCTCGATCGAGAACGTCGACCCGATGGGTGTCCACACCGGCGACAGCATCACCGTGGCGCCGGCCCAGACCTTGAGCGATCGCTGCTACCAGACCATGCGCGACGCCGCGATCCGGGTGATGCGCGTCATCAAGATCGAAGCCGGCGGGTCGAACATCCAGTTCGCCGTCAACCCCGCGAACGGCGACATGCGGGTGATCGAGATGAACCCGCGGGTCTCGCGCTCCTCGGCGCTGGCGAGCAAGGCCACCGGCTTCCCGATCGCCAAGATCGCCACGCTGCTCGCCGCCGGGCTCACGCTCGACGAGATCCCCAACGACATCACCCGCCAGACCCCGGCGTGCTTCGAGCCCACGCTCGACTACTGCGTGGTGAAGATCCCGCGCTGGGCGTTCGAGAAGTTCCGGCTCACCGAGCGCCGCCTCGGCACCAGCATGAAATCGGTGGGCGAGGTGATGGCGATCGGGCGCACCTTTCCCGAGGCGCTGCTCAAGGGCATGCGCTCGCTCGAATCCGGCCCCGACCTGCTGCCCGGTCCGGCCCCGGCGGCCGAGATTGGGGAGCTGCGCGAGTCCCTGCGCGAGCCCTCCGCCGACCGCCTGCGCGACCTGTTCCGCACACTCGCCGCGGGCGACACCCCGGAGTCGCTGGCGGAAATCACCGGCATCGACCCGTGGTTCCTCCACCAGATGCAGCGCATCGTCGAGACCGATCGCGCGCTGGCGGACCGCATCGAGCGCGATCCGGAAGCACCCTGGCGCGACGGCCTGGTGCGCCAAGCCAAGCGCCTCGGCCTCTCGGACCATCATCTGGCGGGGCGCTTCGGGCTCAGCGAGTCCGACGTGCGCAAGCGGCGCCTGGCGTGGGCGATCCGCCCGGTGATGAAGGCCGTGGACACCTGCGGCGCCGAATTCGCGGCGGTCACCCCGTACTTCTACTCGACCTACGAGGAGGAGGACGAGGTGCCGTCGAGCGACCGGCCGCGGGTGGTGATCCTCGGCAGCGGACCCAATCGCATCGGGCAGGGGCTGGAGTTCGACTACTGCTGCGTGCAGGCGGCGCTCGAGCTGAAGGAGCGCGGCTTCGACGTGCTGATCGTGAACTCCAACCCCGAGACCGTGAGCACCGACTACGACGTCTCGAGCCGGCTCTATTTCGAGCCGCTCACGGTGGAGGACGTGCTCAACGTCATCGACGCGGAGCGGCCGGTGGGCGTGATCGTTCAGCTCGGTGGCCAGACGCCGCTCAAGCTGGCGAGGGCGCTGCACGAGGCGGGCGTTCCGCTGTGGGGCACGGCGTGGGACGGCATGGACCTGGCGGAGAATCGCGAGCGCTTCCGCGCACTGCTCCAACGCCTCGGGGTGCGCCAGCCCGAGAGCCTGTCGGCCACCTCGCACGAGGAGGCGGTGCGCTGCGCCCACAGCCTCGGCTACCCGGTACTGGTGCGCCCGTCCTACGTCCTCGGCGGGCGCGGCATGCGCGTCGTCTATGCGCCCGCGGAGCTCGAGGACTGGCTGCTGCGCGAAGCGCTGGTCTCGGCGGACGAGCCGGTGCTCATCGACCGCTTCCTCGAAGGCGCGCTCGAGGTGGACGTCGACGCGCTCGCCGACGGCGAGACGGTGCTGGTGGGTGCGGTGATGGAGCACATCGAGGAGGCCGGCGTGCACTCCGGCGACTCCACCTGCGTCATCCCGCCCTTCACCCTCGGCGATGGGGTCGTCCAGCAGGTGATGGAGATCACCGCCCAGATCGCCCGGGCTCTGGGGGTGCGCGGGCTGCTCAACGTCCAGTTCGCGGTGCGCAACCAACTGGTCTACGTGCTCGAGGCCAACCCGCGCGCCTCGCGCACCGTGCCCTTCGTGAGCAAGGCGGTGGGGCTGCCGCTGGCGCGGCTGGCCGCCCGGGTGATGGCCGGGGAGCGCCTGAGCGACATCGCGCCCGCGCGGGCCCCCGAGACCACGCTCGTCAGCGTCAAGAAGCCCGTGCTACCCTTCAGCCGCTTCCCGGGGGAGGATTCCCTGCTCGGACCGGAGATGAAATCCACCGGCGAGGTGATGGGCCGCGACCTGGACTTCGGCCGGGCGCTGGCCAAGGCCCACCTCGGATCCGGCGATCCGCTGCCTGCTTCGGGCACCGTGTTCCTCAGCCTGCGCGACGATGACAAGCGCGCCGTCACTTTCATGGCGAAGAAGCTGGCCGAACTGGGGTATGGCCTGGTGGCCACGCGCGGAACCGCGCGCTTTCTCGGCCGCAACGGGGTGCCGTGCCGCGAGGTGTTCAAGGTGCACGAGGGCCGGCCGAACGTGGTGGATCTCATGGAACTGGGCGAAATCCAGATGGTGATCAACACCCCGCTGGGACGGGTGTCCGAGTACGACGAGCGGGCGATCCGCGAGCGTGCCACGGCACTCGGGGTGCCGGTCATCACCACCGTGGCGGGAGCGATCGCCGCGGTCTCGGGCCTCGAGGCGTTGCGGCGGGGACCGCTCGGCGTCACCGCGCTCCAGGACGGGATCTGATGCGCCGGCGCCGGATCGTGCTGGTGGCCGCCTTGGGGCTGGTGACGCTCTGCTCATCGTGCGCCTACTACAACACTTTCTTCCTGGCGCGGAAGTACTACGACCGCGGCACGGGTGGCGCGCCCTACCCGGTGGACAAGGTCGAGGCCAGCGCCGGGGTCAACTTCACCAGGGCCATCGATTACTCGAAGAAGGTGATCGCCCAGTACCCCAAGTCGAAGTGGGTGGACGATGCCTACCTGCTGTGGGCCCGCGCGTTGCTCGGCCGCGACGACCCGCTCCAGGCGGTGAAGCTGCTCGAGGACTTCCCCGCCCAGTTCCCCAAGAGCGGGTTGCGCAACCAGGCGCAGTTCTACCTCGGCGTCGCCTACCGCCAGGCGCGCAAGTACCGGGAGGCGTTGCGGGCGCTCGACGGCTACCTGGCGGCGGCGCCGAAGGGCGACCTGGCGCCCTACGCCCACCTCGAACGGGCGCGGGCGCTGATGTCGCTCGACCGCCCTGCCGAGGCCGCGAAGGCCGCGGGGGTGGTGCTCGAGCGCTATCCCAAGAGCCCGCTGCTCTACAACGCCCGGCTGGCGCGCGCCGAAGCCCTGCTCGCCGCGGGGGATCAGGCGCGCGCGCGCGCCGACTTCCGCGTGCTCGGCGAGCGCGCGCGCACCGACGACGAGCGGCTCGGCTTCCTGCTGCGGGAGGCGGACTGCCTCGAGTCGGCGCGCGACTACGACGGCGAGCTGGCGCTGCTCGACGATGCGCTGTCGCACGAGAAGGAGCCCCTGCCCCCCGACACCACCGGAGGCCGGGCCCCGGTGGTGAGGCAGACCCCGGGGTACGACCGCTACGGGCGGATCCTGATCCGCATCGGTGGCGTGCACCTGCTCGCCGGACGGCTCGAGCAGGCGCTCGTAGCGTTCAATCGCGTGGCCGAAGACTACCCGCGCACGGCGATCGGCGCCGAGGCCCAGTACCGCATCGGCTACGCCTACGAGGTGATCGGCGACGACTTCGATCGCGCCCGGCTCGAATACGGAAAGGTGCGCGACCAGGGCGGCGGCACCATCTTCGGCGTCCAGGCCTCGCAGCGCATGCAAAGCCTCGAGCGGCTGGCGAAGTACCGCGAATCCACCGGCGACTCGCTGAACAAGAAGGCGGAGGCCGGGTTCCTGCTGGCCGAGGTCTACCTGTTCCAGCAGGACAACAGCCAGCGCGCGCTCGAGGAGTATCGCCGCATCGCGCGGGACTTCCCCGGCACGGAGTACGAGGCCAAGGCGCTCACCGCGCAGGCCTGGGTGCTGAGCCGCAAGCTGGACCAGCGGGCCGCGGCGGACACGCTGCTGTGGCGCGTGGTGTACGAGTTTCCCGCGACCGAGGCCCAGATCGCGGCCCGCGACTACCTCGAGGGGGACGGCTACACCGTGCCGAGCGAGCTGATCAAGTTCCCCGAGGTCCGGCTGGCGCAAGTCGAGCCCGTCCCGGCCCTGACGCCTCCGCCGGAGGTGACTCCCGGTCCCGGCCCGCCATCCCCCCTGCCCCGGCTCGAGCCCGGGGCCGCGCCGCAGGGCCTGCGCGCCGGCGCGCCGCCGCCCGGCTCCGTCGGCCCCGAGCTGCCCCCGGGGCTTGCCGCCGGGTTGGACTCGCTGGGTTTCGCCCCGATGTCGGGCGACTCGCTGCGCGCCACGGCTCCTTACCCCGAAGGCGCCCCGCGCGCAGGCACCTCCCCGCCCGGTGGCGCGCCGCCGGCGGGCACTCCCGCTCCCGCAGGCCCCCCGCGCGCGGGTGCGGCGGGGGACTCGACCCGGGTGTCACCGCCCGCCGCGCGCGATTCGAGCGCCGCGCCGCGCGATTCGGCGGCATCCGGCGGTGGATCGCGGAGCGGTCCGTGAGCGGGGCCGCGACCTGGCGGCAGGCCACCGCCCGGGTGTCGCGGCAGACGCCCTACGGCGCCGGGTACCTCTGGCTCGATCTCGACCTGCCCCGCGGCTTCGTGGTGCCCGCGCCGGGCCAGTTCGTGCAGCTGTTGCTGCCGCCGAGCCGCACGGCGGCGCTGCTGCCACGGCCGATGAGCGTGGCCGCGGTGCGCCGCCGGGGGGCGGGCCTGACGCTCGGATTCCTCTACGCCGCGGTCGGCACCGGTACTCGCGCCCTCGCCGCACTCGAGCGCGGAGCGGCGGTGGAGGTGCTGGGACCGCTCGGCCGCGGTTTCCCGCTCGACGCCCCGGGCGCGCCGGTGCTGGTAGCGGGCGGGCGCGGCGTGGCCCCGCTGCTGTTCCTGGCCGAAGCGCTCGCCGCGAGCGGCCGGCGCTGCACCTTCCTCTTCGGCGCACGTACGCGCGCGCACCTGGTGGGGCTGGCCGAGGCCCGCGCGCGGCTCGGGCGCGCCGGCGGCCGCCTGCAGCTGTGCACCGAGGACGGCAGCCGCGGCGAGCGTGGCACGGTGATGGCGCTGATGGAGCGCCTCGAGCGGCGCCTGCCGCGTCCGGCGGTGGTGCACGCCTGCGGCCCGCACGGGATGCTGCGGGCGATCGCACGCTGGGGCCTCTCGCGTGGCGTGCCCTGCCACCTGGCGATGGAGTCGGTGATGGCCTGCGGCACCGGTGTGTGCCGCGGCTGCCCGTTGCCCCGCAGCCCGCAGGCCAAAGCCGGGTTCGAGGGTGCCGCGGCTCCCTCGCTGTTCGGCAACCGTGACTACGCGATGTGCTGCACCGAGGGCCCGGTGTTCGAGGCCCACGACCTCGACTGGGACCGCATCGAATGAGCGCGCGGCATCCGGCGGCTGCGGACCCCGATCTCGCGGTGCGCATCGGCCCGATGCGCCTGCGCAACCCGGTGCTCACCGCCTCGGGCACCTTCGGCTACGGCGACGAGTACGCCCACGTGGTGGATGTTTCCACGCTGGGTGCCATCATCACCAAGACCGTGACCCTCGCCCCGCGCTCCGGAAACCCGCCCGCCCGGCTGGCCGAGACCGCGGGGGGGATGCTCAACTCGATCGGGCTCGAGAACGTCGGGCTCAAGGCGTTTCGCCGCGACAAGCTGCCGCGCCTGCGGGCGCTCGGGGCGACCGTGGTGGCCTCGATCGGGGGCGAGACCCCGGGCGAGCTGGAGCGGCTGCTCGCCGGACTCGGGGAGGAGCGGGGGATCGCCGGCTTCGAGATCAACTTCTCCTGCCCCAACATCGCCGCCGGCGGAGCGCGCTACTGGGCGGTGCCGCGCCGGCTGGAGCGCACGCTGCGGCGGTTGCGCCCGCTGACCGCCGGGGCGCTGATCGCCAAGCTGTCGCCCGACGTCACCTCGCTGGCCGATCTCGCCCGCGCCTGCGAGCAGGGCGGGGCCGACGCGCTCACCGCGGTCAACACCTTCGTCGGCCTGGCGCTCGATCTCGACCACATGCGCTCGAAGCTGGGGCGCTGGACCGGCGGACTCTCGGGGCCGGCGATCAAGCCGCTGGCGCTCGCGCGCTGCCACGAGGCGGTGCGCGCGGTGAGGATCCCGGTGATCGGCTCGGGTGGCATCCTCAGCGGGCGCGACGCGATGGAGTTCATCGCGATCGGGGCGGCGGCGGTGCAGGTGGGCACCGCCTCCTTCGTGCGCCCCGCGGCTTCGCTCGAGGTGCTGGAGGAGATGCGCGCGTTCCTGCGGGCGCGCGGCTTGCGCCGCATCGCGGATTGGCGCGGCTGCCTGGCCGCGGGCGAGGCCGGCCTCCCTGCCGAGGTCGCGCGCTCCGCGCGGCCGGCGGCCCGCGCGGCCCGCGCGGCGCGGACGGCGCTGGAGGCGCGG
>Ga0154739_1096_pt1 | contig 13732 bp, 8 predicted proteins | sample Rifle2008BG16ft_FD_105747 | JGI IMG/M metagenome (GOLD analysis project Ga0154739, IMG submission 105747) | Candidatus Eisenbacteria bacterium RBG_16_71_46 | reverse complement strand
GTCGGCGTGGTGGCGAGCTTCGAGTACCTGCCCCGCCTGGCGGCGCGGGCGAACGTTCACTCCTTCCATCACCTCTTCCTCGGACACTACATGCTGTCGGACAAGCCCTACCCCGTGCCCGACGGCATCGGGGCGGTGCTGTCCACCTTCGGCGACCAGTACGACGAGGACGCCGCCGGTCGGCTGCACGACCTCATCGCGAGGAACGATCTCCACCCGGTGGACGGCATCGACGACCTGCTGTTGTTCCTGCGCGGCGCGAAGGACACTCTCGACCTCATGAGCGTGGCGCACGGCGACCCGGCGGGGTCGGTCCACGTCGTGTACGACGACGCGCTCGCGCTCGCCGGCGCCGACCTGCCGCTTGCGCCGTGTGAGCGTGGCGGGCTGGCCGTCTGCCGCACGTACTGGCGGCGCCACGCGCCGGTGGATGGCGTGTACCTCACGCTGCTGGCGTTGATCGACGGCGCGGGCCATCAAGTGCTCTACCGCACCCGCTACCTCGGATACGGCCTCGCCACGCCCGATCGGTGGCCGGCGGACACCACGATGCGCGAAACCTACCGGCTCGGCATTCCCCGCACGATCCCGCCCGGCCGCTATCGACTCGTGATGCAGGTGGCGAGGAGAAAGGGCGTCGCCGTGGGATATGCCCACGCCGACGACCCACAGCTCAACGGACCCAATCGCGGGGTCGGGCTCGGCGTGGTCGAGGTGCGATGAGCCGCGACGACCGCCCGCCGCGCACCGATGAGCGCGCACTTCGATGGCGTCCGCAGCGCGTTCAGGGACTGCGCAGAGGGTGCGGTCCGGCCCCTGCCGGGCTGCTCATAGGCCCCGACGCGGCGGACAACGACTAGAGGGCGGGGTGGCTCAGCACTCCCGTGCTCACTCAACCGCCATGCTGTCATGGCAGCTGCGAGACGCGGCAGGCGTTGGCCGCTGGGTGGCGTGTTTGGTCTCGCGAGACTCGGCTGCGGTGCATTGCGTTGCGCGCGCCGTGATATTCGGCATGAATGATGCTCGTTGAGGTTTGTTTATCGGGCCGCGAACCCGCGCTCGTCCCCCGGCTCACGGCCGACCATTGGCCACTTCCGGCGCCAGGAGGAGCTTCATGCGGGATCCCCACCGAATCTCGCCTACGGCAAGCGTGCTCACCTGCGTGGGCCCCACTCTCCCACCCGTTCCACCCACCCTGACGACCCATCCGGGAGTTCGGACATGACGACCAAGAGACAGAACGCCCGACGTGGACACATCGCCACATGGCCCCTGCTGCTCGTGGCCGCGTGCGTGCTGGCGTCGGGAAACCCAGCCAACTCCGCGACGAACGACGGCGCCTGGACGAGCCTCTCGCCGTTCGGCCCCCGCCTCGGGCACAGTGCGATCTGCGATCCGGTCCGCGACCGCGTGATCGTGTTCGCGGGCAGCGGCGCGAACGACCTCTGGTCGCTCGCGCTGTCCGGAACGCCCGCATGGACCAGGCTCGCGGCGGGCGGGACGCCACCCACGGCGCGCCAGTTCCACTCCGCGATCTACGACGAACGCCGCGACCGCATGATCGTGTTCGGCGGCTCGGGCCTCAACGACCTCTGGGAGCTTTCGCTCGCGGGCACGCCGGCCTGGAACCGGATCGTCCCCTCGGGCACGCAGCCGAGCGGACGCTACGGGCACACGGCGATCTACGACCCGGTGCGCGACCGGATGATCGTCTTTGGCGGCTATGCCTCGTGGACGATCAACGACGTCTGGGCGCTCTCGCTCTCGGGTGCTCCGGCCTGGACCCAGCTCGTGCCCACCGGGACCGCGCCTGCCGCCCGTCACTCGCACGCCGCCCTCTACGATCCCGTGCGCGACCGCATGCTGGTTCTCGGGGGCCGGTCGGGCGGCGGCGACCTTTACGGCGACGTCTGGGCGCTGTCGCTGGGCGGCACGCCGGCCTGGAACCCGGTCACGGTCCCGGGCACGCCTCCCGCAGCGCGCTACAACCACAGTGCGATCTACGACGCCGCCCGCGACCGCCTGGTGATGTTCGGAGGCGATCTCACGCCCACGAGCAACTACGATCAGCACTCGGACGAGCTGTGGACGCTGAGCCTGGCGGGGACGCCGGCGTGGGCGCAGGTGCCGCGCGCGGGGGCGTGGCCCGGACCGCGCGCGGAACATACCGCCATCCGCGATGTGGCCCGCGATCGCATGGTGGTGTTCGCCGGAAACGGAGGCAACACGCTCGTCTACGACGACACCTGGTCGCTGCCGCTCGCGGGCGCGCCCGCGTGGACGCAGCTCGAGCCGGAAGGCGCGCCGCCCAATCCGCGCGTCGGGCATGCCGCGGTCTTCGATGCCCTGCGCCGCCGCATGGTCGTCTTCGGGGGTTCGGGGCGCGACGATGCCTGGTCGCTCGGTGTCGCCCCCGCCCCGATCTGGACCCGGCTCTCCCCGACGGGGACACCGCCGAGCGGGCGGGACGGTCACACCGCGATCCTCGATCCGGTCGGCGATCGCATGATCGTATTCGGCGGCGCCGGGCTGAACGATCTCTGGGCGCTGGCGCTCTCGGGCGGCACCGCCTGGACCCAGCTTACCCCGCTGGGGACTTTGCCGCCCGGCCGCAGCGACCACTCCGCAATCTACGACCCGGTTCGCCGGCGCATGATCGTATTCGGAGGCAGCGGGCTCAACGACGTCTGGGAACTGACGCTCTCGGGTCCGCTGGCGTGGAACGAAATCGTCCCATCGGGCACGGCCCCCAGCGGGCGCGGCGGACACGCGGCCATCTACGACCCAGCGGGGGACCGGATGATCGTCTACGGGGGCTCGGGGGACGAGGTGTGGGAGCTGACCCTGGGCGCCGCGCCCGCGTGGCGCCAGCTCTTCCCGTCCGGCGCCCCGCCCGGATCGCTGCCCGGGTCCACGGCGATCTACGATCCAGCCCGCGGGCGGATCGTGATCTTCGGCGGGGGCAACTTCGTTTGGATCACCGGCGACGCCTGGGCGCTGGAGCTCACGAACCCTCCCGCGTGGTCGAAGCTCTCGCCGGTGGGAGACGGCGGGCGCCGGTCGGGACACACGGCGGTCTACGATCCGCTCGGGGACCAGATGGTGGTCTTCGGGGGAGAGCGCTGGAGCTGCGCGGCGTGTTACACGCTGCTCGACGACGCGCGCGCGCTGGTCTGGGAGAGCCCCACACCGGTTCTGGCCTCGCTGGTTTCGGCCGAGGCCGAGCCGGGCCGCGTGCGGCTGACGTGGCACACGAGCGACCCCGCGGGCGCCGTGGCTCAGGTCTGGCGCTGCCCGTCCGGCGCGGGCTGGGCGCGCATTGGGGACGTCGTCCCCGACGGCTCCGGCTTGATGCACTACGAGGACCTCACGGTTCTTGCGGGGCAGCGTTACGGCTATCGGCTCGCCCTCCGTGAGGCGGCGGGCGAGACCCTCGCGGGGGAGACCTGGGTGGAAGTGCCCCGGTGGGCGCTGTCGCTGTTGGCGGTGCGGCCCAATCCCTCGCGGGTGGACAACCTGGCCGTGGATCTTGTGCTGCCGGGGTTCGGGCCAGCCCGGGTCGAACTCGTTGACGTCGGCGGCCGCCGCGTCGCCGCGCGGGAGGTGGGCTGGCTCGGCCCCGGCCCGCATGCCGTGAGCCTGGGCGCGGCTCGGCGGCTGTCGCCCGGGATCTACTTCGTGCGTCTGATCCGGAGCGGGGAGGTGCGCTCGGCGCGCGCGACCGTGCTCCCGTGACGGCGTGCGGTGCGACATCAGCGCCCGAACCGGGCGCAGCGGGCAATCGCCGGTGCGGAACACCGGGAGGCCGCCGGAGGCATACCGGCGCAGTTGGAGGCTCTCCATGAGATCCGGAGATCGAGAACCCAGACGTTCCTGCGGTCCGCGGCGGCCTAGCCTGGCGGGGATCTGTCAAAAGGTCACCGTGACTGTGGCGACTGCCTTGGCGGGCTTCGGGCTGACCGCGACCTCCACCGCACAGGCCCAGAATCTGGACCCGAAACTGTGGGTCACGAATGGCCCCGTCTACGCCACGGCGCTGTCGGGAAAGACGCTCTACATCGGGGGTGCCTTCACCTACGTCGGACCCTACACCGGAGGTGGCGTGCCAACGGACGCGACCGACGGTCTGCCGATCCCCGGCTTCCCCAAGGTTCAAGGAAGTGTGCGTGCGATTGCGGCCGACGGGTCGGGGGGATGGTATATCGGCGGAGCATTCGATTTGGTTGGCGGTGTTCCTCGCGCAAACCTCGCGCACATCCGCGCGGATCTGACGGTTGGCGATTGGGATCCTGGCGTCGACGGTCTGGTCCAGACCCTGGCCGTGAGCGAAGGAACGGTGTACGCGGGCGGGGGCTTCACGATCATCGGGGGGCAGGCCAGAAACAACATCGCCGCGCTGGACGCGCGGAGCGGCGCGGCCACCCCCTGGAACCCGGGCGCCAACAACTGGGTGTGGACGATCGCGGTGGGCGCGGGCGCGGTTTACGCGGGCGGGGACTTCACCACGATCGGCGGCGAGACGAGGAGCTACGTGGCCGCCCTGGACATCTCGACGGGTCTGGCCACCGGGTGGAACCCCGCGGCGGACAGCTGGCTGGAGAGCCTCGCGCTCAGCGGAGGCACCGTGTATGCGGCCGGCAACTTCACGAGCATCGGTGGGCAGGCGCGCAATCGAGTCGCCGCCCTGGATGAGACCAGCGGTCTGGCCACCCCTTGGAACCCCGACGCGAGCGATGTGGTTCGCGCGCTCGCGGTGGATGGAAACACGATCTATGTCGGCGGAGATTTCGTCACCGATCCGCGCCTCCCGGCAACTGCGACGATCGGCGGGCAGCCGAGGAACCATGTCGCGGCCATCGAGGCGGCCACGGGCTTGGCCACACCCTGGAACCCCGATGTGCCGACTTGGGTCCGGGGCCTCGCGGTGAGCGGCGGGAGCGTCTACGTGGGTGGTGACTACATCGCCGCGGCGTATGACATCATCACCGCCCAGCGCACCACGTGGGACCCGAGGCCGAATGCGAAAGTCCGGGCGCTTTCCGCGAGCGGCGGAATGCTGTACGTGGGCGGCGAGTTCACCAGCGTGGGCGGGCAGGGACGTCCCAGAATCGCCGCTCTGGACACGGATACCGGTGAGGCGACCGCCTGGAATCCAATCGCGACCGGCACCGTCCGTGCGCTGGCGGTGCGCGGGAACACCGTCTATGCCGGCGGGGACTTCTCCGTCCCTCCAGTGCCTCCTGGGGATCCGGACGACCCAACCATCGGCGGGCAGCCGAGGAACTTCATCGCCGCTCTGGATGCCACGACCGGCCTGGCTACGGCATGGAACCCGGATGCGAATTGGACGGTCTATGCTCTCGCTGCGGCCGAGGGCACCGTTTACGCCGGCGGAACGTTTACGACCATCGGGGGGCAGGGGCGCAGCCACATCGCCGCGCTCGATGCCACGACTGGTCAGAGCACCTCGTGGGACCCTAACGCGAACGGCCAGGTCGTCAGTGCCCTGGCGGTGAGCGGGAATACGGTCCACGCCGGTGGGAACTTCACGACCATCGGGGGGCAGGCGCGCAATCGCATCGCCGCGCTGGATCGCACAACCGGACTTGCCACCGAGTGGAATCCCAATGCGAGCGGCTCGGTCCTGACCCTCGCGGTGAGCGGAGACTGGCTGTACGCCGGCGGGAGCTTCACCATCATCGGCGGTCAGCCGCGCAACCGGATCGCGTCGCTCTGGATCGCCGACGGCTCGGCCACGTCGTGGAATCCAAATGCGAACGGGATCGTCCGGAGCTTGGCGGTGAGCGGGAACATGGTCTACGCAGGTGGGGACTTCACCGCCATCGGTGGGCAGGCGCGCAACAGGATTGCCAAGCTCGACGTCACGACCGCGATGGTGATGGCGTGGAACGTGGACCTGAACAACAGGGTCTGGACCCTCGCGGCGGACGACGCCGCGCTATACGCCGGCGGAGAGTTCACCCTGCTCGGCGGGAAGCCATGCCTCTACCTGGCCGGGATCCGCGACGACTGGCCCACGGCCACGCTCCTCTCGACCTTCACCGCGGATTGGCGCGCGGGAGCAGTTGAACTCGTCTGGGCCTTCGCGGACGTCACAGGACTCATGTCGGTCCGGGTCGAACGCGCGCCGCGGGTAGAGGGTCCGTGGATCGAATGTGCGGTCGAGACGCGACAGGACGGCGACCGCACCGTGGCGATGGACCGCGACATCCTGGAAGGAACGACCTACTGGTATCGACTCGTGACCACCGGCGCGAGTGGTTTGCAGGACCTATTTGGCCCCATCGCCGCGACGACCGGCAGGACGATTCGAGGATTTACGCTGGGCCCGCCGGGGCCGAACCCCTCTGGCGGCGAGCTGCGCATCGAGTTCGACGTTCCGTGGAGAAGTCGGCTGCGGCTTCGCCTTTTCGATGTGCAGGGTCGCGAGCTGGCCACGCTCCTGGACGGCGACTATGGGGCGGGCCGTCACCAGATGATCTGGGACGGAAGCGGGCGCATCCGTCCCATCCCCGTCGGTGTCCATTTCCTGCAACTCGAGACGCCGGAGGGGACGCGAACCCGGCGCATCGTCGTGGCACGATGAGGGATGCGAACGTTGCGGCCCTTCGTTGCCGCTTCCCGCGCTCCGCACAGGGGGGACATCCTGGCGCGGTCTCTGATCAAACGACGAAGCCGATGCTGCGGGACTGGCTGGGATGGGACAGGTCCGGAACAGCAACAAACAGTAACAAACAATAATAAACGTTGACTTGCGTGCCTCCTTGACCGATCATGGCCTGAAAGGAGGGACGCGCGATGACATCGGCTCCGACCCGCCCCATTACCGCCCGCGGCACCCGACCCGGATTCGGGGTCTTTCTCACCCAGGTTCTCAGCGACCGCGAGCGATTCTTCACCGAGGTTGCGGAAGGCGACGGGCTGCCCGCCAAGCTCGCCCACGCGCTGTGGATTCTGCTCGCGCTGTGCGCCCTCTACGGCGCCGCCGCGGGCGCGTATGCCGGTCCCGCACAGGCTCTCTCGGCCGCCATCAAGTTGCCCCTGCTCTTCCTCGGCACGCTGGCGATCTGCTTCCCCGGGTTCTTCGTCATCCAGGTGCTCGTCGGCTCGCGCCTGCGGCTGCCGCAAGTGCTGGCGCTCGTTCTCGGCGCGCTCTCGCTCAGCGCCATCGTGCTCGCCGCGGTCGTTCCCATCACCGCCTTCTTCCTGCTCACCGGAGCCAACTACTACTTCCTGACGCTGCTGCACGTGGTGATCGTGCTCGGCGCCGGGCTGGTCGGCATGGCCGTGCTCCACGAGGGACTCGCGTTCGCCTGCGAGAAGCGCGGCGTGTATCCGAAGAAGGCGATGACGATCATGAAGGTGTGGGCCGTCCTGTTCGCGTTCGTCGGCATCCAGATGGCCTGGAACCTGCAGCCCTTCGTCGGCGACCGCGGCCAACCGTTCCAGTTGTTCCGCCACAACGAGGGCAACTTCTACACCGCGATCGTCTACTCGCTGCAGAAGCTCTCGCACGGCGAGGGCAGGGGGGGCGCCGCCGCGCCGCCCGCCACGCCGCTGCAGGAGGAGCACCGCCTGCTCGACTTCGGCCAAGTGGCGGGACCCGACAGCGGCCGCGTGCCTGGGCGATGAGTGGACCGGACGCGCCCGACCACGAGATCCTCACGCTCGAGGAGGTGGCGCATTACCTCCGCCTCAAGCCCCAGACCATCTACAAGTGGGCGCAGGAACGGCGCATTCCCGCGGTCAAGCTGGGTAAGGAATGGCGATTCCGCAGGAGCATCATCGACCGCTGGCTGGACCAGCAGATGCTGAGCGAGGACTCGGGATTCAGCCACCTGCGCGAGCCTGAAGGCGGCGAGTGAGGGGACCAGATCACCACTGTGGGGGCGTGAAGTCGAGGTCCTCGCTCGCGGGCCCCCCTGTCGACCTTCAGATCCTTACCCTCGCCATGCGGCGCTTTGCCTCGCGCTGCTTCTTTCGGAGCTTGCGCGATTCGCGCAGCCACTCGACGGCGCCCTCGGTCGCATGCCAGGCGGGGGCGAGCATTGCGGTGGCCAACTGCGCTTCGTCCTCCGAGCCCGGCCGGTAGGATTCCGGCAGCCACCGCGGCATCGCGGCGCTTCCGGTCAGGTACTTGAGAACGTGGGGGTTGCCCTTGAGCGCGGCCGCCAGCCCGTTCCGCGCCGCGTCGCCGTCGCCGCACCGCCGGAATTCAAGCAGCGTCCGCGCGTACGACAGCATCGCCGAGGCGTCGTCCGCGTAGGCGGCCAGCAGGTCGCGCGCCTCGTCGTCGCGGTGCTGCTCGATCAGGCGTGGCACGAGCACATCCCGGACGCCCTGGTTGTCGGCCGGGTTCAGGCGCAGGAGGTCTTTCCAGTGCGCGAGCGCTTCGTCGTGCCGACCGGATTCCCAGAGCGCGCCGGCGAGGCCATGGCGGGCCCGCATGTAGGGCCGCGTCTCGAGCATCCCCCAGAAGTGGCCGACGCCCTCGGCAAAGGGTCTCGGACCCAGCGCACGCTCGCCCGCTTCGACCCCCTTTCGATAGAATTCCGTCCGCCGCTCGAGATCGGGCATCTCCTCGGCGCGCAGCACCCAGGCCTCCGTGCAGTCCGGCCACGTCCGAAGCGCCTCGCGCGCGAGCTTCACTCGCAATCGGCCGCACTCCTCGAGCGCCCGGTTGACGAGTTCCTGCGCGTGCTCTTCAGGCGTGGACGGAGTCGCGTGACGCGGCACCCGGCCAACCTGCGCGGCAAGGAACGCATTCGCCTCTTCCGGCGACTCGAAGTCCTGCTCGGCCAGGAGCCGCTGGAGATCGGCCAGCGACCTTTCGTGGAGCCGCCGATCGGGGAGTTCGTCCCCCAAGGCCGTGCGCGGGCGACGCGAGCGAGACGCAGTGCCGACCAGTGCCGGGAGCGTGAACTCGAGCGTCCGCTCGCCATCGAACGTCGGCACGGTCCTGCTCCAACGCCCACTGTCCAGCTCGTCCTCGGTGGTCGCCGCGAGCGCGCGCAACAGACCCTCGACGAAAGTCAGCCGCGCGGCGTCCGCGGGCTCCGTCTGACCGTTTCCGAGATGACAGATGAACGAGGGGTAGGCCGCCGCGCCCGCGACGGGCAGACCGTGCTCCTCCCACAACTCCACGTCGGCGAACGGCCAGTCCACGATCTCGTCGTAACTGAACAGCCAGCGGCGCGTGCTCGAGATGTAGAGCTCGGGCTCCTCGTCGATCAGGAGGCGCTCGAAGTCCTTGCGGGACCTGTAGAAGGCCAGTCCGCACTGGACTCCCGCCCCGCCGAGCACGGTGAGCCAGCCGAGGTCCGCAGGGGTCCCCCGCGATACGACCCGCACGAGGTCCTCGTCGGTCAGCAGATTCCAGGGCGCCGCCCGATAGAAGGCCGTCGCGGCATCGGCGAAGGCACGCACGCGATCGATTTCGAGCTTGGGATCGAAGAAACGCAGACTTGCAGCTCCACCCCCGAGATGGCCGGCCATGTCCGCGAACACCTCGTCCAATGCGTCGAGCCGCTCCGCCATGACGAGGTCGATCCCGACTCTCGCCAGTTCGAGCCCCAGTGCTTCTGCCAGCTCTGGATCGCGCACCTCGATCGTCTCGGGACGGTATCCGACACCTTTCATGGTCGCGAGTTCGACCACCGCCCCGAACGCGGCCGGGAGAACCGGATCATCGGGCGCCAGCGCGCCGCTCGCGCCCACCATGCCGATTGCGGTGCTGCGGCACAGTCCGATCCGCGGCCGGTATGGTTGAGCGCCCTCCTCGGCTACCCACGCGGGCATGCGCACCAAGCCGAGTTGCCACACGTCGGGGCGCGACGGCAGCAGATTCAGGCGCTGGAGGTCTTGAGGTCCGACAGGGCGGGTCTTCGGCGGCATCTTCACTTGCGGAAACGTAACAGCGTCTCGCGCTTCCGTCTACAGCGCAACACGGCGCGGCTCTACACGGCGCAATTCGTCGGCCCTGACGCCTCGCGGAACCTCGCCCGCCGCCGCGGTCACAGCTCGACCGCAGTCCTCACGCGTAAACCGCATCGGGGCAACTTCACAACTCCCCGCCGCTGCGTGCCCTCAGCCGGCGCCGCCGCCACCCCCTCCGCTTCCTCCACCACCCCCGGCGCTGGCTCCACCGCCACCGACCCCCGACGCATTGCTCATCGTGCTGGAGACGGCATCGACCATCGAGGAGAAACCGGAGCCGAGGCTCGCGAGTCCGCCATCCGAGTCGCCGTGGAGGGCCGCATGGTACCAGTACGGGTAGGCCGCGGGGGCGGCGCCTTCCTTGGCGACGCGAAGCAGCGGCAGGAGCTTTTTGTGCATGCCGAAGATCAGGGCCGCCGCCAGGTAGCTGCCCCATGATTGGGAGTCGAGGCTCACCGGTCCCAACGCCCTGGAAATCGACTCGAGGTGGCGCTTGAATCCCCGCCACTCCACCAAGAGACGCCTCCCCTCGGGCGTGCGGCGTTGCAGCGCACCGGTCAGAACCGCCTGCAGGAATCCCACGACGACCGCCGGCAGCCCGACCGGTGACGCGGAAAGGACACTCAGGAGGATCCCGGCGCCCACGAGAGCCACCCCCATGAGCGCATTCAGCACCATCGCCCGGGTGGGATACGGCTCGTAGAACTGCGCCTGCGTGCCGGCCGCCTCGACGCGCTTGCCCCACTTGACGAACCACTGATGAAACTCCGAGCGCCGCTTCGAGGCGACATCCTGCAGCTGCTTCATCGAGAATCCGCTGGCGTTTCCGGCCTTGCTCAATAAGAAGTCCAGGAGCTCCGCTTCGTGTCGTGCCAGGTCGGCGGCGTCTTTCGGCGTGCGCTCGAAGAAGAACTTCGATTCCGCCTGGGTGCGCCCCCGCCAGTTCGTCTTCTGCGTGACGCTCTCGCGAATCTCGAAGTAGCCGCGATTGGCGAGGTCCAGCAGCGTCGCCACCAGCGCCGGTCCCGTCACCGTTCGGTACAAGAGGTACGAGAGCAAAGCAGGGGCGTGCTCGCTCGGCACCTGGCCGGGCGGAGCCAGCGGCGTCACGTCGTGGGGCTTGCCGTGCCGGATGAAGAGTCCCGTCCAGACGCCCGACCCCAGCACCGCGAGAGCGATCGCCAGGACCAGGAACGATGGGCGTCGTGCCTGCTCGCGCGCCCGTTCGCGCGAGGCCGCTTCGGCGCTCTGGCGGAGCGCGTCCCGACGGCGATTGGCCGCTTCAGCCCATTCCTTTTCCTCTGCGAGAATCTGCTCGAGTCGCCCCGACATGCCCGTGACGGGCACGCTCCCGAAGACTGCGCCGGGCACGACGATGCGCCCCTCCCAGAAGGTATGTGCAGGAAGAGGCGCGATGTCGAATGCCAGCTCATTGGCGCCGAGCACCTCCACGGAGCCATGCAGAGGTCCGTGGGCCCAGGCCCGCACATCACCGGTGTGAAGCCGACCGGGCAGGCGGACCCTCGCTTCGACCGAGCCGATACGCCGGTCCCATTGATCGCCCACGAACTGCACGTAGATTTCGGCGACGTCGGCGTGCCGTTTGACCGCGCCCCTCAGCGTGTAGCGGAGCGTGAACGCACGTGTTTCGTTGCGCGCCCTGTAGTGCCACACGATGCGCTGTACGTCATTGCGCTGCTCGAGCGAGAATGTTCCCGGCTCCTCGTTCGTCGCCATCGAGTAGTCAATGCCGTCTTCCGAAACACCCACGTCAGCCAGGTGCTCGCCCGCTTTCAAAGGAATGTCCCGATACGCAAATGAAAAATTGCCGCGGTACTTGAAGGTGATGTGCTCGCTCACGTGCAGCGAACCATCCGGGTCGACGACGAGAACACTCTCGATCCGGTCGACGGAGTAGGCCTTCCCCGCGGCCGGCGATGCGGCGGCGACCAGGGAGCACACGGCGGCCAGAGCGGCGATCAGCGATTTCATGGATGGGAGCATAGCGCATCGGCTCAGGTTGCCGGTCATCCGGCGTGGCTGGAAACGTGACGCCCGCCGCCGCGGTTGGATGGTACATGATTCGCCCGGCGTGCAGGGGGCGATTGGCGACTAACGAGATTCGACCGGCGGGTCCGCCGGTACGGTGGGATGGCCTCGTTGACCCAGTCTGTCCCCGACGGCTCCACGGTGGCCACGCCGTGGCGCGGGTCCGTGCAAGCCCCCTCCGCCCGTCCTCGCCAAAGCAAACGGGCCGGATCGCGGCACGCATCTCTCAGGTGTTGCTGGGCACATGGGCGGCAGTGGACGCCTGCGCCCTACGCCGGCGCACCGCGCCTGACCTTGAGGGTCCGTGAGACATGCCCTACCCTGCGTGTCCCGAATCAGACACGGTCGCCAAACTCCGGAGCGCGCCATGAGACATCGTTGGGTCACGTTCACCCTCCTCGCAGCAGTGAGTGGATCCCTCCTCGTCGCGACGGGTTGCACGACCGAGGCGTCGCGGACCGGGTCTGGCTCCCGCGTGGTACCCGAGAAGCCGGTGCCCGACGTCGTCCGCCGCATGATCGAGGCGCACGGCGGAATGGACGCGTGGCGCACCGCACCGTCCGTCCGCTTCACGGAGCGCTGGGGTGAAGCGGCGGCGACCCGGGTCGCAGTCGAGCAGGGCACTCGTCGCGTCTACATGGAAGTGCCGGGCACCCGGTCGCGCATGGCGTGGGACGGTGAGCGGGCCTGGAGTATCGAGTGGAGAGGTGCCCCTCCGCGCTTCCTGGCCCAGCTCAACTACTACTTTCTCAACCTGCCGTGGCTCAGCATGGATCCGGGCGTGAAACTCGGCGAGCCTGGAACCGGCCTCCTCCGGGACGACCCGACATCGTACTCCACGGTGATGATGACGTTCGATGAGGGCGTTGGCGACACCCCAGGCGACTACTACGAACTCTACATCCACCCCGAGACCCACCTACTCGAGGCGTGCCGCTACGTCGTAACGTACAAGGCGCTCCTTCCGCCGGGATCCAAGCACACGCCCGATCACATCCTCGTATTCGACGAGCATGAGACGGTAAACGGCCTCGTCGTTCCCACGCGATTCACGGTCTATGAGATGGACCACTCGGTGTACGCTAGGTGCTCCATCACGGACTGGTCCTTCGACCAGCCCTTCGACGCGACGATGGTCACCATGCCCGCGGGCGCGGTCGTGGACACGACGACGCCCTGAGCGGACTCATGCCGTTCGCGCGGCCCACCAGCCCCCCGAAGCGGACGGTGTAGTCCCCCGCCCGCTGGGGCTATGCTCCCGCCAGGCGCTCGCCCCTTCGCCCCGATGCGACCGCCCGTTCCCGTAGCCAAGGCCCCGCCGCACGCCGCGGCCGCCCAGACGACCGAAATCTCTCCGCAGATCGTCGCGAGATGGGTTCAGCATGCGCGTATCTTCGAGACCGTCGGGACGGCGAACTACCTCGACACCCACGGTGATCGGCGACAATTAGAACTACCGGCCGGACGGGAAGAATAGTTGTCGCTGATCACCACGGATTCGATCTCGGGATGGCGGGCCGCGCTGGGGCACTATCCGGTCGGGCCGGGTGCGCGTCGGTCTCGAGGGGCGATACGCGCGCAGCCTGCTCGACGCCCTTCCCGGCAGTGCCGACGCGACGAACGCCGTCTTCGCCTTCGCGGCGAGTGTCGAGATTCGCTAGCCCGCGCCCTGGGCGGGCTGGATGCGGCGCAAGCAGAGGCTGGCCTTGCGATCCTCGTCGAGCTT
>Ga0154739_1071_pt1 | contig 13890 bp, 8 predicted proteins | sample Rifle2008BG16ft_FD_105747 | JGI IMG/M metagenome (GOLD analysis project Ga0154739, IMG submission 105747) | Candidatus Eisenbacteria bacterium RBG_16_71_46 | reverse complement strand
CCCCCCACAGTTTGCCGCACTGCGCCCCGAGCACCAGCGCGCTGAGGAAGAACGACGGGTGGAGCGAATCGGTGAGCGCGGGAGCGATGATCCCGATACCGCCGACCGCGTGGCCGATGCCGGAGCGCGTCTCGATCCGCGCGGCCGCGCTGAGCGTATCGGGCCGGGCCGGCGGGGTCATGCGCGCGCCGGCGGGGAGGCTGCCGAATTCGCGGTCCACCAGCGCCCGCACGTTGATGCCGCGGAAGTCGCCGGCCAGGCTCAGCACCGCGTTGGCCGGGACGTAGGTTCGACGGATCGCCTCGTCCACCTCGCGCGTGGCGATCGCTTCCAGCGAGCGCGGGTCGCTCCAGGCGTCCGCCGCCCGGCGCGGATCGCCCACCGCCATCTGCGCCAGCCGGTAATAGAGCGCCAGGTCGGGCCGGGTCGCGAAATCGCGCCGCAGCTCGCTCGCGACCCGGGTCCTCGCCGCGCGCACCAGGTCGTCCGAGACCGTCACCCCCGCCATCCGCGTCGCCACCTGGCGCAGCACGCCGGGGAACTGGGCGGGGGTGGCCGCCTCGGCGAGGTGGGTGAAGCGGCGCGCGACGTGGATGTTCCACCCGCGCGGGCGCAGGCTGTCGAGTTCGCGGCGGGTGCGGCCGGGGATGTCCCCCGCGGGGGCCATGAAGGCGACCTCCGCCATGAGGTGCGCCAGGCCCTCGCGGCCCGGCGGATCGTCCTCGAATCCGAGGGGGTAGGCCACGATCGCGATCACGATCGGGGCGCGCGGGATGCTGCGCGTGGCCACGCGCAGCCCGTTCGGCAGCGTCCAGCTCTCGGCCACCGTGCTGTCGCTCAGCGTTTCGGCGGCGGCGGCGCTCGGGAGAAGGCCGCCGATCAGGGCGGCGGCGGCGAGCAGCAGAAGCGCAGGTCGGACGGCAGTGCGGGTCACGCGATCTCCGGGAGGCACGAGGGTCGGGGAGACAGGGGCGACCCGCTCATTCTAGACTCTTGGCGCTCGTCCCGCATCCCGCGCGTTCTTGACCGCATCGGGCGCGCTCCATAGACTCCGTCGACCATGCCCGAGATCCGCGAGTCCGAGGTGCGCCGCCTGGTGGTCGAGGCGGTGGAGCGCGCACTCGGCCCCGAGGCGGATCCCGCCCCGCCGCCGCCCGCGGGTGCGGCGCGGCGCGTGGCGATCGGCTCCGATCACGGCGGCTACGAGCTGAAGCAGTGGTTGGCGGGCTACATCCGCGACGAGCTGGGGTGGGCGGTGCACGACTGCGGCACCCATTCCACCGAGGCCGTGGACTACCCCGACTACGCGGCCGCGGTGGCGCGCGAGGTCGCGGGCGGGAAGTGCGCGCGCGGCATCGTGGTGGACGCGGCCGGCATCGGCTCGACCATGGCGGCCAACAAGATCCCGGGCGTGCGCTGCGCGCTGTGCCACGATGACGCGACGGTGATCAACGGCCGCGAGCACAACGACGCCAACGTCCTGGCGCTCGGGGCGCGGGTCGTGAACCGCGGGCTGAGCCAGCGCCTGACGCGGCTCTTCCTCACCACTCCGTTCGCCGGCGGGCGCCACGAGCGCCGGGTGAACAAGATCATGGCGCTGGAACGTGGCGCGCGCTGAGCCTCGGGGTGGCGCCGGGCGCGGGGGCGACCTGCCGCGGGCACGCGCGTGAGCCCGGGTTCGATGCGGCTCAGCCAGCGCGTTCTCGAGCGCCTGCCCAAGACCGACATCCACTGCCACCTCGACGGTTGTCTCCGCCCGCGCACCATGCTCGAGCTGGCGGTCGCCCAGGGGGTGCGCCTGCCGACGAAGAACCTGACCCGGCTCACCCGCCACTTGCAGGCGGGCCGGCGCACCCGCAGCCTCGCCGACTACCTCAAGATCTTCAATCTCACCCTGAGCGTGATGCAGGACCGCGAGGCGCTCTACCGCGTCGCCCACGAGCTGGCCGAGGACGCCGCCGCCGAGAACGTGCGTCACCTCGAGGTGCGCTACTCGCCGATCCTTCACCGCAAGCGCCGGCTCTCCTACCCGGACATCGTCGAATCGGTGGTCGCCGGGCTCGCGGAGGGTGGCCGCAAACACAACCTCTCGACCGGGGTCATCATCTGCGGCATCCGCTCGATGCCCCCGCGACATTCGCTGATGCTCGCGGAGCTGGCGGTGGCCTACAAGGGGCGGGGCGTGCTCGGCTTCGATCTCGCGGGACAGGAGAAGGACTACCCGGCCAAGGCCCACCGCGCCGCGTTCGAGCTGGTGCTCAAGAACAACGTCAACGTCACGGTGCACGGCGGCGAGGCGTTCGGGCCGGCGAGCATCTCGCAGGCGCTGCACTACTGCGGAGCCCATCGCATCGGCCACGGCACGCGGCTGCTCGAGGATCCCGACCTGCTGCGCTACGTCAACGACCACCGCATCCCGCTCGAGGTGTGCCTGTCGTCCAACGTGCAGACGCGGACCGTGCGCAGCTTCAAGGACCACCCGCTCGGCTTCTACTTTCGCCAGGGCCTGCGGGTGACGCTCAACACCGACAGCCGACTCATCTCGGCCACCACGGTCTCGCGCGAGCTGGGCCTCGCGGCCCGCGCGTTCGGGCTCAGCCCTTACGAGATCAAGCGCATCCTCATCATGGGGTTCAAGAGCGCGTTCCTGCCCTACGCTCGGAAGGCGCGCCTGGTGCGTGACGTCAGCCTCGAAATCGACCGGATCTTCATGGAGGAATTTCCGCAGGAGTACGACTGGCGCGCGACGAGCCTCTGACATGCATCGGTCACGTGCGTCGTTCCTCGCACCCGCCACGCTCCTCGCGGCGGTGGTCGCCCCGCCGCCGTCGCCGCCGCCGGCCCATGCCGGCGCGGCGGTGGACTCGATCCGCTACACGGTGATCGTCACCGACATCAACCGCGTCGGGCTGAACGTCACCAACTACGGATTCTTCGGCAACAACTTCAACTCGCGCTCGCCGTCGTTCGAGTACCCGCTCGGCTCCGGTTTCGAGCACATGTCGCGCGCCGGCCTGTGGGTCGGCGCGATCGGGATCGCGGACACCGGGGCCTTCGTCGGCGTCTCGACCGCGATCGTGGACAACGCGCAGGGCACCAGCGCGCTCGCCGAGACCGAGTTCACCCCGGCGGGGAACGCGATCGTCCAGGGTTCGCGCATCAGCAACAGCCGCTTCTTCTCGCCCGAGGCGATCTCGGACCAGGATCTCGACGGCGCCTACTCGGACCGCCCCGGGCGCGGCCCGAGAGGTCCCCAGGGCGAGCGCCACACCCCGCTCGGCATCCTGGTCGAGCAGCGCACGCTGGGCTTCTCGCTCGAGGCGGCGGAGTCGTTCGTCGCGGCTCGCTTCACCATCCGCAACCTGGGGCCGCCGCTGCGCGACGTCTACGTCGGCCTCTACGCGCAGCTCGTGAGCGGCGACAAGGCCGCCTATTCGACCTGGCCGCCCTCCGCCACGAGCGGCCCGGGCTCGTGGTACTACAAGACCTACGCCGAGTACGACTCCGGTCGCCGCCTCTACAAGGAACACTACTGCGAGCGCCCGCCGATTCCGGACGGGTGCAATTTCGCCTACTGCCCTCCGTGGGCGGGGGTCATGCTGCTCGCGGCTTCCCCCGGCGGCGTCGCGGGGAAGACCGTGAGCTTCAACTGGTGGACCTACAGCCCCGGCGATGCTTCGCGCGACACCGACGTCGAGCGCTACGCCATCCTCTCGAACGGCCAGGTGATGGACCCGCGCGACTGCACGCCGGGGCTCCAGTGCTCGCCGATCGTCGTGCTCTCGGTCGGCCCGTTCGCCCAGCTCGACCCGGACTCGAGCGTCACCGTGGACTTCGCCTTCCTCGGCGGGGAGGACGAGACCCGGCTCGCCGAGCACGCCGACTTCGCTCAGTTCGCGGCCGACATCGGCTACCGGCTCCCCGCGCCGCCACCCTCGCCGCGACTCCACGTGGAGACCGGGGCCAACCGCGTGGACCTCTACTGGGACGACTCGCCCGAAAACGAGGTGGACCCGACGAGCCTGGCGCTCGGCGGGCGGGACTTCGAGGGCTACCGGGTCTATTTCGGAGCCGACCGGCTGGACCCGCAGCGCGTGGCCCAGTTCGACCTCAGGGACACGACCGGGTTCAACACCGGGCTCGACGGCATCCGTCTGGCGTCGCCGCCGGTGATCGGCGACATCGCCTACCGCAACCACTTCGCCGTCACCGGGCTGCGCGATGGATTCAAGTACTACGGCGCCGTCACCAGCTACGACATCGGCGACGTGCAGGTGGAGAGCCTCGAGAGCGGCATCCCGCAAAACAAGTTTCTCGCGGTGCCCAATCCCCCGCCGGGGGGCGCGACGCGCGGGGTCACGGTCTATCCCAACCCGTACCGGGTCGAGGCGCGCTGGGACCAGGGCCGCAGCGTGCGCGACCACTATCTGTGGTTCGCGAACCTGCCGCGCCGGGCGATTCTCAGGATCTACACGCTCTCGGGCGACCGCGTGTTCGAGACCCGCTTCGACGGCTCGAGCTACCGCGGCGAGGGCGCGCGCGGCCTCTACGAGCCGCGCCGCGACCGCGACACGCCACCGCCCGCGCTGTCGGGGGGGAGCTACGCCTGGGATCTCATCACCGACCAGGGCCAGGCCGTGGCGACCGGGCTCTACCTGTTCTCGGTCGAGGACCTCGACGGGGGCGGCGTCGCGCGCGGCAAGTTCCTGATCGTCAAGTCGGACCGTGAGAACTGACCCCGCGCACGCGGTGCGAGAGCCCGAGCCGGTCCTCGGGGCCGGCTGGGCGGCGGGCTCGACCACGCGGCGGCGGCACGCGGCGGAAGGGAGGATTCGCTTGACCCCCCAGAGTTCCGCGCTTACGGTCCTCGTTCCACCAACCCTTGGCCATCCGCTCCGACCCATGCTCGGTATCTTCCGCCCAATCGCCTTCAGCCTCCTCCTGCTCTCGGTTGCCGCGGTGCCCGGCCTCGCCCAGGACCGCGGCAGCCTCTCGGGGAAGGTTTCCGACAGGAAGACCGGGCACGCGCTGCCCTTCGCCACGGTCACGGTCGTGGGCGCCCAGAAGGGCGGCATGACCGACTCCGAGGGTCAGTTCTTCGTCGCCGGCCTCGCCGCGGGCCGTTACGAGGTGCGGGTCCAGTTCCTCGGTTACGCGCCGGTGAGCGACTCGACCGTGGTCGTGACCGCCGGCAAGGCCACCGTCCTCAACTTCCGGCTCGAGGAAGTCGTCGTCCGCCAGGAGAAGACGGTGGAGGTCACGGCCGAGCGGCGGCTGGTCGAGGTCAAGCAGGGCGCCACCATCCGCAGCGTGACCTCGCAGCAGATCCGCAACCTCCCGGTCTCGACGATCAGCGACGTGCTCCAGCAGCAGGCGGGAATCAGCACCGACGCCGACCAGATCCACGTGCGCGGCGGGCGGGCCGACGAGACCATCTTCGTGGTGAACGGGGTGACCAACCGCGATCTGGTCACCGGGCAGTCGACCGCCGGGCAGCTCAACGCGCGCTCCGTGGCCGAAGTGAACGTCGCCACGGGCGCCTACGACGTGCGCTACGGGAACGCGCTCTCGGGCGTGGTCGAGGTCAAGCTCAAGGAGGGGGGCGACCGCTTTGCCGGCGGGATCACGACCTCCTCCGGGAGCTGGGGCGGGAGGTCCTGGCAGCTGGTCGCGGGGGGCACCGATCCGGTGTGGAAGCCGCTGCTCGGGAGGCTCGGGGTGCGCCTGCCGGGCACGTTGTCATCGATCATCGACGTGAACGGGAGCCTGTTCGAGACCCGCTTCAGCTATCTCGGCGACCGCGCGGCCAGCTTCCTCGACCAGGCCACGCTCCACCCCGCGCATCCGGCGCTGCGCTCCGGATACGAGGATTCGTTCTTCGGCTACCGGTTCAAGTACGGTGATTTTTTCTCGCCCGCCCAGGACAATCGCTGGTCGGCGCGCTACGGTCTGACCTGGAAGCCGAATCCCGCGGACAAGGTGAGCCTCGATTTCTCGAAGCGGATCGGCATCGACCAGGGGTTCAGCCGCTCGTTCATCACAGCCACCGGCGACCTCGGAGATCCGGCCTACCCGTGGCAGTGGGCGCACCGCATCGCGCACGCCAACACCATCTTCGAGGACAACGTCCAGCAGTCGGTCGAGTGGCGGCGGACGCTTTCCGCAACCGGGTACACCGACCTCCAGATCTCGCGCTACTACTACGCGCAGCGGCAGGACGTCCTCGGCAAGCTGTGGACCGACTACGTCCAGCCCGACGACCGCGGCGCCTACCCCGACACCTCCGATGTGCGGCGTGACGACTACTTCTGGGACTCCGGCGACGACAACACCTGGCAGGACCGGCGCAGCACGAGCACGAGGGTCGCGTGGAACCTGGTCCAGCGCCTGCACCGCCACGAGATCGAGCTGGGCATCGACCACCAGTTCCAGAGCGTCCAGTACGTGACGATCACCAACCCGTGGGACTTTGACCCCGACGGCCTCGGCAGCGCCCACGACCTGTGGAAGGTGCATCCCTGGGTGGGGAACCTCTACGTTCGCGATCGCCTCGAGTACGAGGGCTTCACCGCCAACGTCGGCCTGCGCGCGGACTACTGGTTCCTGGGGCGCGAGGCCGAGCGCGCGCTCGCCGACACCGCGAACCGCAACGTCAGCCCCGAGACCCGGGACGACTTCTATCGCGAGACCCACTCGTTCTTCGGACGGCGCTACAAGCTCCACGTCTCGCCGCGCGTCATCGTGGCCCACCCGATCACCGAGAACAGCAGCTTCTTCTTCAACTACGGCCAGTTCACCCAGAACCCCTCGTACCGCTACGTCTATTCCAAGCTGACCTCGGTCTCGAGCGAGGCCTTCCCGCTGCTCGGCAACCCGAACCTCAACCCCCAGACCTCGGTGAACTACGAGGTGGGGGCGAAGAACCAGTTCCGGCCCGACGCCGCGATCAACGTCACGTTCTTCGTCAAGGACATCTACGACTACCCCACCGCGACCACCTTCCAGCGCTCGCAGGGCACGAGCCTGGTGGACATCTTCGTCTACCTCAACGGCCACTTCGCCCGCGCCAAGGGCTTCGAGATCGAGTTCGAGAAGCGGCGGACGCGCTTCTGGTCGGCGCGGCTGGCCTACTCGTTCCAGCAGACCAAGGGCAAGAGCAGCGACCCCAACGAGCAGCGGGTGGTGCAGCAGAGCGGCGGCGACGCGGCCGAAACCCGGCTCGCCGAGACCTTCGTGAGCTGGAACCGCCCGCAGAAGCTGACGCTCAACGTCGACCTGCGTTTCGACAAGGAGGCGCCGTTCTCCTGGCTGAAACAGACCGGGCTCAACGTGTTCGTCCAGGGCATCTCGGGGCGCGCCTACACCCCGATCAACCCGTTCACCACCCAGGCGGCCGAGCCGTACTCGTCGAACGGGTCGTTTCAAATCACCACCGACGCACGGTTCAATCGCTACATCCAGCTCGGCGACCGCCGGCTCGATTTCAGCATCGCGGGAACCAACGTGTTCAACAACTACATCATCAACCGCGTGGACCGCGTGACGGGGCGCGGGCGGGTATGGGGCCAGGGCGAGTACGATCCGGCGAATTTCAACGTCACGGACTACACCCGCGTGTCCCAGGTGTACGATCCGTCGAACTACGGCCCCGGCGCGGCGTGGAGGCTCCAGCTCGACTATGACTTCTAGGCGCTGTCCGAGAACGCCCGAGGGGCTGCGTTGCGCGGTCGGCTCCTCGCTCCGACGTGGCCTGAAGGCCACGACTCCGCTCGTCGCGCGACCGCGACGCCTTGCCCTCGGGCGTTCTCGGGCAGCGCCTGGGCTCCGGGCCCTGGGGCTCCTCGCGGCCGCGGTCGCCCTAGGCCTCGCGGCTTCGCCGGCGCGCGCCCAGTTCACGCTGGGTGAACAGCGTGCGGGAACATCGTCGGGGACCTTCCTGCGCATCGGGATCGGTGCCCGCGCGACCGGGCTCGGCGAGTCTTTCGTCGCGGTGGCCAACGATCCGTCGGCGATCTACTGGAACCCGGCCGGGCTGGCCTCGATGAACCGCCAGGAGGTGTCGCTCTCGCACGTCGAGTGGCCGGGCGAGGTGCGCTTCGAGCACATCGCCTACGTGCTGCCGGTGCGCCGGCTCGGCGGCTCGCTGGCGTTCCAGCTCGGCGTGCTCGCGACCCAGATCGACGAGACGACGGAGCTGCAGCCGTTCGGCACCGGGCGCTCGTTCAGCTACTCCGACGTCGTCGCGGGGGGCGCCTACGCGCGCCGCTGGACCGACAAGCTGCTGGTGGGCTTCGGCCTCAAGATGGTGCGCGAGGACCTCGGCTCGCAGGTGGGCGGCCCGGTGACGAACGCGTTCCTCGTCGACATCGGTTCGATCTACTACCTCGGCCTGGGTAGCGTGCGCATTGCCACCTCGCTCTCCAACTTCGGCTCCCAGTTCAAGCCCGGCGGCCAGTACGTCTCGCCGACCACCGGCGAGCTGCGCACCTATGACGGGTTCGATCCCCCCACGGTGTTCCGCTACGGCGTGGCGTTCGAGCCGGTCGAGAGCGCCGCGCAGCGCCTGACGACCTCGCTCGAGATCAACCAGCCGGCCGACAACGCCCAGTTGGTGAAGGCGGGCCTGGAATGGAGCTGGCAGCGGCAGCTCTCGCTGCGCACCGGCTACAATTTCGGCGCGAGCGAGCTGAGGTTCTCCGCGGGCGCCGGAATCGCCGCCAGCATGGGTCAGACGCATGCCACGGTGGACTACGCCTTCACCGACGGCGGGTTCCTGGGGCCCATCAACCGGCTCTCGCTCGGATTGACCTTCTGATGCGCCGCGCGCTCCTGCCATGGCTCGCCGCGGCGGCGCTGCTCCAGGGATGCGGCAGCAGCTTCGAGCTGCCCACCGAGAATCGCGGCAACCGCCTGATCCCGGGCGACCAGAGCTACCAGATGCTCGCCACCTGGACCGGGCAGGACAGCATCCAGGACATCCTGCTCACCCAGGGCACCGGCACGCAGCTCTTCCTCCTCTACCGGCGCGCGGGCGTCGGCATGGCGCCGCGCGGCGAAGTACGTTCCGTTCCGCTCACGCGGCCCGATCCGATCGCGGGCATCAGCTTCCCCACGCTGTTCAATCCCGTGGCGCTCGCCTCCGGGGGCGGGAAGGTGTTCGTGCTCGACCAGGGCGACACCTGCCTGGCCCGCGCCAACCCGGCGAACGGGAGCTGCGAGACGGCGGACGGATGGGGCCTGAAGGTGACCAACCTCTCCGCCTACTGGCGCGTGCGCGAATTCGGGCTGCTCGGCGGCGACACGCTGTCTACCTTCACCGACACCACGGTGGCCTACGTGCGCGGCGTCGCCGCGGACGCGCAGGGACGGGTCTACGTCTCGGGCACGGCGATCATCAACGTGGTGATCTCGAACCCTCCCCTGATCCTGGAACGGACCTCTCAGTACCGTATCTATCGCTACGTTCGCGGGCCGCGCTACCCCGGGGTGGACCCGGCCGACCGCAACATGCCCGGCGCCAACTGGCACCGCGACACGACCTGGGTGGTGGAGGAGGGCTCCGGCGTCGGCACGGTGGTGGATCCGCGCGGCCTGTTCTGGAGCGATGCCGGCTCGCCGGCGCTGTACGTTGCGGATTTCGGGAAGAACTGGGTGCAGAAGCTGAGCGACCAGCTGCGGAGCACCGGCTTCTACTTCCTCGACGGCGGGCTGAGCGGCTTGCCCTTGAACGGCCCGACGGAGGTCACGGTGGATCGCCAGGGGTTCGTCTACATCACCGATCCCGGCAACCGCCGCGTGCTGCGCTACAGCTCCGCGCCCGACTACGTCCAGCGCGTGGACGTCGAGTTGGACGCGCAGGGCCAGCCGCTGGGCGACCCGGTCGCGGTCGCGGCGGACGATTCGCTCGTGTACGTCGCGGATCGGGCCCTCGCCAAGGTCATCCGCTACCAGAGGCGCAAGTGAAGCGGGCGCTCCTCCTGGCGTTCGCGATCGGCGCGGCGGTGCCGGTGCGGGCGGCCGACCACCCCCCGACCGCCGTGCCGTTCGCCCCGCAGCAGGTGAACGTGGACTCGATCCGCTATGCGGTGCGCGTCACCGACAACAACCTCGTGGGCGTGACCATCAGCAACTACGGCTTCATCGGCAACAACTTCATCTCGCGCTCGCCCTCCTTCGAGTACCCGCTCGGAACCGGCTTCGAGCACATGGTGCGCGGCGGCCTGTGGGTGGGAGCCCTGGCGATCGACCAGCAGGGCGCCTTCACCGGGGTGGTGACGGGGGCCGTGGATGGATCGCAGGGCAGCGCGAGCCAGAGCGCGACCGAGTTCACCCCGGCGGGCATCGAAATCAAGGTGCGCTCGACGCTGCCCAACAACAAGTTCTTCAACGTCGCCGCGGTCAGCGAGCAGGACTTCGTCTCCGAGTTCAGCGACCAGCCGGCCAAGCGTTCGTTGAACAACATCGAGGCCCACCGTCCGATGGGTCTGCTCGTGCGCCAGGAGAACTACGCCTGGTCGTTCTCCGATTACCAGCACATCGTCATCTTCCACTACGTGATCAAGAACACCGGCCCGCCACTGAAGGACGCATGGGTGGGTTTCTATGCCGAGACGGCGAGCGGGCCCAAGAACGCCTACAGCGTGTGGCCGCCGAGCAGCAGCGGCAGCACGATCGGCAGCTGGTACAGCAAGAAGTGGATCCAGTACGACGACTCGCTGCGGCTGTTCCGCGAACACTACTGCGCGGCGCTGCCGATCCCGGAAGGCTGCAACCTGCCGCTGGTGCCCTACTGGGTCGGCATGAAGCTGCTCGGCGTGAGGCCCGGCGATGTCGCGGACACGGCCGACAAGCGGGTCACGCTCGGGGCATGGACCTACGCTCCGGGCAGCCCGCTGCGCGACGAGGATGTCGAGCGCTACGCCATCATGAGCGCGGGAGCGGTTCAGGATCTGAGCGCGGCGGACCTGCAGCCGCAGAGCGGCGACCCGATCGAGCTGCTCGCCGTCGGACCGTTTCGCCAGATCGATCCCGACAGCACGATCGAGGTGGACTTTGCGCTCGTCGGCGGCAAGGAGATTTTCGACATCCAGCGGCACGCCCGCTTCGCGCAGCGCGCGTACGATCGCGACTACATCGTGCCGGTGCCGCCGCCCTCGCCCCGGTTCAAGGTGGTGGCGCGCGACGGGGCGCTCGACTACTACTGGGACGACTCGCCGGAATCGGCGGTCGATCCCACGAGCCCGATCGGACGCGACTTCGAAGGCTACCGGCTCTACATCGGCGAGGACCGGCTCGACCTGCGGCTCCTGGCCCAGTTCGACCTGGCGGTGCCGCCCAACGACACCACGGGGTTCAACACCGGCTTCGACGCCATCCGGCTGAACCCGCCGGTGACGTTCGACGGCGTCCCCTATCACTACCGCTACACCGTCACGAACCTGCGCAACGGGTTCAAGTACTTCGCCGCGGTGACCGCGTTCGACCTCGGCAACGTCGAGATCGAGTCCCTGGAGAGCGGCACCAGCCAGAACAAGACCCTGGTGATTCCGGCCCCGGGTCCCGGGGAGCGCCCGTCGACCGGCGTCACGGTGTTTCCCAATCCCTACCGTGTCGAGGCGCGCTGGGACCAGGGCCGGCTGGTGCGCGACCACTACCTCTGGTTCGCGAACCTCCCGCAGCGCTGCCGGCTGAAGATCTTCACCCTCTCCGGCGATGTGATCTTCGACACCGACTTCGACGGCGCCACCTACCATGCCGGGGGAGTGCGTGGGATCTACGACCCTCGCCGCGAACTCGACGTCCCGCCGCCGACGCTCTCCGGGCGCATGTTCGGGTGGGATCTCATCACGCGTGAGGGGCAGGCGACGGCGTCCGGACTCTACCTCTACTCGGTCGAGGATCGGGATTCCGGCAAGCGCACGGTCGGCAAGTTCCTGGTCGTGAAATCCGATCGCGAGGACTTCTAGCGATGCGCCTCGGATTGCATCGCTTCCGACCCGTTCTCGCGGCGGCGATCGTTGCCGGGACTCTCGCCGTGGTGTTCGCCGCGGGTTGCGCGAAGAAGGGCAGCTTCGCGCCGAACGTGCCGCCCGAGACCACGCTGTTCGTGCAGGGGCCGGTGGACCCGGTGAATCACATCGTGCACCTCTACTGGTTCGGCACCGATCCCGACGGCGAGGTCGCCGGCTTCCAGCTCCGCTTCACCAACAACGCCGCCGCGCCCGCCGACACCCAGTGGGTCTGGACCACGCGTACCGACTCGATCTTCACCGTCTTCACGCCCACCGGTTCGGTCATGCCCACGTTCGAGGTGCGCGCCGTGGACAACGAGGGCGCGTTGGACCCCACGCCCGCGACCGAGGATTTCAGCTTCACCAACCAGCCGCCGGTGGTGACGCTCACGAACCCGCCGCGCACCACGGATACGACCTACGCCTCGATGACGCTCAACTGGGTGGCGCAGGACATCGACGGCGACGTGACGAAGACCCGGTTCCTCGTCGGCCTCGACGGTGGCAGGGACACGATCGTGACGACCTCGAGCTACGTGATCCCGACGGACTATTTCCGGATCGGAGGGCAACTCGCGTCGGGCCCGCGCACCGTGACCGTGATCCCGATCGACGACGGCGGCCGCGCCGGCACGCCGGCGACCGCCACCTGGTACGTGCGCGCGCCGGCGGCGACGGGCACGGCCCGCCTGCTGCTGATCGACGATTTCCCGAGCAGCCTCGGAGGCGCGCTCAACTTCTCGACCGACACCATGTACTCCAACACCGCGGCCCGGAACATCCTGGCTCCGGGGGTCTACAGCATCCTCCGGCTCGAGTTCACCCAGCCGTTCCGCTCGGCCGCGGACGTGCGCCAGACCTTCCAGCTCTTCGACGCGGTCATCTGGTACCGGGGCACCCAGACCAGCTTCTCGACCCTCCTCGCAACCTACCAGGACGGGATCGCGGCCTACCTCGACGGCAACGCCACCCACCCGCCCGGCCGCTTCCTGATCGAGGGGCTCAACCTGATCCAGGGACGGGCGGCAACCGGGCCACTGCGCGAGGATTGGGTGACGCGCTACTTCGGCAGCGACCGACTGATGCTCTACGAGACCCTCCTCCCGGGCGATTCGAGCGCCGTGTGGGGCCTTGGCAATTCCGGGGTGCTCAAGAGCACGGCGGTCTGCGACAGCCTGCGCGCCGGCGGCATCCTCTCCGGGCTGCGCGGTTTCGCGGTGCGCGACACGCACGACGTGCTGCTCTGGGCCCGGTCGGGCCAGCTCTCGCAGCAGGCCAGCCAGTTCGAGCGCCCGGACATCCCGGTGGCGGTTTCCGTGCCTCACAACCCCGCCGATCCGAGCGGGGGCAGGGCCGCGATCACCACCGTCCCCATGCGTGGGATGAACGGCTATTCGAGCGTTCCGCGGTTCCTCGCCAAGGTCTTCTACCAGTTCGGGCTAACCGCCCCGGGGCCCCCTCCGTGCCCGTAAGTCCTTGTCAGCAAATTAATCACTTTCCGTCCGAGTCAACTCCCTCTAGAATCTAGGCAGGCTTTAGGAACGACCCACTCGCCCCGTTCATGGGCCATCCGCGGCGACGCAGCGAGCCGCTGGCGGGTGTCCTCTGGGCAGGCGCGAGCCGGGTCAACGAACCAGAGGTCCACAACCCCCCGGACCGACGACCTGCAACCACAATTAAAGGGGTGCAACGATGAAGAAGACCATCACCGCGCTTCTCGGAGTCCTCGGGCTCGCCGCTGTCGCCACGACTGCCGGCGCGGCCGTCTATCCACCGGGACCCTCCGGGACGTGCCTCGATTCCGTGCAGGTTTCCGACATTCAGAATCTGGCGGCCACCTGCCATCCGGCGACCGCCGACACCGTGTACGGTGTATCGG